>Ga0210365_10691342_pt1 | contig 23707 bp, 20 predicted proteins | sample S637metaT_FD_159655 | JGI IMG/M metagenome (GOLD analysis project Ga0210365, IMG submission 159655) | Metatranscriptome of estuarine sediment microbial communities from the Columbia River estuary, Washington, United States - S.637... | ecosystem: Environmental > Aquatic > Marine > Intertidal...
CCGGGAGAATTTTTTAAGTTTCATTTTAAAAACGGTCCGCGCCAGGGTTTTGGCAATCCTCTTTGCCCGGGTCTCGCGTCTCTTTTCGGTCTCCCCGGCCGGGCGGGGGGGTTGGTGGATGACCTCGATATCCAACCGGTTGGCTTTGCAAAATTTTTCGGTGAGGGAGGCGACGAATTGGTCCCGCCGGATCATATAGGGGTTTATTCTTGCGGCGGCGGGGTTTGCGGCGGGGGCGGTGTCCCGCGAGAACACGACGGCCCCGAAATCCCGGTATTGATTTTTAATGCCTTTTAATACTTCGATTATCCAGAGAAAATTATTAATATAAAACCGGGAATAAAAGATGAAGGTATGGAGGAATAGTTTTTCAACGGACGGGTCCACGGGGAAGGAGAGGTTCTCGGCGATGAGGGTGGTCAATCGGTGGGACTTTTCGAGCACGCGCTTGTGGGAAGCGGTGTTAAAAAACGGGAGCGTATCGATATCCTTCAGACCTTTTTCTCTGCAAAGGACCTTGATCTCGGGTTCGAGGGAGACGATAGTAAAATCGGACGGGTCAAGACCGGTGTTTTTGCAGTGATCGAGAAAGCCGGTCAATTCGTCGGCGATTTCGGCGAGAAATAATTTGGGGGCAGCTTTCGCATTCATTTATATGACCTCATTCGTTATATGACTTCATAGGCGGTTTCGGTAACGAGTTTATCGTCGCCCCATTGGGCGGTATATTGTTTATTGGCGTTTTCCAGGGCCTTTTCCCTGTCCAGGCCCCGTTGAAAGCCCCGGATACACTGGTCCAGGTATTGGCCGATGCGTTCGGCCCCCCGTCCGTCGCGGAAGGGGTCGATTTGGTGGAGGAGATCGCGGCAGTCGCCGATGGTGGAGTCGGGGTTGTCGGGCAGTTGTTTAATGGCGGCGATCATGGTTTCGCTGTCTTCGAAAACGCGCCGGTTCAGGCCGTTACCGGTATAGAAGAGGAGAGAGCCGGAACGCATGGGGTTGTAAACGATGGTCCGGGTACGGGTGAGGACGCTCTCGAAAGCGGCGGTGGAGGGTGCGCAGACGACGAGGTCGGCATTGGCGGCGGCGTCGGAAGCGGTGATCCTGTAATCGGCGATGAGGCAGCGCCCCTGCTCGCTTAATTCGAGGATTTCCCCGTACACGTCGTCCAGGCGTTCGAGTATCTGGGGTTTCTTGGTCTTGATGAGCAGTGAGAACCGGTGGTCGTCCCGGGCCAGGTCGGCGAGGGCGCGGTACATTTCGGCGATGGAATCCCCGAAAAACCAATCGCTGGGGACTTCGTCGAATATGGTAATAACGATTTGGGACCGGTCCCTTAGTCGGCGGATGCCCTGGATTTCGGTTTCGGTTTCGTTTCCTGTATGCCCGCTGTTGACGTTGAGGCCGCCGGACTGGAGGGTGAAGAGGCTGAAGGAGGGTTCGGGGACCTGGGTGAGGCTGTAGGGACCGGTGATGAAGTTGAGATGGTTGGGCGGGTTATGGATAATGGTGCAGTAATCGAAGAGTATGGAACGTTCGACGGCGGTCCCGATGCCGCCGGTTTCGGAGAGGGCGAGGTTAAGGAGAAAATTTTCTTCGGCGGGGGCGGAGTTGACGACGACGCGGACGTTGTTGGTAATAAAAAAATCTTTCCAATAGGCGCGTTTGATCCCGATGCCCCAGAGCCTGTCCAGCATCCACAGGGCATCTTTGGTGTGCCGGAAAAGGGCGCGAAACGCGGTTTTTATGTACAGGCGGTAGAAACCGGCCAGTTCCTTTTTATATTGTTCGGAGGGGGTCCAGTTGGGGACGCCGGGAACGGTGGTGGATTCTTCGGGGGATGAGATGCACTGGACGCCGCTCCGGCGAAGCCATTCCATTTCGGCTTCGGTGGGCAGGTGGTGGCCGTGTCTCAGGAGGATCAACATGTTTTCGGGGGGGATGGCGGAATGGTGGAAAAAGGGGATATCGTTCCGCTGGTCTTTGAGCAGGCCCATGCGGTAGATGGTCATGATCTTCCCGGGCTTCCCGGACGTATCCGGCGGAGCGGGTTTACGAAACACGGCGGCGCCGAAGAGGGCGCGGACGACTTTCGCGGTGACTTTTATGAAGAGCCGTAAGGCTTTTTGTTTTTTATGAATGACGACGCGGTCCACGTATTCCTTGAAGCTGTCGATAAGGTCGGCGCTCCAGTGGGAATCGGGGATTTCGAGGATATTTTCCACTTCGGTTTCGGGGTCATACTCTTTCCACCGGGCGTAGTGGGCCATGTAGACGGCGGGGGTGATATCTTTGGAGACTTCCATGCCGAGGTAAGCGGTGAGCATATTCAGGGGTTTTTTGTTGCTAAAGAAATCGAAGGTCTTGAAGGATTGGGTCAACCGGGAGACGATCTTACGCCGGATTTCGAGGATATGGTGATAGATGGGGATGGTAATAACGCGGTTTTGGTCGTCGCGAACGTAAGCGAGGTTAAGGAGCGGACCGGCCTGCCCGTACCGCTGCCCGATGACGCGAATGGAGAGGTGTTCGGGGAACTGTCTTTTCACCCGTTCCAGTAAAAGGGCGGCGGGGCGGGTGGTTTCGATGTAGGTAAGTCCTACTTCGGAACTGTTTTTAAGACTTTTCCGCAGGCGGAAAACGGTGGATAAGCGAAGTTTCAGGGTCCAATAGTTTTTTTTCATGCGTGTTTCAGGATACCTTTATGAAGGGAAGTATATTTTTCAAAAGTGATTTGACATGCTTAAGTTTCAGGCTGCTTCTCCCGGTTTGGGCGGTTGGGTCCAGGGGGAATTGCGAGAGCCAGGGGGCCATGCGCAGCCGGGAATTGACGACGAGGCGGGAATAGATGGGGTCGGTTCGACTCGAGGAGACCTTGGAGGGGTTGATCTTGAACCGGACCATGGTTTGTCGAATGGTTTCGTCGTTGACGGGTAGATTGAACAGGGTGGATATTTGGCGGCAGCATTGGGGGGTGTCTTTGATAAAGTCTTCGTAATCGAGGGACAGCACGTGGATGCCTTTATCCTGCAGCCACCAGGCGGAGATGTCGAAGGCGCGGTAATCGGCGAGGATTGCGGCGATGAGTTTATCGAAGGGGTGTTTGGCGTGGTCGAACATGGCGTCGATCTGTTCGGATTCGCCCCGGTACATGTGTTTCCGGTAGTTGTACAGCCGGTTGACGCCCCAGGTGCTGCGGCGGTGGAAGCCGCCCATGCGGTAATAGGAATAGGCGATTTCGTAGGGGTTTCGTTTGAGCAGGATATAACCGGGGGTGACGTTCAATTCGTTCATGACGGTATGGAAGAAAGGGATATTTCCCTGTTGGCGGACAAATTTGATAACGGTATTTTCACCGTATTGGCGGTAGATATCGCCCAGGTAGTTTTTCAATTTTTCTTTGGGGGATTTGATCTGTTTGGAGTTAAAGTCGGTTTCGGGTATATGGCCGAGGTAGAAATCGCCGATTTTATAGTTATGGAGTTTATGTTCGAAGGGTCCGCCGCGGAACCGGTCGTGAACGTCCTCGAAATCGGGGTGTCCCTTGATCTTTTCGGGTTCCTGCATCAGGGGTTCGAATACGCGGTTAAAGCCCAGCAGTTCGGAGAGGAAATCGAGCACCAGTGTGGACCCGCTGCGGGCGAAGGAGAAAACGAGGATCATGCGGTCACCTCGACACCCTGACGGTCTTGAAGGCTTCGGCAAAGGGCATGCCGGTTTTCATTCCCCAATGCTCGGCGTTCAGCCGGATACCTTTTAGCGAACGGGGGTGGGGGTAGTCGCGCAGTTCGGAAGTGTATTTTTCCATTGCCTTTACCTTGGTATCGATGGTCCCGGCGATGTCGAAGAAACAGTCGGGGTTGAAGGTGAGGGGGAAATTCCATTCGGTGGAAGACAATACTTCAAAGGAGTATATCTCCTTAACGGTTTCCCCGGCCTGTGGGCGCGCCGCGGTCAAAACGGCGCGGTAGGTGACCCGGTGGTCGATGTTCAGGTCGTTTTCATAGTGGGTAAAGAGGGTATGGGGTTTGATCTTTTCTTTCACCTCTTCGACCGCTTTAACGATATCCAGCAGGGGTACGCTGTCGAAGCGGTTATCGGGGAAATCGAAAATAAATACGTCTTTGACGCCGATGATACGGTTGGCATCGTGGATTTGTTTTTTCAATTCGGCGATCTCGTTTTCCCGTTTGTCCCTCTGCCGGGTATGGTCCCGGGAGGTGATACCTTCGCCCAGTATAACGGTATAGACCTCGTGTCCTTCGTTAACGAGCCGGGCGGCGGTCCCGCCGCACCCGAGGACCTCGTCGTCGGGGTGCGCGGCAATGATTAATGTTTTTTGGGTCATTTTTTTTATCCTGAATATGAGGGAAGGGGTATGGGGCGGGAGGAATAGGGTGGAACAGGCAAGCCTGTTCCCTACATCCTTAGAGGACGTTCCGTTTTCGTAATATAGGGATGATGTCTCCTAATTTTTCGACCTCGAACATTTCTTCTATTTCGATCTTTATGTCGAAGGCTTTTTCGATTTCCATGATGAGGTTGAGGTGGCCGACGGAATCCCAGTCGGGGATATCGTCGGAAGTCCAGTTTTCATCGATGGTATCCTGTTCGATGGGGAATACTTCCCTGATGACTTTCTCCAATCGTTTATCCAACTTCTTTTCTCCTTGTTCTAGTTGCCCAGTTTCCTGTTTTTGGCGATGAGTACGGCGTATTCGACGGCATCGAAAAGGCTGCGTTCATTGGCGGTTCCTTTTCCCGCTTTGCCGAAGGCGGTGCCGTGATCGACGGAGACGCGGATAATGGGCAGCCCGATGGTGATGTTGACACCGCTGACGGACGACCAGACCTCCCCGTCCCAGAGGAAGCCCATGAGTTTTACGGGGATATGTCCCTGGTCGTGGTACATGGCGACGATGATATCGTAGGTACCGGTTTTTCCCTTGGGGTAGATGGTATCGCCGGGGATGGGGCCGTGGACATCGAGGCCGTCGGCCCGGGCTTTTTCGATGGCGGGCAGGATTTCCTCGGTCTCTTCGTCGCCCATGATTCCGCCTTCACCGGCATGGGGGTTGAGACCGCACACGCCGATGCGGGGAGAATCGATGCCCAGGTGCCGGCAGGCTTCGAGGGCCTTATGGATGGTATTGTAAACACGCTCGGTCTTTATCAGGTCCACGGCTTTACGCATGGCGACGTGGGTGGTAACATGGATGACGCGCAGGTTCCCGCTGGCGAGCATCATGAAGGCTTTATCGGATTTGGTGAGTCCGGCAAGCATTTCGGTATGGCCGCGGTATTTTTTACCGTATCCGCCCAGGTCGAAGGACTCTTTGTTGATGGGGCCGGTGACCATGGCGTCGATCTCTTTATCCATTGCCATGTTTATGGCTTTCTCGATATATTCTCCGGCGGCCTTGCCGCACACGGCATCGACCTGTCCGTAAGGGATATTATCGATGCCGGTAAGGTTGTCCAGGTCATAGACATCGATGACCCCCCGGGTACAGGACGCATCGGAAATATTATTTATCCCGCGTACGTCCAGGTTTACTTTCGCAATTCTTACGGCATCCTGCATGGCCCGTTTATCGCCGATGACGACGGGGCGGCATTTATCGTAAATATCTTGTTGGTTTAACGCTTTTGCAATGATCTCGGACCCGATACCGGCGGGGTCTCCCATTGTGATTCCTATGATCGGTTTCATTAATTTTCCTCCTGTAATGATTGGTTATTAACTGACTATTTCCAATAGTTCGTTGTGTATTCTGCCGTTGGATGCGACGACTTGTTTTGAGTCGAGGGTACACGGCGAGCCGTCGAAATTGGTAATTTGTCCCCCGGCTTCGGTGAGTATAACGATCCCGGCGGCGATATCGCATATTTTGGTATTGACCCAGATACGCCCGTCGATCTTTCCCTGGGCGGTCAAACAGACATCGTTGGTGGCGGTGCCCAGGATTCGTGTGGTGAACGCGCGTTGGGTGAGGCGTTTATAGTAATCGAAGGAGTGTTCATTGAGATGGAATTGGTTGTCGAAGGTAACCATGGCTTTGGAGAGTTCGGTATTCCTGGAGACGGATATTTTTTCATGGTTGAAATAGGCGCCTTTTCCTTTGACGGCGTAGTAGAGGCGATTTTCCATGGGGAAGAGGATGACGCCCAGTTCGAAGTTGTTACCGTGGGCGAGTGCGATGGAGACGCCGCTGAAGGGGAGGCCGGCGATATAGTTATGGGTGCCGTCGAGGGGGTCGATGATCCAGTTTTTCCCATTTTTATCGGCATCGGGTGTTTTTTCTTCGGTAATGATGCCGTGGTTGGGGAAGCGGGATTCGAGTATATTGAGTATGGCTTTTTGTGCGTGCATATCGACGGTGGAGACCATTTCTTTGGGGGATTTACGGATGACCCGGTATTTCTTCCCGAAGTTTTTTTGCAGGACATCACCGGCTTCGCGTGCCGCGTCGATAGCGGCTGAAAGTTCCTCATTACTGGTTATCATTTATGTTGCTCCCTTAGCTTCTTCCTTAATAACTTCCCCGAATGTGTTTTAGGGATATCCTCGACGATATCCACAAATTTGGGTACTTTGGTTTTGGGCAGGTAGTTGGCGCAGTGGGCGATGATCTCTTCGGGGGTAACGGTCATACCGTCTTTGGGGACGACGAAGCTTTTGACCTCTTCGCCGAACATGGTATCGGGCACGCCGATGGTGACGCCTTCTTTAACGCCGGGGTGAAGCATGAGTATTTCATCGATCTCGCCGGGCACGATGTTGATACCGCCCTTGATGATTAAATCTTTCTTCCGGTCTTTAAAATAAAAAACGCCGTTCTCATCGACATATCCGAGGTCGCCGGTATGGAAATAGCCGTTGACCACGACTTTTTTATAGAGTGCTTCATTTTTATAGTACCCGACAAAGACGTTATCGCCTTTGACGACGATCTCGCCGGTTTCATTGGGTCCCAGTTCACGGTCGTTTTCATCGAATATCTTTACCTCGTTGACATCCAGGGGAACACCGACGCTGCCGGGTTCCCAGCCGGGGACAAGGGGGTCGTCGATATGGGTGGGACCGGTCTCGGACAGGCCGTAGAGGTTGGCGACCTTCAATCCGAACCGCTGGTGGAACTGCTCCTGCACGCCTTTTTGCAAGGGCGCGGAACCGCAGCCCACGAACCGCATGGAGGAAACATCGTTATCGATCTCACGGCGATATATATTAAGTATGGAATAGAGTACGGTGGGCACGACTTCCATGTAATCGATACGGTGCTCTTCGATGAGTTTCCATATTTTGGTGCGGATGTGCCAGAACGATTCGGCCATGACGATCTTGCCGCCAAGGTAAGCGCAGGGCAGGAGTGAATAGTTGGTGGACGCGGTATGACCCAGCGGCAGCATGATGAGATGGCATTCGTTTTCGGTTTTGAATTTGAAACCCCGGCAAAGGGAATCGGTGAGCGCGATCATGTTCCTGTGGGAGTACAAAACACCCTTGGGTTCGGCGGTGGTGCCGGAGGAATAGTAGAGGCAGGCGGGACTGTTCTCATCCAATTCAACGGCCTTGCTCAACCGCTCGTCCATTGCCTCGATACTTTTCTCGAACGGCCGGTCCGCCCCGACGGGGACAAAAACAATATCTTCCTTTCGGTCATGGCCGTCGAACTCTTTCTCTTTCCGCATATCGATAAATATTTTCCGCGGTCCCACCAACCGCACGTTCTTCAAAATCTCTTCTCTATGCGAGGTAAACGGCATCGGGTTCAGTATCGCCCCCACCCGAATAACGGCAAAATAAAAGAAACAGTACTCGGGCGAGTTCTCGATCACCACGGTCACGCGGTCGCCTTTACACACCCCCAACGAAACCAAATAATTGGCGGTCTTCTCAACCACCCGGTTGAATTCTCCAAACGTATACTCCCTCCCGGACCGCACATCGTAAATAAATACCCGCTCCGCATTATGCTCTGCATGATGATATATGACTTCTGAAAAATTTCTCATTTTTGCCTCCGGCGGCCAGGGGGCTCTTTTGAAAAACCGCCCCCTGGACCCCCGCAAAACTTTTGTCTAGGTCTTCTGTTCGATCAGTTCAACTAATTCTCTTGTGCGGGTGTATAACCATACGCTTGGATTCTCATGCCTCTTGCTGGGCACCACGTCACCCAATATTAACGCACCCTTTTCTCTTAATTCTTTTATGGATTCCCGAATATCTTCCACTTGATAACTCAAATGATGAAGCCCCTCACCATTCTTCTTTAAAAATTTATAAATCGGCGAATCCTCACCGGTAGGACAAATCAACTCGATGGTCAACTCTTCACCATACCCGGTGTCGATCAACAATACTTCCACCTTCTGGATCGGGTCGATCACAACCTCACCGATCGAATCCAACCCAAAGGTCTCTTTATAATACCGCCTCGCCTCTTCCAAATCCTTAACAACTTTCCCGATATGGTGCAGCTTCATTAAAAAATCTCCGTGGAATCACCCATGGTAAAATACCAATTGGAACTGTCCGCCACCCGCTCACGATACTTATGCTCGAAATTCACCCGCAAAATCAACGGACGGTCCACCTCTCTTCGGTTAAACCCTTTTCCGGTAAAAAGCCCCTCGATCACCGGACTCCCCAATATCCATACCGTCACCATGTCCACCGCCTGCTCGGCAAAGAAATTCAAACTACCGTCGATCAATTGAGAAAGCGTCTCCTCATCATCCCGCCGCGCAAAGATATCCACGATATGACCGTTCAACGTCTCCTCCTCCCGGTATAATTTCAATACCACGTACCCCTTCAACCGATCCCCGTCATACACGCCGTACGAGAAATACCACCAGTCGGGCCGGTCCGTAAACCTCCATTTCAAATACGTGGAATCCCTCTTCACGGCCACATCGTAACCGGGCGCACACTCCTCCCATAACCGGTCGAACTCCCCGTCAAACACGGTAATCTTCCGAAACGAAAGCGGCGGCTCCTTACGCTTGAGGCTTTCCTTCGGCAACTCCCATTGATCGAAATTGTAAAGGTCGCCGTACCCCAACGCCACGGTCTCGAACTTATGCGCCCGCCGGTTGGGAAACCCCCAGGTATACGGGATATTATGGGCCACCAGGTCCTCCATCAATTTATCCCCCACCAGTTTCAAGAGTCCCCGGTTCTGGTATTTTCCCTCCACCAGCGCCCCGATGGAATGAGAAGCAATGACCTCCTCATCAAATACTTTCAACCGGTACGGCACGGCGGCAAAATGGGCCACCATTTGCTCCTGGTGGTCCGCCACCCAGATCAACGACGCCCCGGCGGGATTGGTCCCGGTATACTTCCAATACCAATTCTGCAGCGTCCGCCGGTTCCATATAGACGGCAGGGCCCGGGCATCCAGGTCCATAATGGCCTGCTCATCACCTTTTTGATATGATCTGATCTTCATTTTTAACCTCTATTTTTTAGCCACAGACTTACACAGACTGACACAGACAAAAAAAAGTCTTGTGAAAAGTCTGTGTAAGTCTGTGGCTAATTTTTTTCATTTATGCCAGCATGTCCCAGGATATGACTGTCTCTTTTTCGATGGCCACCGCGGCTTTGCGGGCCAGTACCTGGTCCCTGTATTTGGGATGGATACCGGTGCCGGGACGGGTCAACTTGATGTTCTCACGGGTCAGGGTTTCGCCTTTTTCGATGTCCGTACGGGCCACGAAACTGCGGCGGGTAACGACGCGGGAAGCCCGCTCATCCGCAGACAATACACGCTGATAAGAACCCAAAGCCGCTTCCGTGTCCCTGACCGTTTTGACAAGGTCCACCATGGCATCGGGGTCCAATGCGAACGGATGGTCCGGGCCGTTCAAACTCCGGTCCAACGTTACGTGCTTCTCGATAATACAGGCGCCCAACGCAACGGCAGCCACATCCATGTGATTGGCCGGGTGATGGTCGGAATAACCCACGGGCAAACCGAAAGCCTTTTGAAGCATGGGGATATTGTTCAGGTTCACCATCCCCGGTTTGGGCGGGTAAACAGACACGCAGTGGAGGAGCGCCAATTGATCGTTCCCCTTTTTCAAGATCGTTTCCACCGCCTCCTCGATCTCTCCCAGGTAATGCATACCCGTGGAGAGGATAATGGGTTTATTAAACCCCGCCAGGTCGGCGAGGAAATCGAAAAAGGTCACATCCAACGACGCCACCTTGAATACCGGGGGGTCGAACTGCATGACGAATTCGGCGTCCCGGGCGGAATGAACGGTGGAAAAGACGTGCAGGTCCTTTTCCCGGGCATATGCGAACATCTCGCCGAACCACTCGCGGGGCATTAAAATATTGTCCCGCGCCACTTCCCACCAGGGTTTGTGACCGTACATAACATCCATTTTCAGTTCCGTGGTGGTGATTTTCCCGCTGAACACTTCCAGGGGCTCGTAGGTCTGGAACTTCACGGCATCGAAACCCGCCCCGGCGGCGATATCGATCATCTTTTTGACCGCGGATTTGTCGTGACAATGGTTGGAACCGATCTCGGCAATAATGTAAACCGGGTGCCCCGGTCCGACTTTCCTGCCTGCAATTTCTATCGCTTTCATTGGGAGACCTCCCCTTCAAATTTCGTTTCAATCGTATCGATTATTTTCCCCGCGCCGTTCCCCGGTACCTCCCGGCGTCCGGTCCCGGACGCGTGTTTTCGTTCATTAACGGGAAGTAACCGTTTGAACCGGTCGGCAATGGTAACCAACAAATGGTCGTCGGTCCAGTACCCGGCATTTTTTACAAAACCCCGGTTTGCCCAACCTTCCACGTTGCCCCGCTGGTTGTCGGCCACGGCAACGGCCACCGCGGGCACCCCCATGCGGGCCAACTCATACAGGGTCTGGCCGCCGGAGGTGACGGCAATATCGGACGCCGACATCACGGCTTTCATGCCTTCGGCGCCGGGCGAATGAACCAGGTGGGTGTTTTCGTCCACGACGTCTTCGATCTCGGAAAGGTTCTTGAACGCACTGCCCACGATAATATGCTTTCGTAAGCCGGGGTAACCGGCGTCCAAAAAACGCATCACTTTCGGCGTGATATTTTTGGAATCGTCACCACCGAAAGTGACCATCACATCGGTCACGGTCTCCCTGATCTCTTTTCCCGGTACATCCCAAAAGGCTTTCCGTAACGATACGTATTCGGGACCCAGGAGATAGGAAACACCGTTTTTCGCCGGGTAACCCAGCCCCGGGGCGTAAACGTTCCAATTCACCACGATTCCCGCCGGGTAATCGATTCGCCGGTTATCATCGAGGTAAACGGGGACACGTACATTCTCTGAAATGTCCCGGTAAACCCCGGCACCGGCCAGGTAAGAATCCACGATGGCCACGTCGCTCTCCTTCAACACCCGGAGCAATGGTTCCCCTTCCTCCGCCCAGTCAAAGACCTCGTAAGTCCCGGTCTTCAAAATACTTTCAACGGAGTTGTCCCCGTTAACGATAAAACGGGGATGATATCCCCGCGCTTCAAAAGCCTGGCTTAAGGAAAGGCACCGCGTCAGGTGCCCGAACCCGATATTCTCGCCGCCTTCGGTCAATATGGTAATGTTTCTCATTGTTCCAGTGAATTATAACCCGGATCGGGGAACAGGCGATGCCAGTTCCCTACAATTCCGCCCGGACGCATCGAATAGGTAGGGGGCTGGCATCGCCTGCCCCGCCCGTCCGGTTCCGCTGCTCCGTCTCATTTGTATATTATAAATACCCCAACGTCTTGAGTTGGTCTTTTGTTTTCTTGTCGAGTTTTACCTGTTTACTCTTAAAGGTAGGTTCTCTCTCGATGAATTCCGTTAACATTCGCTGCAAGCCCGCGAGCGTTTCGCCTCCAGTTTCCGTGTCCGCCAGGTTCTCCGTTTCCCCGGGGTCGCCGGATAGATCGTAAAACTCGACGGGGTCCTGGCTGGAATAACCGATGACCTCATCTTTGCCCGGGTACATATCCGCGGTATTCACTATTAATTTCCTGCTGCCGCGAATCAAAGCGTATTTCTCCGGGCCATACAACGTATTCATGACAAATACCGGCGGGACCGGTTTTTTATCGTTGGATTTATCGAAAAGTTCGATACCCTCCAACCGGTAACCATGGGCTTTTATACCGGCCATCTCGAGCACGGTGGGTAGAATATCGATCAACCGTACCGGCCGTTCAACCACCTCATGCGTCAACCCGTTCCCGGCAAAAAACAGCGGCACACGGATCAACTCGTCGTACAACGAATGCCCATGCTCGAAATTCCCGTGGTCCCAGAACTCCTCGCCGTGGTCCGCGGTGACCACCACCAGCGTATTATCGAAAATCCCTTTCTCTTTCAACCAGGATACGATCCTCTCGATATGCTTATCCACGTACCTGACCTGTCCGTCATACATGGACTTAATATACGCTTTATCCTCGCCGGATAATTTCCCCGCCGCCGCCTTCCGCTTTACAAACTTATGCCTGAATCCCCCGGGTACAAAGGGCGAATCTTTCTTTTCGGGCGTAAAAAAGAAATTGAACCCATTACTGCCGTAAGGAAGATGAGCATCCATGTAATGAACGTAAGCAAAAAACCGCCCGCCCCGGTTTTCTTCCAAAACGGACAATACCCTGTCGGTCAGTTTCCGTGCCTTTAACGACGCATTAAGATAATGATCGAACCCCTGGTGAAAATGAAACCGTTTCCCGATGAAATTGTTCTTCCCGGAAAAGAAAAATGTCCGGTAACCGTCGTTTTTCAATATCTCCGCCGTTAGCGGTACCGCTTCCGGCACCGCGCCCCGCGCATTCACGGCCCGGTGAATATTGGGCGAAAGACCCGAAAACAATGATGCCACCGACGGCTTGGTCCAGGGCGCGCTGCTGTAGGCACGTTTGAATACCACCCCTTCACCGGCCAAACGGTCGATGTTCGGGGACGTGTCCCGGTGGTATCCGTAACACCCCAGGCTGTCGTACCGCAGCGTGTCGATGACGATATAGACGATATTCGGACCCTTCGCCCCACCGGAAGTCCCCACCACGTAAACACCCGCATTCAAGAGCAATAATAAAATAACCGCCACAACGGCGGCCCGTTTAATAGTGCGCTTCTCATTAAGCCGGTGCAGAAGCGATTCCCACCTGCCCTTACCGAAGACTTTTCCCAATATCCAAATAAAAAATGCGATGAAAACAAACAACCCCAGGTCCACGGCCAGACTCACGGGATGAAACTTGGTATAGGTAAGCCAATAATGATTCACCGCCCACACCGCGGGAAAGAAAACCAAACACCCGGCCATTACGGTCACCACCGTTTTATTCGCTTTCTCCAGGGCTTTGCTCAAAATAAAAAGAACAACAACCGTAATAACACAAATCGCCATCCATTTAAAAAGGGGCCACTGGAATACCGACGCCGCCAACCTGTACATCTTGTAAAAAAGGTACCGCTGCGCGCTCAATTCACCGGCGGCACCGATCATGCCGGAGAAAAAGAACCCGAAGACAAAACCGAGAAATACGCCGACGGTCAGCAGGGATGTGGTATTCTTTTCTTTCATTATATTGGCTTCACTTTGTATAAATAAATTATCCAGGGCGATTCCTTCGTTTCAAACCGCTTCTCAAACGTAAGACCGTTCTCAGCGTAATTCAGGATTTCAACGGCGGAGAAAATATACTCGCCGCCCATCTCCGCAAACGCCGCCGTATCCAACTCCAGGTGCCTGATCTTCACATTTTGCATCTCTTTACCGATACCCCTGGCAAAGGTCCACCACCGCCGCTTATTGTTGTGTATCTCCGCCGACAATAAATAACACCGCTTCCCGTTATCGTCGAATACGGTCCTGACACCCCTGTCTTTTTTCAACTCCTTCGCAATGATTCGCCGGAACCGGTGCTTGTATTCCAGGGGGTATACGTTGGAAAAAATATCCAGGGTATAAAACCCGTTGTACTGCGAAATACCGGGAGGAATTCCCATGCTCGCCGCACGGTACTCCGGCTTGGGCCGTCCGATATATTCCGCGATCTTTTCAAATAACCCCTCCGAATAGTACTCCCGGTAACTGAGCGAGTAACTGAAACGAAGTTCGCCGCCGGTTAAATAACGGTACTCCCAGTTGTACCCGCCGAACATAAATACCAGTTGACCGGCCAATAAAAAAAAGACAACGGCCTTTCCAAACCGGGACCGCCATATTATCCATAACGACAGCCCAAAACCGGCGTACCATAAAAACGGGTTCAACCAATAAAAACGCGCCAGGTTCAACGTATTCAATAACTGGTATTTCTCACGCAAGAAATGAATCCCCTGCCAGTACTTGAATCCCCATAAAAAGGCGTTGAACAATGTAAACCCAACCAATACCGATAATAACTTCACCTCTTTTACTTTTTTGATAATACCATACACCATCCCCAACAGCACCGCCCCCACTACGAAGAACCGCTGCGCGGCAATGACATTGCTGCGGTCAAGGACAATGTTTTGAAGAAACTCTTTAAAACAAGCGACGGCGCTCATGGGCACTACTTTGATCTCCACCCGGTAAGAGGTAAACGTCGGATCGAAAATGGAGTATATCAATTGGAAATGCGTAAACACGTACATCCCACCCAATATCGCGAGACCGATAAAATACGGGACATGAAATTGCCGCGCCTTTACCCAATGTATGATAAATAAAACGCCCAGGGAGATCATAATAAATAAACCGGCATGCGACAAAATAGAATAAAAAGGGAAAAATACAATGTATGCAAAATCCGCTTTACTCCACTTGTTGTCCCTGATGTTTAAAAAAACGTATAACAACAACGGCAGACCGGCAATGGATAATCCACTGGAAGGATAAAACGGCAGCAAGGCAAAACACAGGGCCGCGCCGTTGATAATCCACTCACGCTCCCCGTACTCGGTACCCACGAGAATATGATCGCGCAGCAGCAGCCGCATCCCGAAAAAAGCGGTAAAGGCCATGATAAACGCATTCAACGCAAAGGCGGTAAAGGGAGAAAAGATCATGAATAACACGGTGATCACATTGTAACCGCTGGTGGTAAACCCGCTGAGTCGAAGACCGTCGAGAAAATTGTCGATCTTCGTCTCGGGATCCATACTAAAGGCCTTGCCGCTTTCGGCCAGGACCTTCTGCTGCGGAACCCACGCATCCATGACATCCGCGATCTTCATGTGAATGTCCTGGCCCCTGAAAATATAAGGCGCAAAGAATACGATAATAATTACCACGGATACGATAAGAAAAACCCCGGGCGATCTCATTCGACTTTTCTCCCTACGATACACAATTCCATCTCCCTGCCGATAATACGGGACAACCCGTTAAAGAAAGAAACCACTATTTTTCCCATGGTCCCCAAACTGGTGACCGCACCCTCGAGGTGACTGCCTTTTTGGAATATGACCTCGAACCCATTGGTTTCCAACAGGTTTTTAAAGGTTTTGGTGGAAAAATAATGGGAATGATGGATGGGGTGCGCTTTAAAAGACGGACCTTTGACCATCCCGAAGGTAAGTTTATACACAAGGTTTGCCAGCGCGAAAAGCAGCGCATCGTCCATAAAGGTATCCATGGCCACGATCCCGCCCGGCTTTAAGATGCGGTGGACCTCTTTGACAACGTCGTCGGGAGTTTCGCTGTGGTCTACCATGTCCCACATGGTCACGACATCGAAGGAATCGGAAGGAAGTTTCATGTCCGGTAAATCGCCGTTATGTACAATTAAGTTCTCCTTCTCCACGGCATATTTAGCGGCATACCCGGAAATCTCTACCCCCTCGACCTCCCACGAATCCTCACGGGCAACTTTTAAAAAGGTGCCGATAGCACAACCCAGGTCCAATAACCGCCCCTTCGACGGGTACACGCTGTCGATGATCCCGATCTTATTACGAAACGCCCGCTCCCGTAACTCCCTGTTACTATGAAAGAAATCTTTCTGCAAATCACAGAAATACTCCTCGGAATACAATTTCTCACTCTCTTCCCGGTTAAAAATAACGTCCCGGCACACTGTCTTGCAGCGGGTACATCTCAAAACACCGTGCGTCCTGTATGTATAAACTTTTCTAAAGGAAGTTCCTTTGCAAAGATTACACTCGCTGCGATTTTCCATACTTTAACTCCTTGAGCCAATCAACCAGGTTGTATTTGTATCGATAATCCATTAAACGGCCCAGCTTCGAGGCATCGAACACGGTGTCGCCGGATTCGACGGCCAGGTCCAACTCCGGCCACTCTGAAAAGGTCACATCGACGCCGTACTTCTCGGCCACCATCCGCGCCAACTCCACGATACTCAAATCATCCGCCCCACCGATATTGAATACACCGTTTAAGGTCCCCTCAAGAAACGCCCCTTCTTTTAATATTTGACAGATATCGTAAACATGCGTAAAGGTCCGCCTCTGGGAACCGTCCCCGTAAAGAGGGATATTCTTCCCCTCCCCTGCCCTACCCAATAAAAAACCCATGGTCCCATAAGAATAATCACCCAATAAATTCCCATAAGGCACACATATCCTGAAAACGGTATAACGGATTCCAAAACACCGCCGGTACATCTCCAAATACTGCTCGCACGCAAACTTGTTCAACGCATAAACGGTCTTAAACTCTTTCTCATCCCCCTCTTTCAACGTACCGCCCTTCCGCCCTTTATAAACCAACCGCGACGACGGAAACACCACCCGCACTCGGCTCTCTTTCAACCGGTCCAGTACATTCAGCAACCCCACTTCATTGACATTAATAAAGTCCTCGTACCTCTTAAAACCCACCGATGTCCCGGTCAACCCAGCAAACAAGAACACAACGTCAACATCGAAATCCAATCGGTTCAACGATTCCCTATCCAATAAATCCAAAGGACTGTAAAACGCCCCCATCTCCCCATCCAACGCCCCCGCCTGCACGTCACACAACGTCAACCGAAACCCGTCATCATGCAAAACCTTCGCCAGGTGCCTGCCGATATACCCGTTAGAACCGATAATCAATGCCGATTTTTTCATAATATTTATGCCTTCGGCGACCAGGAACCTTTTTGAAAAAAGGTTCCTGGACCTCCAAAAACTTTTGTCTAATTTACTTTCTCATCTACTATGTACGTGGGCCTCTGTTTTATTCCTTCGAAGATTTTTCCGATATATAAACCAACCATTCCCATTACCGATATGATCACACCCGAAAGAAACCATAAGGATAAAAATGTGCTGGCCCAGCCAGTTACGGTTACATCGGCATAAATATACCGCACCACAAGAAACGCCGCAAATAAAAACGAACTCATTAATATAAATACTCCCAACTTTATGGTCAGCCGTAACGGCTTGTCCGAAAACGAAAGTATCGTGTCGACGGCCAACCTCAACCGCTTCTTAAACGTATACGACGACTTCCCATCCTCCCGCTCCACATGCTCGATACTTAACGTGGTCAATCGAAATCCCACCCACTTGACCATGGTCGGGAAATACCGGTTGTAATCTTTCATCGATGCCATCGCATCGATCACCTTCCGGTGACACAATGCAAAATTCGCCACGGTCCCATCCTGCTTCGTCTCGGTTAAATAACTCAATAACGCATAAAAATACTTCGAAAATAACTTCTTCAAGAAATTGTCCTTCCGGTTCCGCCGACTCGCCAATACGATGTCATAACCCTCCAACGCCTTCGCATACATCTTCACGATCTCTTCCGGGTTGTCCTGCAAATCGCAGTCCATTACCACCACCCACTCCCCACGACTGTGATCGAAACCCGCCGCAATGGCATACTGCTGCCCGAAATTCCGGCTGAGCCTGACCCCCCGCACCCGCTCATTCTTCGCACAATTCTCCTTTATCTTCTCCCACGACCCATCCGGCCCACGGTCCTCCACCAATACGATCTCATACCTGTCCGTGATCTTAGACACCGCCCCCACTATCCGCTCCACCAACTTGTCCACCAAATTCTCCGCCCGGTAAACCGGACTAACCACCGAAATCAAAATATCTTCATTACCCATTGATCTTCCTTATTTCGTCCTGTATGCGGGCCTGGTCAAGGACGTCGTCCAGGTGCGTTTCAAAATCTTTTTCAACAATGGCCCGGTGGAACTCGGCCAAAATATTGGCAAAATGATTGTCCGGTTTCGCCTGGAACTCCTCCCGAAGGTCCTGTTTCTCCAGGATAATTTTAGGCTTGAACCCCGGCGGCGGCGTAAACGCCCGCTCGACAATGATTTTACCCTTACTCCCCCAAAACTCATAATTACACTGGTAATAATTGTCAAACCCAAAGGCAATTTCGGAAACCACCCCCGACGGCGACGAAAGATACGCCGAACCATAAATATCCACACCCTTCTCGTTATCATACCATAAATTCGCCGCCTTTACCTGCAACCCTTTACCCAAAAACATCCGGCTCGCTTTCACCGGGTACCCCCCCGCATCCAACAGCGCACCACCGCCCAACGCTTTGTCGTACCTGAAATTGTCCCCCGGAAAAGGCGGGAAACCGAAACAACTCCGAAACAACCGGATTTCACCGATCTCCCCGCTGTCCAGCATCGTACGGACAAATTCGTGCTGCGAATGGTACTGGAACATAAAATCCTCCATCAACAGGAGATTCGATGAAGCGGCCTTATCCACCATCCGCGCGGCGCCGGCAAAGTCGCACGCCAGCGCTTTTTCCGCCAATACGTGCTTGCCCGCATCGAGGCATTTCATTACCCATTCATCGTGCAAACCCGTGGGCAACGGCATGTAAATCGCATCGATATCTTTCCGCGCCAAAAGGTTTTGGTAACCTTCCACCGCGTCACATCCGAAAATATCGCCGGTACGTTGGGCCTTGTCCATATCACGGCTCGCCACCGCCGCAAGCTCCAACCCGGAAATCGAAACAATCGCCGGTATCACCGACCGCACGGCAATATTGGCACAACCCATTACCCCGATTCGTATCTTTCGCATAATCAATCCTCTTTATGTTTTGTAACCACGAAGGACACGAAGAGCACGAAGGTTTTTTTTAAAAGGGTGCCGCTCCGCGGCCTTCGTGTCCTTCGTGTCCTTCGTGGTAAAATATTCATATAAACCGTGCCGCGGAGATCAGGCTCCGGGCTTCGATGTTTAAATAGTTGTTGAACTTTATAAATATCAGTACCTGGTTTAATGTCATCCATGTATAGTTCTCCGGGACATCCACGGGGAAATCGTCCCCCACTTCAATAATAATGTTCCGGTTCTGCTCTTTAAAAAACCGTCCCCCTTCCTCCGACTGGAGCGTCGAGTAGTGGACTTGTTTGGGTGCGGCATTCAAGACGTAGTCCAAAAACGGGACATCGTACTCCTTGAAACCGTCCCTGTAATTGCCGGTCAAACACTGGACCGTGGGGGCCAACTCGATGATATCGAAATTCCCCGCCTCGAGCTTCGCCTGCACCAGGAAATGACAGACACCGTTGATCCGTTTGACCAAAAACGCCATGATGCCTTCCTGTGCCGATTTGATAAGGGGCTGTGTCCAACTCCGGACTTCACGGTTCCCAATCTCCACGGACACGGCGATCACGGAAAAATATTTTTTCAATTCGTGGTAAATCGAATAATCGTCTCTGACCCAGTGCTCCACCGAATTCAACGGGACCGGGACCACATCCAATTCATATTTCGTCTTTAACCGCGTGATCCAGGAAATAATATCGTCGATCTCATGGAGGTGCCTTTCGGTTTCCAACATGGACATTAATAAGCTGGTCTTGAATTCGTCCGATTCCGTGGTCCCGGGTTGAAGCGTTTTGTAAAAATCGATCATGTCCGCGGGGTAATCACCGAAAGGAATACACGATATCACGGTACGTGTGTCCATGTTAACGAGATTATCATACATTAACAATTTCTTGATCTGTCCCAGGGTGAGCCAGCAGAAATCGTCGAGTACCTCGATATCGTCTCCCACTTCGACGATAATGTTCCGGTTCCGTTTTTTCAGGAACCGGGCGCCCTGTTCGGACTGGAGTTGGTCCAGCAGGACTTTGGATTCGACATCGCCCTGGCCGGTGAAGTAGTCCAGGTACAGCGGTTTTTTACCTTTATGGACTTGCAGGTAATTGCTCTTCGTGGCTTGCAGGGTGGGAGAGAGTTGAACATTATTAATATTTCCCGGTTCGATCTTCGCTTGCATCAGGAAATACAAAATACCGTTGAACTCTTTGGTAATAATGCCCAGGATACCCACTTCCGGTTGGTTGATAATGGGTTGGCTCCATTCCGGGACGTTTCCCCAGTTCGTTTTCACCCTGACGCCTTCGATGGAGAAGAACCGTCCGCTTTCGTGGCGGATGGAGCCGTCTTGCGGGTCCGTGTACCATTGTTTCATATCCGCGAACTTCACCTGTTCGATCTTTACATGGACCGCTTCGTTCCGTTGTTTCAGCCACTCCCTGACTTCGTCGGTACTGATAAACGGGTTCTCTTCCGTTAAGGCCGACTTCAAAAACGCCAGTTCTTTCTTACCGTTAATAAATCTCATTTTAGTTTAGTTTAAATAAAAGTTTTTCGGGGGTCCAGGGGGCGGTTTTTCAAAAAAGCCCCCTGGTCGCCGAAGGCAAAATAGTTGTTTTTTCATTCAATAATTTAATCAGGTCCTTATCCGTTTTATAGACCAGTGTTTTATGGGCGTTCATTTTGGGGATATCCGGGTGTGCGTCCAGGATTTTGAAAACGTTCAGCAGTGTGCTGTCCAGGTTTTGTTCGTCCAATTTTTCATAGAGGGCGTTAAACATATCCAGGTCTTCTTGATAGTCCAGTGTCAGGCGGTAATCCCTGACCAGTTCTTTCGGCAGGTCCACGAAATTCACCTTGAAAATCGTGGGGTTATTCGTCATATAGAGCGTCATATGTTCCGAATAGTCGGCTTTGCCTACCAGTCGGATCACCCGTTTCAGGGCTTCCACGTTGTATACCTGGCAATTTGACCCCACCGCGAATTCGCGGGGTTCAGTAAAATCCGCGCCGGCGGCCAGGTGGGACCGCAGTAAAAACTCCGCGATCTCCGGCGACACCACCGGGCAATCCCCGGTTACACGGAAGATCATATCGATACCGTACTTATCGCAAGCGCCCAGGTAGCGGGAGATCACATCCTCCGGGTCTCCCTGCCAGAACTTTGCCCTCCCCTTTAAAGTATACTCACCCAACACCGCATCCTCTTCGAGGGTGGAAGTGGCGAGGATGACATCGTCGGCAAAGGGGAACTTCGAGCAATTGTCCAGGCAGCGTTCGATGGAAGACATTCCCCGGATGGGCAGGATGGCTTTCTGTTTTAATCGCGACGATTTCATCCGCGCCGCGACGATCGCCGCAATCCGCGGCTTCTTAAAATCGTTTACCGTTAACGTATCCGATTCGTTTTTATCTTTATTCAATATAAATACATTCTTTTGAAGCTCTTTTAATTGCTTTAAATTCATACCGGGTTTGTCCGTGCGTCGGAAACTCATGTCCCCGGACGCCACCAACTGCCCCGCGTTCAGGGGGGTTTTAAGGATCGGTTTCTGGATACTTTTTTCGACGTAGGTTTTTTCATTTTGAGAGATGAACTCCGCAGTGAAACACAACGTTACCGTTTGAATCTCTTCGGTCATCTCTTTCAGCTCGGCCGGTTCCAGGGCGGAATTGAAATCGTATTCGGTGTTCTTTCTATCCGTACAGATATGTTTTTCCAGGTAAGTACACCCTTTTAAAAAAGCATACACCGGGAACCGGCGCGCAAATGGAGTTTCTGCGTCGATATGGTCCGCATAACCGATCTCCGTCCCGGGAAACGCCGCCTTTAAAATATCCACTTTCTTTAACGACGTATCCTCCACCCGGGTGGGGAAATTCTGAAACCCCAACTGCAAGACCACCTTCTTAAAGTGAAACGGTTTGAAGGCGTCGATATAATTTTCAATCTCCGACAGTTCCAGCCCGGATACGTTAACGATCAGCTCTTTATCGCTTAAATCCAATTTCCGTAAAGCATCGAGGATATCCAGGTTATCCAGGATAGATGGCTGGAGTTTGATACCGAAGACCTTTTCGAGATTCTTTTCCAGTATTTCCACGCCGTAGACACAGAAGAGGTCCAGCCAGACCTTGAAGCCTTTCTCGACGGAAAAAGAGATAATATCCGCCCACCGGGCCTCATCGATGAAGAAATTCTTCACCACGGGGTACCAGGAGAAATCCGGGAGGGCGACATTGTCGGGTTTAAAGGCGTGAAACTTAATGCCGATGTTATCGTAACCCGCCCCGGAGAAACCGGAGACGGCGGTCTTGATCCGCTCGACATCGCCGCCGTGGAAATTTGCTGTCTCTAAAATAATATGTGGGATTTCGATCATGATTTTTTTCCTAATAGGTCCTATAGGTCTTATAAGACCTATGTTTTAAGGCCGGAAACGGCCTCGATGACCCGGTCGATATCGTCCGTGGTCATTTTGGGATAAAGGGGGATACTCAGGCAGTGTCGATAATAATCCTCCGAAACGGGAAAATCACCCTCCTTAAAACCGAAATGCTCCCGGTAATAAGGCTGCAAATGGACCGGGATATAATGCACCTGGGTGCCGATGCCTTTCTCGCGCAATTCCTGCATGACCCGGGTCCGCGACTTGTTTATTCCCTTAAAATCGATCTGTAACACGTAAAGGTGAAACGCGGAAAATATCCCCGCCCGCTCGTAAGGCACCGTCAAAAAAGGCAGGTATTTAAAGACTTGATTATACCTTTTTACAATCTCGCACCTCCGCTTAATGAAACGATCGATCTTCTTTAACTGGCTGGAACCCAACGCCGCCTGGATATCCGTAAGCCGGTAATTAAATCCCAACTCCCGCATCTCATAATACCACGGGCCGGGCGATTCGGGTCCCGTCGAAGGGTTCGTGAATTTCGAGGCGTCCCTGGTAATGCCGTGGTTTCGCAGGAGCAGGAGTTTTTCGTAAAGTTCTTTATTATTGGTGGTAACGGCCCCGCCTTCACCCGTGGCAATGGTCTTGACCGGGTGAAAGGAAAAGATCGTCATATCCGAGTGACAACAGGACCCCACTTTTTTCCCTTTCTCATACCTACTGCCGATGGCATGGGAGGCATCCTCGATCACGTGAATATTTTTATTTTTAGCAATACCGGCGATGGCTTCCATTTCCGCCGGCTGCCCGGCAAAATGGACCGGGATAAGGACGCGGGTTCGGGGGGTGATTCGTTTTTCCAGTTCAGCGGGGTCCATGCAGTAGGTCCGGCGGTCGATATCGGCGAAACGGGGGGTAAGACGGTTGTAAAGAAAACAATTGGCACTGGCGGCAAAGGTATTGGGCACCGTCAGTCCTTCGTATCCTTCCGGGATATCCAATGCGTTGACCGCCAGGTGAAGGGCGGCGGTGCCGTTGGAAACAACCACGGCGTAATCGGCCCCGACGTAAGCGGCAAGTGCTTTCTCAAATTCAAGGACCCGCGGCCCCTGGGTGAGGAAATCGGACATCAGCACCTCGACTACCGCCGAGATATCGTCTTCGTCAATCGACTGTTTTCCGTAAGAGATCATTTTAGTTAATTAAACAACGTCTAAGTTAATAAACAACGTCTATTTTTTTCAGTTCTTC
>Ga0210365_10037242_pt1 | contig 21210 bp, 24 predicted proteins | sample S637metaT_FD_159655 | JGI IMG/M metagenome (GOLD analysis project Ga0210365, IMG submission 159655) | Metatranscriptome of estuarine sediment microbial communities from the Columbia River estuary, Washington, United States - S.637... | ecosystem: Environmental > Aquatic > Marine > Intertidal...
CCAAACCCCAGCATCACTTTCTCTTCATCGTATTGGCCTGTATTTCGATTCTGCTGGTGAATCACGAAAACATGGGTTGCCCTTGGGTCGGGCCCCACAAAACAATCAATCTCGTCCTCGTCTGTCCCCTTGGTGCGTTTGACATAGCCATAGGCATACGTGAGCAGGGTTTCACCTCGATTGCCTTCAGCGTCCTTCCAATAGCGTTTGGAGCCCTTTCGATTCTCGATGACAATCGGGATGCCCTGGAAAGTGATTTGATCTTGCAGCACGATGGCTTTTCGCAGATCTTCTTCTTCCAACATGGCAAGCTCGAGGTCGGCTTCATTCTCGTATACTTTGCCAAACTCCCCGCCGGGCACTAGATCGTCATTCTCATCAAACCCCCAACCCTCCGGGATATAAACAAGAACGCATTGACAATTTGGATGAACAGTTCCTACCACCGCTTTCCAGTCTTTGGCCTTCCTTCCCACGTTCGTACCGTTGGCCTCGAGCGTGGAGAGTTTGAAAATCCGCGGGTGGCCTTCCTTATCAAGGTGAAGCCTTTTGCAGTGCTGGCAAGCGTCGGGCATTATCCTCTTTGCCACAAGCGCATCCCCGCCGTATCGCTTTCGATACTGATCGGCCAACCCGTTTTGCATGGCAGTGTGCTTCTCGGTAACCGAAATACGTTCCCAATCGCGTTCCCAATCTTTGGTCGCCCAGCCAAGATCGGACTTCAACTCCTTGACCGTCTTGCGGCGTTCAATGGCTTCCTGAACTTTGTCCTTAATGGTTTGCCGCATTTTGGCTTGTAATGCCCGATCAGCATTGATCATAACCTCACCCGTCTGGGTGTTGATTCGATTGCCCAACCCACGGCAATACTGTGCGGCATGAAGTTGGGCAAACTTCACGGCTTGTTTTTCCACGTCGGTCAAAGGGATCGGATTCTTTTTGACGTACTGTTTGAATTCCTTAATCCCCATCTTGGCCACGGTTGGATTTTGCAAGATGCCAATCAGCTGACCGTAGAGATACGCATCTTTGATTGACTCAGCTTTGGGTTCAACCAACCCTAGCTTTTTCAGTTCGGCCAAGATCTCCGGTGGAACCGCATCCGGTGAGATCGCGTTGACAATGAAAGCATGGTGATGTTTTTCAATGATCTTCGTGATTGCTTGGATCTGTTCTGGAGTCAAAAGCATTGAGCATCCTCCCTATCCCGATCCGACTGGAAGGCACCATTTTTGTCAATGGCTTGGCGAAATTGTCAAACGAAAAAAGCTTTGCTACACTCAAGACTGATTCGCGCTTTGGGCCGTCCCTTCCAATTGTGGAAGGGGCGGACTTTTTATTTGCAATCCACTTCACTCTTTGTTACGTTGGGCTCTACCAAAGGTGACGAAGGCTTAATCATGGTGTGAGGCTCCCAATCCCCCGGGAGCCTTTTTATTTGGCAGATTTTTGCGCTTGTGCTACTGTGGATATGGTTCGATTGACATTTGATCTCTTGTTTCGATAAGCCCGCTTCCCCCTCAAGCGGGCTTATTTATACCCTGTGACCCAAATTGCAAGTGAATGAAGATCACTGCCCTCAAGGGTCGGCCCTTGCCTATCCACCCCCCAAGCCAATGCCCAGCCGATCCAATCCCGTTGGTCTTGCAGATTGCCGATCATAGAATGAGCATGCGCATCCCGTGAAGCCAACCCTAAAGCTCGAACCAACTTCAATTGATTAATAGGGATTGGAACGTCCAACGGGTTGCGCAGATACCAACCGCCATAGTATCGACGATAACAAGCCATATGAACCTTTCCCCGCATATGGGAGATCAACACATAGAGCAACGATCGAAACGTTGGGGTTGAATTGCCTGGGATAGCCTCTTTGATTAGTTGACGCAATTGCCCATGGTATTTACGCCATTGGTGCTTTTCACAACAACCGTCCGATTGACATAGACCTCCATCGCTTGGTTCCACGCAAAGCATATTGCCTCCCCTATCAAATCAAAAAGGGGCTGGGTGCGGAAGGAGTTACACTCCCCGGCAAGCCCGCACCCAGCCTGAGGTGAGAATAGAGTACTATTGCAACAAAGCAAGCCGAGGTCAACCATTTACCAACTGGCTTTGTCTTCCTCAGCCAAGCATTCTTGTAATCCTCGTTCCATGATAAACCAACGCGGTAAAACCAGACCCCCCGGAACTTGATCCACAATCACACTTTCCGGTATCCATTCCATGCTTTTGTTTGGGAAGCGCACACGTCGTGCGCGTACAGTCTTTCGAAGGTACTTTTCAACTTTCACCGTGAACAAATCTCGAAAATCCATCGAATGCCTTTCAATGTTTGGTGTGGTCTTTTTGCTTCTGGCCAAAGATTGAATCCAAAAGTTGATAGATCTGTTCTTTGGTTGGCGAAGAATGTTGACCATCGCATTCCTCACAATCTCCCTCGCATTCTTGTGCATCTGGCACGATTGTGATTTTTTGCGTATCGAAATTGAATTTCATGTTGGGTGCTTTTTCGAAACCTAGATCGCGCATCAAAACAGCATCCACCGGCCCCCAAATCACCCGATGATTTTTCCGTCGATGGAAATCCAACTCTTGCAGCTTAAGCTGAAAAGCCGCTTTGGCCAACTCCATTTCATCGCCCAACTTGTGCGCCGCATCCACAAGCTCTTTTTGCTGCGCCATCAACCGCAAAAACTCTTGTTTGATTTCCTCGTCCTTCTCCTCAAAAATAACCACGTCGTTTTCGATTTTCATTTTGACCACTCCACTAAATTTTCAAACTTGAAAAACTTTGGAATCATCAACGCGTGTGCAATTTTCAAAAGCGCAAGCGTTGACGGATCGTTTTGCCACCCAGGCAAAACCATGATAGCGTCACAACGACGCATTACATGCAAAACCGCTGAATCCACTTTGTCTATTGGTAATTGATCATCAATGTTTTGGTGTTGTGCCTGGGGGCACATCGGGATGAAATTATGAGCGTACAACTGCAGCATCATCTTTTCTGCAATTCGAATCCAGGGCAATCGCTCCCAATATGAAGGCATATGGAAAGGGCCAGCAATCAACACAATCAGCTGTTCGTTGTAGCCGATCATTTTTCTTTGCCCTCATGGGCAACAAAGTCCTCATACGATTCACAACCTCGCCAGAACTTGAAGCACCCTCGATATTGCCCATTAGATTCGAACTTGTTTTCTTCTAGCTCTTTGATCCCCATGTCTTCGGTCAATTGAAAACCATCGATCTCAAATTCCATCGGCCAATGTTTTTCCCCCGTGCTTTCAATGATTGTAACGATCACTTTTCGCCGTTTGTTTCTTGGCGATCGGCGCACTGTGCTTTGCAAACGATTTGGTTTCGGTAGTTCTTCAGTGATCCGTTTTGTCGTCATTGATCGCCTCCCGCAATTGCACAAGCAATTCCCAAGGATTCACACCTCGAAGAAATCCACACAATTCACTTGCAGTCACTTCCCGCCAAATGCCTTCTGAGAAATCGTAATAATCAATATACGATCCATCCTCCAACGTTCCGCCATAGACTGGGGTGGGCATTCCTTCCCAAACGTGAAGCCCGTATTCTGGATCATCTTTGGTCAATCCTCCTTGCACTTGCTCAAAGAAGACTGTTGCATCGGAATGAACTAAACCCTCTACCGTTTGCCCGTAAACACAGATGGGGAAAGGACCAAACTCACTGAAAGCAACCATCACTTTTTCGTATTGCACCATAAGACCCCCTCAAAGACCTGTTGCAGGTGACCATCAACCCTGTCTGTTAGATTTAGGTTGCCCGCAACAGGCCACAAAATTTTGTTGACAAAAATGTGCTTTCCACGATACAAAAACCATTGTCATTCCCTTAGCCGACTTTCCAGCCCACTGTCACCCGCGAAAGTCGGCTATTTTATTCCCTGTGGATCCACTATCAATATGCAACGCCACACACCGCTTGACTCCTCAAACAATGGCTTGATCACTGCTTTAATTTTGAAGCCCAATCCAAATTCATTCAACAAAAACGAATTGAGCTGAAACACGGCAAACGCTTTCGTGTCTGCAAACACTCGGAGGTCAAGCCGTTCAGGTTTTTTGTCACTGTTCATCGGCAAGTGCATAACCTTCCTCAGCCAATATTGATTGTATTTCCTTCAATGTTCGCTCACCTAAATGACGAACGGTTGTCAACAATTCGTTTGGAGTCCATTTCAAAAGATCGCCCAAATAATATATACTCATACGATCCAAAGAATTCAAAGCCCGCGTTGAAAATTCAAGTTCATACAAAGGACGGTCCCTTTCCTCCTCAGTCAAAACTTGTGATTTTATCGTCTTCACTTCTTTAGGCTCAATGCTCAAAGTGTCTTTATTGCGAACTACCCAACCCGTCTTACTTTCGAAATCCTGCAACAAAGCTCGTAATTCTTTCCATTGACTGGGCAAATCCAGATAGCGCATATCCACAGTAGGTTTTGGCTTTTCGTTGCTCATCGCTTCAATTTGCTTTTTTGTAGGCTTATACAGCAATTCGGCAGGGTCAACCTGTAACAAATAGCTTAGCTGATAGATACTTTGCTTCTTGACTGATTGATTCCCGCTCAACCATTTATTTACCGCACTAACACTACTTCCTAAAGCCTCAGCCGCCATACGAATTGTCAAACCTTTTTGCTCAAATAATTGCTTCAATTTGTTGGCGTCCAACGTCAACAAACGATAATCAGCCAAAACACCTTCAGCATAAGGATCACATTTGACTTCCAACTTTTTGCCTTTTTCTGCCAAATAAAATTGGCGTCGAACATCTGTGCATGCTTGATAAAATCGCTTATGTATTTGGCCTGGCGTTGTATCAAACAGCTTAGCAAGTTCAGCCAATGTATGTTTTTCTTCTTTACCCAATCCTAAGCGCAAAACAATCAAACGCGATTTTGGATAAGACACTGCAGTCAACGCTTTTTCTACCAATGCAAAATCTGCATCGTATCCCATTATTTTTTTCACTTTGCCGCTTTCAACTACTCGACCCATTTTTCTTCTCCAAAAATGATCGCTTCACAATAACCGTTTGCCCACCATGCAAAGGGCACCAATCTGGACTGGGAAGCCGCGACCCTTCAGGTTGCAATTCTCTAGCTTCCTCAGGATGCATGCAAAACAGCGTAGCCAGATTGCACAATGGGCAATTCTTGCAATCCTCGTCCTCCAACACTACCCGATAACTAGTCATACAATCGGCCCTCGAAGTTTCCGTTCAATAACCTCCCCACGTTCATTTTTGATCTCATCAATCGTCATATCATCCACCCATTGGAGCGCTTCAGCCACCGCATAAGAACCGTCTGGATTGCACTGTTGCGTAGATACTTGCACTAAACACCCAGCTTCAGTAGCCAATGCTTTGGTTGATTTCATCCAACCTTCACTCTGGGAAGATGCTTTGCAAATCAGCTTCCAAGCATCCCCATCACCAAACACTTCAATATCAGAAGTTACTTTTTTTGCTTGTGCAATCGATGTGTTGTTCCAGGTTTTATCAATCATTTTTCCCTCTATCACTGACCTATTGCTACCAATTTACGATTGACAATTCGACTATTTTCGTCTTTAAATTCTTTGATACGCACTCCCGGTATCCATTGTAGCGAATCGCTGATCACATAGTTATCATTGGGCGGACTTTGGTTTCGTTGTTGCGTTTGAACTTGAAGCACACAACCAAGACCATCAACCTGCAACGCTTTGGTTATCTCCACCCAACCTTCAGAGACCGAATAAATTTTCGAAATGAGTTTAAATGCATCCCCGTCCCCAAAAATCGTTGCATCGGGAATGTCTTTCAGGGTTTGTTTGACTGAATTGTTTTTCCAATTTTGATCCTTCATTTCTTCTCACTTTCAAAAATCAATTTCGTTTTACGGTTTTGAATATGCAGCCAATCGGGGATTTTCAATCCAACGTAAAAATTACCTGTATGCGGAACAAACCAAACATTGTGTTTGCGCTCTTTGGCTCGCTTCAATGCTTTGTCCTTATCAGTGAGCCAACGCCCGCGTTCTTTAATCACACGTCCCATTGTGGCCCCAAATCTTCCTGTTCTTCTACTTGAACAATCCTTGATTCCAACCAATCCAAAAGCATCTTTTTCGGAAAGCGAACCATTCGACTGCTCAAACGCACATGAGGAACACGTTTATGGCAAACCATCGAATACAAGGTTGTCTTTTTTACACCCAACAATTTCGCAGCCTGTTCATAATTCAAATGCTCGTCCAAATATCGTTCATCTGTCATTGGTCTTCCCCTTCCAATCGTCTTTTTCTCAACCAAGAATATAAAGTCCATTGAGACACCTTGATTGCACGCAAAATTTCAAGCATCGAAGATCCAGCCCTTTTCATCCTGTCATGCCGTTTGAGCGCTTTTTCCTTTTCCTCTTTTGTGTACCGTTTCTTTTTCACGATCCCCCTCCATCTCAAATTTGGAAAATGATGAAGTTGTGTTCACCACTACGCTTGCCGGGAATTCCTCTTGTACTCGATACCCACTACTATTCACCCGTGTTACATGTAGCAACGTTCCTACTTCGTTCCAATGCAATCGGATTACCTTCTTGCAAAGATTCGTTGCTACGCCTGGAAGAAATGGATTGAGTTCAGCCAACGTCAAATCTTCGTGGTAGAAAGCATAAGCGACACCCACCCGATAAGGATTGCAAAGTACTGCAAACAAAAGTTCCCCAGGCTTTGCCCGTCGAATGTGATTTCGTCGCAATTCCAAAGATTCAATCCCAAGTTGCGGGTGTTGAACAACCTCGTTGATCAAACTTTTCGAAGTCCATGTTTTACCGTGATCCACGCATTTGATTTGGATCCAAAGATCTGAATCAATCTTTGAGAAATACCAGCGTTGAGCTTTTGCACTTATTTCAAACCGCGAACCGACTGGGGAAGCTTTTAGCTGTCCCTCGTGGGCGCTTGCCTGTTCCCATGGGATCATGTGTGGATTTACTCCGCTTTGGGTTTTTCTTCTTCTACCTCGAGCTTGCCTTTTGGTTCTTCTTTGGCCTTTTGTATCGGCCCATCGTCCACTGGGCATTTGGAAGGCTTGCCCTCCGAATTGAATTTGGGCGCCAACCAAGAAAGACCGATTCCGCGTGAATAGTAGTACTCAAATCCATCCAGACAAACGATCTTCGGGTTTGTGGAGATTTGCTTCATTTCAATTTGTTTGACCTCGGGCCTCATATCACTTTTGGATGCAACACAACCGATCAACACGAATGACAGCAACACCATACCTAGCAGTTTCATACCCTACCCCTTTCGTTTGCATTTAATAGGTTTCCCTTCAGAATCTCAAAACCCCACGTTCGAATAAGTTGAATTGGCGGTTTTGGGCGTCCCCAGGTACCGCCGAACCTTGGTTGCTGTTTTATCCGCATTGAACGCAACCGAGCACAATGCAGGTGGCATATTCGTCTGGGCCGATCTTTTATTCATGCCACGAACCAACTCTTATTCTCCCCAGACCGTTGGTTGAATGCTATTCCATCCAGAGTAAACAACCATCTGTTGAGCATCTCGCCCAAATGTGCTTGTTGCTGTGCTGTTCGTAAATCAACTCTTCTTGGCAGATTGGGCAGGAAATCTTGCCTCGATTGTTCCCGGTTTTCTCGATTTCTTGCACGATCAAAGATCGGGCTTCCCCTATCGCTTGCGCTTGTTTCTCTATGGCAACCCACATGATCAATTAGTCCGTCGCGCAACCGCTGCGTTTGCCCACATGATTGCAGTTTCCAAGGAAGTGATTGCAAGCGATTGCTCCCGGCTTTCCGGGCAAAGATCAACAATCAGCTGGGCAAACTCTTTTGCTTTGTCCTTCAGCTTGATGTAGCGTTCTTGTTGGTCCCCCTTTGGTGGGTGGTACGTGAATCGGTTTTCCAATTCTTGATCGTCAATCATTTTCAGTCCCCTCATTCCTTCCCGCGAATCAACTTCAACAGCTGATTCGTCGAATACCCATACAGCGGGCCTCCTTCTTCAAAATCTGCATCCACATAACCACGACGCTTCAAAATCTGCTTTACCCGCGCATAAGCGATCCTATCTTGCTCAGCTGGCACAGCGGTGTGATCATGGTATTCTTTAGCTGTTTTTGCAGCTTTGCCCCAATTACCGCTTTTTCCCACGATAAGCAAGCTTTTTTCTTCTGAGCTTGCAGAAAGCGATTTTTCTGCCTCTTCCTCGATTTGAGATGATTCATGCGCTTCTGGGCCAGCTTGCAGCCCCCGAATTTGATCCAGCAATTCTTTCGGAGTGAGCCGCTTGTTCATCCATTCAACTTCCTCAGGGGTCAATTGCTTGCCTTGATTCACCTTCTTAGCAAGCTCATACTTCCGCAACAAGATCGCGTTAATGTTCGCATCGAAAAGATTGCCCTCAGCAGTAACCCAATACACATTGACTGCGTTCTTCTGCCCAGGCCTATGAACCCTATCCTCAGCTTGCCGAAGGTCTGCCGCAGTCCAAGGAAGGTCATTGAACACAACCTTGTCAGCCGCGGTCAAAGTAGCTCCTACCGCCATTGACTGGCGGGTGGTAACGAAAACTCGTTTTTCAGAGACAAACTCACCTTTGTCATCTTGCTTTTGAAATTCAGCCTTCACATTCTCCCGCGCATTGTCACCCATTTGACCATGGTGCAACACCGCTTGATCTCCAAATTGCGCTGCAATATCTTTGGCCGCCTGGACAGAATCAGAGAACACCAAAACTCGAGAATCCGAACTATTCAAAATTTCCTTGACTACCTCTTTAGTCGCTGATACCTTCCCCCTCGCAATCTCGTCTTTCAATCGAGAAAACTGTCCAATCATTTCTTCTGCAGGTAAATCCAAATCTAAATCAGGCAAACCAGCAACGGGTTGTTCCATGATCTGCGTTGTTTTATCCGGCAAGTCCTTCAACACAATCGATTTCAAACGCGCAAGATAGATATCTCTCAAATCCATCCAAAGACCACCAATGGTTGAACCTTTGATCTTCTCCTTGGTGTACTCTCCTGGTGCAACCAAATTCAATTGGGTGGTCAATTCTTCTCGCTTGTTTTTAATTGCTGTTCCCGAAAGCAAAATTTTGTGCTTCATATCTTTAGCAACGGCTTGTACTGTCTTTGTGACTTTTGCTTTTGGATTCTTGATGCGGTGTGATTCATCAACTACAATGGTGTCAAAACCTGCCTCAGAAATTTGATCCTTGAACTTGGCCAACGATTCGAAATTGACCGTGACAATGTTTGAATCACCCAGATCAATCTTTCCCTTCTTTCTCAGCATGGCTGGGGTAAGTTCAGTTCCTTGGAAATGTTCCGGGAAAAACTTTGCAGCTTCCTGCAACCATGTACGACGAACTACCTTCGGACAAACCACCAAAATTTTCTTGTTGTTCTTGGCTGCCCATGCTAGGGTTTGCAGCGTCTTGCCCAAACCCATCTCATCGCCTATCAATGCGTTCCCACCGGTTTCGTCCAAGAAACGCACGCACTCATTTTGATAAGGGAATAGATTGAAACCTGGGGCCAACTTTTCTTGTACTTCAGGGATTGGCTTTTGTAATTCAGCCAAATATTGATCACGCTCAATTCTTGCTTCTTTCACCCCTTCGGTCACAATTTGAAAATCAGGCAATCGGGCTTTGATTTTTTCAATCGCCTCTTCCACCAAATCAAGATCATAAGTTTCGCGCCCGTGGTTTTCAGGATTATACTTGGTGATCCCTGAAAGCTGCCCTGTCTTATTTGAAAACAGCTGATTGAATTCTGGACTGTAAGGGGAATAGAACGCGAACTTCCCATCATCATACCGGATAACGGCAATCGTATTTTTAATTTGACGCCTAAGGATACCCTCTTTCACTTCTGTGGCAGTAAGGTCTTTGACCGTTCCATCACCTTCTTTTTCTTGCTTCGGTGGTATCTCTGCAGGCTCCGCAACATCAATCCCCAATTCAATCATTCGTGCTCGATACTCATCAAAATCAAAATCGGCTAAATCTCCCTTAGGGATATACCAAGTCCGTTCACGACCATCAAAACGTGCCCCAAACTCTTTTTGCAAAGCTACATATTTTCGAAATGCTTCGCGATCAATTCGACCATTGACTGGAAGGAGCAAACTTCCAAACGTTTTGTGATATTGAGGTTTCACCCCCGTTGCTTTGGGTGGATCACTCAATCCACAATGGTAGTAATCTAGCCCAAAAGAGTGACAAAGTTGCCTTCGGTATTTGCGCAACACCCAGCGCATTTTTTCCAAATCACCACGCACACCATACCAAATTTGAAAATCAGAACTATTGAATCCCGTGTCATCTTGAACATCATGCATGCGATCTTGCGCGTCATAGAGCGCATCGCCCATCTGTTGCAGCTTTTCGATCGCTTCATCGTCTCCAAAGCGTTTTTCTGGAATCTCTTCAGGCTTCAATCTTGCCAAATCTTTGATCGGCTCTTTCACCGGTTCAGGATTGGGATCTTCCAAATCAAGAGGCGGGGCCGGCTCTATCAGCTTTTCAACCGCTGCCTGGAAGGGCGCAAGGGCCGTGGGTTCGTCCGGTTTGAATGTCTCTTCAAACTGCTCTTGGCGTTGCTCCAAAATGGCTTGCTGCTTTTCGGTCCCGTGCTCTTTGGCTGCCTCCACCATGCGATCAATCTTCTTGCGCCGTTGCTCAATCTCTTTGGCGTGCTGGCGATGGAGGAACTTTTGCAAAGCCTTTTTGTTGAAAACGTGAATCTCCCCCGTCTCATCATGCTCCACGGTCACCTGCTCACCTTGGATCTTGAGCACGGTCAAATGACCTTCCGCATCCTCGGTTACCACTTTGAACTTAGCTTGGAGTTTGATCTCCTCAACAGCCCCAAGCCCCTTCCCTCCAGTCACTTTGTAATAGTATCGATACTTGCGTTTGCCCCCTGACATATACGGCACACGTCGAATGTATTTATGGGTTCGAGCCTTTTCCAGATCATCAAACGCCGATCGAAAAAAGGTTGAAACGAAGCTTGCTGGAAGCTCGATTTCTTCTTCCAAGCTTTTCTGCAAAAACGTTGTCTCGGTAGACTCGTCTAGGACTTCTGAAATCTCTGCAACCATGCGATCCAAATGCTCTTGATACAAATCCCGTGTTTGCTTTTGCAAAGCACGAAGCACGGGATACTTTAGCGCTTGTTCCTTCCGAGGTAAAGCCTTTTCTAGGATTTCTGAAAGTTCCGGTGCTACCGGTGCAAACATGTGGCTCAATTGACGAACCAAATTCATGGACTTCTGCTTAAGCTCCGTCGGCGTAGCCTCTATCTGGAACCGCATGGTTAACCTCCGATTTTTACGAAATAGAATTTAGGGAGTAGGATCTCCCCAAACGATGTACTCTCCGAGGATATCTGAGCCGACTGGGGCGATAACTTCTACCTTGGTGATCTCCCCCTCAAAGAAAAACTTTGCCTTTGAGCCCGACAATGCGTTACCTTTGCGCAATTGCAAAGCATCGGCACTTGAATTGAGTTTGATCGTGGGTTCACCGTCAACCTCGAGGTAGATTCCCCGAACTATGTCAACGTCCCCAAAACTCAACTCCTCGGTCACCCCCGCTGCAACCTTCAAATTCGCGTTGCACTGCTTGTCAAACGTGTCCAACGTGATTTCTGCTGCAGTATCGTCCGGCATGTAATACGCGTTGTCTTCGCTGGTCGTTCGAAATGCGTGCACCCTAACTTTGTGTTTCACTCGGATCGCCATTGGCTACCTCACAGGTTAATGACCCATTTCATGCTTTTTTCGGCTTCCTCTTCTTCCTCTTCCTCTTCGTCTTCCATCTCGGCCATCAATTGCGCAAAATCGATTTGCTTCTTGTTGCCCTGGCCTTCCTCTTCTTCCGGTTCCCCTTCCCCCATCTCGCCCTGTGGTTCCCCGCCCATCATGGCCCCTTCTTTCATCTGTGCATACTGCAACCATGTCGGATCAAGAATCACTTCGCCTTTTCCGTCTGGAAGGGGTGGTAAATCATCCTCAGCCCTTAGCTCGTCCACGGTCAAAAATGTTTTGACCCGCTTTTGGTTGAGGTTTGCGATTTCATCGCGGGTGAGCGCATCCAGGCCAACAAAATCGAATTCGAAGTTTTCGTTGATTGGCCAAATAATGGACTGATTGATATTTCGCTCAAGGAACCGCAACAAGGGACGGAGTCCCCGTTCTTTGGACTCTGTGATCTTTTCCTTGTTCGATGCTTCCTGTAAACCTGATTTTTGACCTGCATTTCCATATTTAAAATTAACTTCCAACGGATCCATCTGATACATGGAGCATGCGACCTTAATCAAGAAATCCATCCAAGCGTTGAACTCCATATCACGGCTTGTTTGTTGTAGGTTGATCCATTGAAGTTCGTCTGCTGCAGTGATCGGCGTTTTCCATGCATTTTCAACGCCTGAAATCAGCTGGTACCAATGCCGACGAAAAGCCTGCAATTGTTTTTCGGGAACCGTTCCTTTAAAGTTGATAATGCCCTTTGCGGCAGACCCTTGACTGAAGGCCTTTTGATTGTACTCAAACGCCCAAAGCAACGAGGTTACAACGTTGATCAACATTTCAAGCTCGGAAACCCCATAACCAAACAATCGAATGTCAGTCCTTGGGTTTCTCACTCCAAAACATAATTCATCCTGGTTATATTCGGCAATCACCATTCCATCATAAATCTGAGTGTACCGAGTTAGCTTTGTTGCATCCTCGTCCACAAACGTACTTGCCGCATCGGCAATTCGAATGGTCGCCGCGTCTACCGCATACCATTCGGCTGGCGTGCCTCGACGATTCGGCACAACCTCAAAACACATCTGATCATAGACCAAAGAATCCCATGTCACCTTGCGCAAGAAGGTTTCGAAGTCGTTGCGACCTCGAGGGTTATCAGTCACCCCCGTACGCAACATCAGCATTTCCATTTGAGTCATCCAGTCGCGTTCAGCTTTCGTCGGCTCTTTGTTCTGTTCTCTCAACTTGAGCCTGAACCCCAACTGATAGCGATCATGCTGTGGCTGGGCGAAGGATGCGACCTGCTGAACGCGAGTGTTGATCACGGCTTGGATCACCGGTTGGCGATAAACCATGGCTTTCAACGTCCCGTAGGTCAAAACCGAAGGGCGGTCTTTGTACCCCAGCTGTTCGATGATCGCAAACGGATCCCAAAACAGTGCCTTAGGATCCGTTTGCGCTTTCTCCGTTGGAACCGGATTGGACGCAGCCGAATCGGCCTGACTTCCCTTCGGGGTGGCCTCCGGGCCTTCGGTTTCCGCCTTGATCAGCCTTCCAGTCCAATCGTGGACCAACCCCAGCATATCTTCAAAAAAAGCCATCACGGCCCCTTTTTAGTCTTCGTTGGCAATCCCGTTCGGCAAAATCAGATCTGGAATGATTGTCGGGCGCAATCCTTGCCCACGGTAATTGTCCTGAAATTGAACCCTCTGATCTTGAACTTCCATATCTTGATCAGTCCCACAAGTTGGGCATTGTGCCAAGCTTTTGGCGAGCGCAGCCCGACAAGCCTGACAATGCTTGCTGTCCTTGTCTAGCACCGAATTTCGGGTTATGTTCGGCGTGTGGATGACCAGCCCGTTATCGTGCGCTTTTTCCAGTAGATTCGTTGTAGCTTGATCGCTCGCATTGGTGAAGTGAATCACGTTCGCATGCCCCACCCAATGCTTTGGCTCTGTGAGAGCCTCAGGCTCGTTCTGCGGGCCTCGGAGTCCAACCCCTACCCGGACATCATCCTCACCCTTTTGAAGCTGCGAGACATGGGCCGCATGCTGGTGAGCAACCATCTCTCGTTGGCCGGTTGGGGTCGTGCCCCCGGGAACCGATTTGCGAATCTTCTCGATCGGCTTCTTGTGGGTCTTCATGTTGGCCTCGTCCTCTTCCTCGTCCTCACTGAGAACTTGGCCCTTGGGCTTTGAAGCCCCCGGGCTTCCACCTTTGGCGTCGTTGGGCCCCGACTGTTTGCCAACCGCTGCGAGCTTCCCGCCCTGCTCTGCACCCTGGCCAAGACCTTGCTTGGGATTGCCTGAGGGCATGGTTTGGGCTTTTTCCAGGGATTTTTCTGTCACTTCTTTGGCTTTATCCCATTGGGTTTTAGCTTCTTTGGCTCTAGCAAAAGCCGTTTCAGCTTTTTTTGTATTCCCGGCTTCTTGGAATTTGTCTCTTGCCCGCAAAGCTGCCCTACTTGCCAATTCATACAATTTCATCTGATCTTTAGGGCTAGCCCTTTTTGCTTCATCAAAATACGTATCAACTTTTGTACGCATTATCTCATCGCCCACACGTTCAAGACGTTCGTTTTCTGTAAATTGCTTCTTGTCTTTTTGTTCGCTTGGTTCGTCATACTCATACTGCCATTTGCCATCTTTGCCTTTCCAACGTCTTTTGTACTTCGCCTTGGTCAGCTCTTGGAGCATTTCAATTCCGTCCATGGATTCCTCCGAAAATGATTTTGAAACCTGTTCTTTCCCTTTTCCCGTCAACCGATACGCACCGTCCGGCCCCTTCCAGGCTAAACCTGCTTTGACCGCGCTATTAATTTGCGTTTTGGTTATCCCCGCAGCTTTCAGCTTGGACATTTTCAGCCCACCTTGCTTCAAAGCATCAATTGCCTTTTGTTGGCTGGCGGGTACCTTCTTTGTTGTAGCCTTTGGTTTTGGCTCTGCTGGCTTTACCTTCGGTTTGCCACTTAGCTTCGTTTGCATCTTTTCAATCGCATACTCAAGATTACCCACCCGATCACCAAATAATTTGATCATTCGTGGATTGCCTTGCTGTTTGGCTCGATTCAGTGCTGCCTTTGTTTGTTTCAAATCAGCTTGCGCTGTGGCCAGCTGTTTTTTGATTCCACCTTCGGAACGTCCTTCCACCCAAGGAATCGTATGGGCAGGATCAGCCCATTTACCACCACGAGGACCAATGAACGGACCTTGCGCTTTGATTAGCTGTTCTCTTTTTCGTTGCTCATTTTCTGCCGCTTGCGCTTTGGCCAATTCTTGCTGATTTTTTCTTTCTTCTTCCGCCTGGGTGAGAAGTTGATCCACGTTTTGTTCGTCCAACTGACCAAGGTTCGTCAAGAGTTTCATTTCAGCCCCTATTCCAATCCTATATTGTCAAAAAGTATTGGTTCCCAATCTGAAATTTGTTCAACCGAGGAACCCGGCAAAACATTCATATCCACGGGCGCATTAACAAATTTTGGATCACCCGTAACGTTTTCTGCAATAGCACGAAAACAATCAGTCACCGAAAATTGAGCATCTAACTGAATCCAATTCTGCCGATAATGCGTATCGCTTGCACAAGCATGCAAAACGTTTTTCACCAATTCAGAATTTTCAGGATACGCCCATTTTTTTGAAAGGTCGATTGTAGTTGGACATGAATTCGGGATTCTTGCAACCTCAGGGTAAGCTGAGGCCCATGGTTCCTCTTGGTACAAAACCCCATCATCACCCAAACGCTCCAAATAGTTATCCAAACTTCCAGGAGTGCAATTGATGCGCTGCACACCTGCACTTGCCGAATACACCCCCCAACGACCAACATTTGAAATAATGTTGTTGCGCATGATCACATCACGTCCGCCATTATGCTGGATTGCATTGTAATCCAAATCGTAAAAAATGCATTTCTCTACCAGCACCCCAGACATACAATTATCAAGGTACACCCCAAACGTACCCCACGAACGAATCTTAGGATGTACATCGTAGAAATAACAATCGCGAATCACATTTCCTCGAAAGCCCCAACCAGGGCCAGCATAAATAACCCCCGTATCGGAAGCCCATTCCGAAATTCGGGTGAATTTGCATTCCTTGATCAAATGCTCATTTCCTGTAAAGCGAATTGCCGTATGATACCCATCAGCAAATTCACAATTACGCACAGTATGCCCGCAATCAAAAAGCTCCACAGCATACCCTGTAATATGTCGCCACCGACCAAACCGATCAAACGTGCAATTGTGAATTTCATTTTCTGACTGGGTGAGAGATGCTCGATCCCCACCATTCATTTGGATCGCAGTATCGCCAATATCTACAAACGTGCATCGCCCAATTTCCAAATCAATCCCGTTGCAATCGATACCATGGTTCCCTGTATTACGAAATCTACAATCCAAAACTTTGTTATGATCCCCGTTGACCGCAAGTGAATCAGTTCGCCCCATCTCAATGGTCAACCCCTGCAAATAAACATAATCCGCACCATTGAGTAAAACCACATCAGCCTCGAGCATCGAGACTACCAATTCCTTGCGCGTGAAATTGGCCTCAGGCCAATGGTACAAAATCCCTGTACTGCGTTGCAAATACCATTCACCTTCAAGGGTCAGTTCTTCGATCAAGTTTGAAGCGTAGAAATATTGAAAATCCCGAAACCCATAAGTTGGAGATTGAACCATTGTGAAGGTTTTGCCCACCGTATCGAGCACATCAACTTTCGTATGCCAACCAACCCAGTCTTTACCCCACCAACCATGCAACCAAATTTCCTCAGCCAATGCCCAACGACTAGGGCGATTGTTGACGTAAGAAAATTGATTTGCAGCAAGACCACGTTCAACGGCCATCAACCCCACATTGATTTTGTCTGGATCACGAACGGAGGCAATCCCTATCCCCAAAGAAGTTTGGCCAGGCTCAAGCGAAATGACCCCAAAATCTTCATAATTGAACGACACCCAAAAATAAGTACCAAGAACCGGGCTCCCACTTTCTTGATTGACAAGGTATTGCGCGACAACCTCTTCACCCCAAAGTTCAAAACGATGCCTGTAGTAATAATATTGCTCACCTTCAACCAGACCATCACGCTTAAACCGAGTCACCCCATCACTAGTCCCATCGGGCAAATATGTACCGGTTACGTCTGGAGTAAGGTTGCCGAAAACAGTAATTGAAGCACTATTCCAATCTGAAAACGTGTTCTGATCAGTTTGCTTTGGCCATCGAGCCAATTGTTTTGGTTCTTGATCCACAAAAAATTCAAGAGCCGCGTTGCCCTTCACAAAATAGCCGCGATACTTCAACGTACCTAAATCAGTAACCCCCATTGTAGCAAGATCAAGTTCGACAATGTGGCCTTGCGCGGTTGGATCAATTTGGCCCCACAAAGGAGACGCCCCCGTGGTAGTGGCAAACGCTAACGGATCAATTCGTTTCCCACCAACAATGCGCACGTCCTCATTATTGTATGCCCGCCAAACAATCGGTTTACCTTCTTCCCCGCTATCCGCAGAAGTCAACTGAAAGGTAGTTGTTCGTTCATAAAATCCACCGCGTATCCAAACCGTAACCCCACCATCCGGAAGACTGGGCAACGCTCTAATCGTAGCTCGTGCTTGTTCTAACGTTTGAAACGGCGCATCCAAAGAAGTCCCTGCATTGGAATCATCGCCGCCTAGGGATACGTACAAGTCAAGCATGCCTACTCCAAAACCGCCCCAAACCGTTTGGTGAATTCATAAAGCCGATCATTAGTTGCAATTTGCCAGTTGACGTATTGAGTAGCTTGAAAACTAGTATCAACCGTAGGTGTGATCCGATCCACTGTGTTTACAAACAGCCGAAATTTACCCAAAGATGTGCGTGTCACCCTCAAGTGCGTCCATCGATTAGGAACAATCACATTATCAGCAGTAGATGCAATCAACGAATCCACCCCAGCCGTGATTTTACGCAAGTCAATTCTGAACGTGCCATCATCAGTACGAAATTCGAGCATGTAACCATTTTGGCCCGCATCATTGTATGCAGCCGTTGACGACGCGCAGAATAAGATCCGCGTTCTTGTTCCATCCGCCGATCCTTTGTAGTATTCGAATTCCCACGTGCCATAAGCCGCGTCACTTGCCGCTTCAAACGGCTGAGTGTTGAAAGCCAAGCGACCTGAAGCAACGCACTTCAAATAAGAGCGCAAAGGCTCGTCAGCAAAATTCCAAGTACCCGAAATGATCTCAAAGAGATTTAGCTTCCCCGCTGTCAAATCACTTTGCACTCTACGATCAATAGGGTTCGCCCGGTAGACCAAAGCATTTGCTACTCGGTTGAATTCATCCTTTACACCCTTAGCTGAAAGAGCCGCAGCCCAAGCACGATGACCCAAAATCAAACCATTAATTTTTTGATTATCTGTACCGGTACCGGCCCTATAATTAGCGCCCACAGCTGCCCAAAACGCGCTATAACTGTCTTGAGCCGCTACATCTTCTTCCCCATCTCGATACAAGCGGATTGTTTGATCAGCTTCCAACACAGCAAAATAATGAGACCAAACATTATGAACCGAAGCATTCGAAAAAGTCACAATCTTACTGTTGCTGTCCAACCGCAAATCAACCATGTTGGCTGTATCTCCATAGTACATTCGAAAAGACGCAAATCCTTGCCCACACAACTGTTGAGTGTCAACCCCAAACGGACGAAACCAACAACCAAAAGACATAGGCCTCCCAGTCAACTTTTGAGTAGCAGTAGGGGTTGCATAGCCACCGCTAATTGCTCGCCCAGCAGGGGTCATTGTGTAAGCACGTCCACTTGCCTGGGTAAGTGACATGTGTGCTTCTTGGGTTGAATTGTCTTGAAGCAATCCTTCATTTGTGACATCACCATCCCAAGCAGCTACCGCTTTTCCAGCAAGATTGGCGCTTTCAATATTGCGCCGAAAACTAAACAACTTTGGATCACATTCACGCAATTCCTCATGCACCGCTTCAATTTGATCGGCTGTCAATTTAGTGTTGAACAGTAATGCAGCCCCAAGGGTCATTTTTGCTTGAGCCCCGTTGGAATCCACCCCACCGATATAAAAATCACTAGTCTGTCCAGTCAAAGGAGTGACCGCTAAAGACCCTTGGTCTTCGAATACACCATCCACATACAGATCGGGTTCTACACCCGCTTGCCAAGTTACCGCCAATGAAGTTGGGGCCGTTGCCAAAGAAAAACCAGAAACCGTTGCTCCCGCGCGCATAAAAAGAAGTGTGTCCGTCGTCAGGTAAATTTGATATTCTCGGGTACCTCCTGCAACTTTACCAATAAGCCCACTAGCTGCAGGAATGTCCCCTTGACGTTTGAACAATTGACTGAACAAAAACATGGTACCGTCAGTCAAAAGCAAAGAAGCTGCATGAGGAACTACTATTCGAGCAGTGTTCGCGTAAAAACATGCACCAAATTTATTCCACGTTACGGTGGAAGAAGGAACCCCATGATTATTTTGCCCAGATAAATCTTGTGCATGTTGTTGCCGATAATCATGGTACAGAACTAATTCACCTGCACGGATCACATTTCTGATAACGCTCATCGAATTGCCCCTAGATACTTAGTCAAATGCCCGTCTAAAGCGATTCGTTCACCCGCAACACCATTAAACACAATATGCTTAGCCGTCCGAAACGTAGAATCCGTTACAGTCCCTATTGACGTGCCATTCAAATCAAACGTAAAGTAATCTCGATTATCCCGCGTTATTTCATACCGCAACCATGCCGGTGCCGTGTACGCATTATTCCCAGAATCAATGAGATTAGTTGTCGACCCACCACCATTGTTACGTCGCAATTGAATTTTCAACGTTGGCAAATGCCAAATAAAATAACCTGTATTGTCCGTTGCATTAGGTGCAACATTATTAGACATCGCAAAACCGATCAAACTATTGCCAGCAGCTACTTTGTAATAATGGATATCCCAAGATCCAAGTGCGCACTCTTGTGGATCCGCCCATTTTTCTATTTGCAGCCCAATAACCCCTGTAGCTGAAATGATCTCAATCGCTTTGATCGGTTTACCATTGATCGTAGTGTTGACCACCTGAGCAGTGCCACCCAAAATCTCAAAAGGACCAATTCTTGAACCAACGGATAACACCCCAGTCAACGGATAACCATCCTCCACCCTAAATTGAATTGCTTGTGCCCCTGTGTTGTACTCCTCAATCAATTGTTGATCTGTCAAAGCCGCGTTGTAAATACGCCCCCGCGTTGCTATTGAATTGAGAATGTTCACACTTTGATTCATGTGAAAATTGTATGCTGCAGGTGAAGCAAAATCAGTTGTGTACGAATCCGTTTTATCCAAACGCCCGTCGCGAAATAAACGAATAGATCCATCAGCCGCCCATGTCGCAGCATAATGCGTCCACACGCCTGGAAGGGCATCATCTGAAAAAGCCACAACCTTATTATTGCTGTTCAACCGAAGATCACACAAAGCATTGACTTGGCTGAATCGATACGTTTGGAAGCCTTGGCCCCAAATTTGTTCAGTTAGATTTCCAAAAAATTTATACCAAACCGACAAAGACAATGGTCGCCCCGTAAGCACTTGCCCTGTTACAGGAGTCACCCCCGCAGAATTTGGGGCAAGCCCCAACAAAGTATTGCTCAACAAACCGCGTTGAGGACCATTGGTAGAAAGAACCATATCTGTTTTGTAAGGACCCCTGTCCCTCATTTTTCCATGTCTCAAAGCATCCCCATCAATGGCCATAAGACACGAATCAGGGAGAAGCTGTAATCCTGCTGCCCTGCGGCTAAACCACTTCATAAGCCACCTCTAGTACAACTGCTTAGCAAAAGCCTTAACAGTGTTTGTGGCACTTGTACCCGTGACAAGCACAGATAGACGAATCCATTTCACAACAGACAACTTTTCAGCACTATCCGACAAAATTTTTGTGACAGTCGTAGCCGATGCTGTCACATTAGCTACACCAAAAACATCACTGGTTATGTCTTCCCAATAAGCTGCAGCAATAGAAGCTGGAGGAGTCCCATCATTTACCCCCGTTGCTTGCATAGTCGCAACGAGTGACCCTGCTGTGCAAACCAGATGAAGATGCAATCCCATTTTTCTGAACGTATCCATATCTAAATACCAATAATAAGGAGTCACATCATCAGCCAAATTCGATTCATTGGCCAATGGCCAACCATTGAAATAGTCAGGCAATCGAGCGGCAACATCACCACCTAAAATCAAATTTGTAGCAACCATCATTTCCTCCTAATTGAAATGAATCAAACAACGAGCTAACACATCCGTCCCGCTGCCCTTAGATTCTAAACAATGCCCTATTTCTCGCAAGTGCTCTTCTAAC
>Ga0210365_10726849_pt1 | contig 21010 bp, 19 predicted proteins | sample S637metaT_FD_159655 | JGI IMG/M metagenome (GOLD analysis project Ga0210365, IMG submission 159655) | Metatranscriptome of estuarine sediment microbial communities from the Columbia River estuary, Washington, United States - S.637... | ecosystem: Environmental > Aquatic > Marine > Intertidal...
ATAACCCCCATGATGCAGCTTCCATGTCGGCACTGGGATGTCTTTTTGATGGCCAGGGCGAAAATTCAGAGATCACCCTGATGTTTTGTCAGGAAAGTGTCGGAATTTCACCTGAAAACGGTCTTTTCCGCTACCGGCTGGGCCGGCTGTATTTTAAACAGAATCGCCTTGACGATGCCTTAAAAGAGTATAAAAAAGCAAATCAGCTTGGCTATGATGCCACCCGGGATATTCAAGAAATCAGAAACAGGCTTGCTGCAAAATGAAAAATATCATCCTTGACATTCTGGAAGCCGGCATCGAGACTAAACGCCGCTGCATCGAAACAAATGTGGACAATATCATCAAGGCAGCGGACATGCTGGCTGCCTGTTTCGCATCCGGCAACAAAGTCCTTATTTTCGGCAATGGCGGAAGCGCCGCAGATGCTCAGCATTTGGCAGCTGAATTCGTCAACCGCTTTCAAATTGAGCGCCCTCCTCTGGCGGCCATTGCCCTGACCACCGATACGTCCGTTCTCACCAGCATTGGCAACGATTATCATTTCGATGAAATTTTTTCCAAGCAAATTCAAGCGCTCGGGAAAAAGGGCGACATCGCCTGGGGTATCAGCACCAGCGGTAATTCTCCCAACATCCTCAAGGCAGCCACAGCCGCTCAAAAATTAGGGATTACAACCATCGGCATGACCGGCCGGGCAGGCAAACTGGCAGCCTGTGCCGATCTCGTATTCTCTGTGGCGTCGGATACCACTGCCAGAATTCAGGAAACCCATATCATGTTGGGGCACATCGTGTGCGATCTTCTGGAGCGAAAATTGTATCCGGAGGCGTTTGAAAACTAAGGAACATCATGCCACAAAAATTCAATCCGCTAGACCTCAGTGGGGTAAAAACCTACCATCTTAAGGATCGAAAAAGCACGGTAACTGCGGAGGCTTTTGCCAAAACCTGGCATAAAAGCGGCTCCTACCGGACCTTTCTGGATAATTTGCCCGACATCCTGGCAGGCGGTCAATTAAAGAGCGTCATATCCGCCATCGTCAAGGCTTATCGGAATAACCACACAATATTGTTCGGTATGGGCGCCCATGTAATCAAAGTCGGCCTCAATCCCATCGTCATCGATCTAATGGAGCGCAGGCTCATCACCGGCGTAGCCATGAATGGCGCCGGCATCATCCATGATGTCGAGCTTGCCATGGTCGGCCGGACATCAGAAGATGTCGCCGCTGCCCTAGACGACGGTTCCTTCGGTATGGCCCGGGAGACCTGTAATTTTTTAAGCGAGGCAATCGCATCCTCACGTGACCAATCCACCGGACTCGGCGAAGCCGTTGGTCGGACCATCCTCGAACAGCGGCTCCCTTTGATGGAAATGAGCATCCTTGCGGCAGGGGCCCGCCTGGAAATACCCGTCACGGTTCATGTTGCCATCGGCACAGATATTCTCCACATGCATCCCGGATTTGACCCCCAAACAGCAGGTGCTGCCACCCACCGCGACTTTCGACTGTTTTCATCCATTGTAGCCGCGCTTGACAAGGGCGTCTATTTGAATGTGGGGTCTGCGGTAATTTTACCGGAAATATTTTTAAAAGCCACTACATTGGCAAGAAATTTGGGGTATCCACTGGAAGACTTTACAACGGTCAACCTGGATTTCATCAAACATTATCGTCCCCTCACCAATGTAATCAACCGTCCCACCGCCAAAGGCGGTCGGGGCATAAACCTGGTGGGTCACCATGAAATCCTGCTGCCCCTGATCGCGGCAGGAATTATTGAAGAGATCGATTAGGATGAGACGCTGCCTTGATTTTAGAGCGCTGATGATTATTATCATAGGTCTGGAAAAAACATTCCAAGGAGACCGTTGAATGCCGATTTACGAATATCACTGTGAAAAATGCGGTGAGGATTTTGAGTGCCTGATCATTGGCAACGATACACCTGTGTGTTCCTCGTGCACCAGTAAAAAGGTAAAAAAACTCATGTCAGCCTGTGGTTTTGTAAGCAAGGGCGGTGGTGGCCAAACCGTGTCGTCGTCGGCCGGTTCATCCTGTGGCGGTTGTGCAGCCTCCAGCTGCGCAGGGTGCAGTCACTGATGAAGAAATCCCTTAAAGTCGGAACCAGGGCCAGCAAGCTTGCGCTGTGGCAGGCCAATTGGGTTAAATCAGCCCTGATCGAGGCACACCCCCAACAAAATATCGAACTGGTTACCATCAAAACCAAAGGGGATAAAATCCTCGATGTTCCCCTTGCCAAGGTTGGCGGTAAGGGGCTTTTTGTCAAAGAAATTGAGCAGGCCCTGTTGGATGGCCGGATTGATATCGCCGTGCACAGTATGAAGGATATGCCGGCGGAAATTCCGGCCGGTCTTTGCATCGGTGCAATCCCTGCAAGGGAAGATCCAGCGGATGTTCTGATCTCAAATAACAGCCTTCATTTTTGGGAACTGAAACACGGCGGTGTCATCGGAACCAGCAGTCTGCGCCGTGGCGCCCAGATTCGTCATGTGAGGCCGGACATTATTATCGTGCCGCTGCGGGGCAATGTAGAAACCCGTCTGAAAAAATTGCAAACTGAAAATCTGGATGCGATTGTGCTGGCTGCCGCCGGTGTAAAACGCCTGAATCTCGAGCATCGGATCACAGAGTATCTGAATTCCGATATCATGCTGCCGGCAGTCGGACAGGGCGCTCTGAGCATCGAAATCCGGCATAATGATCCGGACGTCAAACCCATGATAGACGCGCTGGATGATCGGCACACCCATGCCGTTGTAATGGGTGAGCGCGCCTTCTTGAACCACCTGGGCGGCAGCTGTCAGGTGCCCATTGCCGCCCATGGCGTGATTAAACGCAACACATTTAACCTCACCGGATTGGTTGCCGATCTCGATGGCTTGCGAATAGTCAAAGCAACCATGTCGGGTTCCGCTGATTCAACGGAAACCACTGGAATCAGACTCGCTCAGAAGCTTTTGGACCAGGGAGCCGACAAAATTTTGGAACAATTACAATCAACGGAATCCGTAAATCATGGAAGCTAAAGTTTATCTGGTCGGTGCGGGACCCGGAGACCCGGGTTTGATTACCATAAGAGGCAAGCAATGTATCGAAAACGCCGATGTAATCATCTATGACTATCTCGCCTCCCCTGCCCTCTTAAATTATGCCCAAAAGCATGCGGAGATTATTTATGTCGGAAAAAAAGGCGGGGATCACACCCTTTCCCAGGACAAAATAAATGCGCTCATCGTGGAAAAGGCCAAAACAGGTACCACGGTTTGCCGGTTAAAAGGCGGAGATCCGTTTATATTCGGCCGGGGCGGCGAAGAAGCTGAAATCTTAGTGTCTAAGTCAATTCCCTTTGAGGTGGTGCCGGGAGTAACATCCGCCATTGCCGCCGCCGCTTATGCGGGTATCCCCCTGACTCACCGCAATCTTGCGGCCACCCTTGCTTTTATCACCGGTCATGAAGATCCTCACAAAAAAGAATCCAGCATCGACTGGGGATCTCTGGCCAGAGGTATTGGAACCCTGGTGTTTTTCATGGGGGTGAAAAACTTACCCGATATCACCCAGAAACTGATTGCCAACGGCAGATCACCGGAGACGCCGGTGGCCCTGATTCGCTGGGGTACCACGCCCGGCCAGACAACCGTGACCGGCACACTTGACAATATCGCCCAACGGGCTAAAAAGGCTGATCTCAAACCACCCGCAATCATCGTCGTGGGCGAGGTCGTTCAATTAAGAAACACCCTCAAATGGTTTGAAAAACGGCCCCTCCTGGGCAAGCGGATCGTTGTCACCCGTGCCCGGCAACAGGCCAGTGATCTGGTCAGGCGATTATCCGACCTGGGAGCTGAGTGCCTGGAATTCCCAACCATTAAGGTGGTCCCCACCGATGATGCTGCCCCACTGGATGATGCCGTTCAAAACCTATCCACCTATGATTGGATCATTTTTACCAGCGTCAATGGCGTTAAATTTTTCTTCGATCATCTATTTGGCACTGACAAAGATGTTCGTGCATTAAGCCATCTACACACCGCCGTCATCGGCCCGGCCACTGCTGAAAAATTACGCGAATATGGACTGAAAAGCGACATCATTCCTAAAAACTACCGGGCAGAAGCCGTGGTTGATGCTTTTCGTAAAATAACATTAAAGGGCAAGAAGATATTGCTCCCCCGTGCCAAGGAAGCCAGACCCATGCTGCCGGTGGAATTGCGTAAAATGGGAGCCGAGGTCGATGAAGTGGCTGCGTATCGCACGGAAAAAGTCCGGGCGAACATCGGTCAACTCGTTAAACGGCTCGAAGAGAAAACCATCGATCTAGTTACCTTCACCAGTTCTTCCACCGTTCAAAACTTTAAAGATCTTCTCCCTCCGGAAAGCTTTAAACAGCTCATCAAAGACATAACCATCGCCAGCATCGGCCCCATAACCACCGAAACAGCCGTAGAATCGGGCTTTGAGGTTACGATCACTGCAAAATCATATACCATTCCAGGTCTGTGTGATGCAATTGTAAAATATTACACCAACAAAAAATTTAAACCGAATGTAAACTGATTGCTGTAATCAGATGTGTTTCCGATAGGATGTCTAAATTGGCTGATTTAAAACTGATCGATCCCTACAACCGTCATTTGAATTATCTGCGGATATCCATCACCGACCGGTGTAACCTGAAATGCATCTATTGCGTCCCCGGTGATCTAATTCCACGGCTCTCACACGATGAAATCCTGACCTATGAAGAAATCCTGCGTTTGGTGCGCATCGGGATAAGGCTGGGGATCTCAAAAATCCGGGTGACCGGCGGAGAACCTCTGGTAAGAAAAGGGGTGTACGGTTTTTTGACCGAGTTAAGCGGGCTTGACGGCCTTGCGGATCTGTCTCTTACCACCAACGGCGTTTCTTTGAAAGCCAACTTGAATAAGATTAAAGCCGCCGGTATCAAACGTATAAATATCAGCCTGGATACGCTCAATCGAACAAAATTTAAGCGCATAACCGGGTTTGATCTTTTTGATCAGGTTTGGCGGGGCATCGAAATGGCGTTGTCAATGGGCTTTCATCCGATTAAGCTGAATATCGTTGCATTAAATGGAATTAATGATGATGAACTGACAGACATGGCGCGTTTATCATTTGATTATCCGCTGCACATTCGATTTATCGAATACATGCCGATTGGCGCGTCTCAAATAGGCAACGGTCCTCTGCTGCTGGCTCCTGAAATTAAAAAGCGCATCAGTGTGTTGGGTAACCTCATCCCCGTTCCCAATACAATGAACGATGGTCCTGCCCGGCGCTATCACTTTGAGGCAGCTGCCGGCGAAATCGGTTTCATCCACGCCTTGAGCCATCACTTCTGCAACAAATGCAATCGGCTCAGATTAACCGCACGCGGCCAGCTCAGGCCATGCCTTTTATCCGATCATCATGAGGACGTCAAAGGTATTCTGAGAACCGGGGGTACAGACGAACAACTGGCGGAGGTTTTTTTTAAAGCAGTGCGCCACAAGCCGTCCGATCATAACTTGGCTCTTCGGAATCCATCCAGGGTCTGCGGCCAGATGAGCTCAATCGGCGGATAAAAAAAGGAGCTTAAAAATTAAAGATTCGGAGGATCATATGGAAATTAGAATAGTCAAAATCGAAAATCCGGACAATTTAAACCTAATTCTAGGCCAATCTCATTTCATTAAAACTGTTGAAGATATCTATGAAGCTATGGTCTCAACGGTTCCCATGGCAAAATTCGGCCTGGCCTTCTGTGAAGCTTCGGATGTTTGTCTGGTACGGCACACCGGCACTGACAAAGAACTGCTTGAACTGGCCCAAAAAAATGCCTACGCCCTTTCAGCCGGTCACAGTTTTATTATTTTCATGAAAGACATGTATCCTGTAAATGTCTTAAATGCGATCAAAAACGTGCCGGAAGTATGTCGCATATTTTGTGCCACCGCCAATCCCGTGGAAGTCATTATTGCTGAAACTGAGCAGGGACGAGGCATTCTCGGCGTCATTGACGGCTTTTCATCCAAAGGAATCGAAACCGAGGAAGATATGAATGCCCGCAAAAATTTGCTGCGGACAATCGGCTACAAGCAGTGAGGGATCTTGTTTTCAATGCCAGAACAGATTTAAGATGATTTTAAACAATCTATGATAAAATAATATAATTTATTATAATTTTTAACTGTTAATACTATAAGTTAATGTATTATATTAATCTTATTTTGAATCTGTTCGGTAAAAGTCTGTGCCCTATTTTACTTAAAATTATCTGCCAGCGCCACTGCCATCCTTTGCAAGGCTTTCTCCAACAAACTGCGGGGGCATCCAAAATTCAGCCGCACAAAACCGGGCCCATCAAATTCGATCCCATCCTGAAGGCCCACCCCCGCACCTTCGAAAAACGCCGCCGGATTCTTCGATCCGGCAGCCCGCATGTCGATCCAGGCAAGATAGGTGGCTTCAACGGGAGCCATCGAAAGATGAGGCATTCCACCCACAGCCGCCTGAACGATATCACGATTGCCGCGCAAATATTCAAGCAGTGCGGCATGCCAGTCGTCACAGTCCTCAAAAGCCACCCTTGAGGCCGTATAGCCCAGCGCGTTGACCCTGGGAACAATCCCGGCCATGGCTTCTTTAAATCGCCGGCGCAGGTTCTCTTCAGCAATCACGGCGAATGCACACCCCAGGCCGGGCAGGTTAAACGTTTTGCTGGCCGCCATTAGGGTAATTGTGCGGGCAGCTGTATCCGAGTCCAGTGAGGCCGCTGGAATATGGGGCTTGTCCGTATCAAGAATCAGCCCGCAATGAATCTCATCGGAGCATATCACGATATCGTGTTTTTTGCAGATTGCTGCGAGGGTTTTCAGTTCATCCCTGGTATAAACGCGTCCCACCGGGTTGTGCGGATTGCAGAGAATGAAGACCCGGGTTTTAGCGGTTATCGATCTTTCAAGTCGATCAAAATCGAATTGCCAGCGGTTGTTTTTTCCCTCAAGTGGCACTTTAACTAAATTACGGCGGAAATGTCCGGGGGCAGTTAAAAACGGCGGGTAGACCGGTACCGCCGTCATCACCTCATCCCCCACTTCCCCCACTGCACGGCAAACCACATTGAGTCCGGTAACCAGTCCCGGCACCCATACCAGCCATTCGGGTTCGATCTGCCAGCCATATAGATTTTTAAGCATGACGACAACCACATCGTTTAATTCCGGCGGGGTAACGGTATAACCGAATACCCCGTAGGCAACCCGTTGCTGCAAGGCCTTGATGACGGCAGGCGGAGATCGAAAGTCCATGTCGGCAACCCACATGGGAATGACATCCTGATCCCGGTATTTTTCCCATTTCAGACTGGCCGTAGCGCGTCGCTCTGTTGGTGTATCGAAATCGAATAACATATTTTTTTCCATGTTCATATCAACAAATAGTTTAAGTAATAGTATAGTTTTTTTAGGTTAACATACAAATTCTATTTTTAATTTGGTTCCAACCGAATTCGTTCCAATCTTACTCAATTTCAAAATTACGGTCAAAAAGATCCGGATCATCAAAATGTTCACGTCCTACCAGCTTGGTGGCATGGTGTCCCCGCTGGCGCATGCTGCCGATATCGACAATGCCCATGGGGAAAAATATCAGCGGCTCAATGCGCCCGGAGCCTTTGCCGATTCCTGCTGAATTAAAGATGCTCTCAAAAGATTGATCGTCAAGACGCAGCATTTCCAGCTGTTCATAGGCAACCAACTTGTATGGCAAAGATCTGGCTGCAATCATTTCATCATCCATATGAGCCACCTGGTGCCAGCCAGATATGATTCTTAGCTTTAAACGCTTTCGCGGATAAGATTCCGGCAGTCTACGGGGTACAAAGGCATCGACCCCATCAGGTGTTGGAATCATCTTACCGATCTTGTTAGGATGAGGCACAAAAAAATGATAGCAACCGCAGTTGTTCATTATATCCACCATAAAGGGATGGCCGTCATAATCAAGGGAAACCCTTACAGTTATCCCATCAACCGGACCTCTTTCAATCCACGGCGAATTCTGACCGTTTCTGGCCGAATACCAAAATACATAATTAAGCTGTAAAATCGGCACACCCTTTAACCGTGCATGTGAAAAATAATAATAGACCGTCGGTTTCGCCGCGTTGATGCTCACTTTATTATCCTGCCACACAACTTCACCGAGGTTATCATATGCAGCAGCGACATCCTGATTGATTATCGGTGCAAACATTGCAACCAGGGTTTGCTGATCCGCAATGGAAGGCTGCGGAATGAGAAGCGCATTTTGCCGTGATCGATTTAATACAAGGCGGACAGTGTGCGCTGAATATTCCGTGCTCAGGGCGGGCATGTAAGCTGTCAGTGTACCCAGAATCTCGAGCTGACCGGCCGGAGCATGATGCCACTTTCTGAATTTTTCCTGTACGCTACGGGTTACAGCGGTCACCGGCATCGATGTCAACGAATATATCCCGACAACCCGCATGGCGGTTGAATACTCGCTCTGATCGGCTACTGCCCTCAGCAAGACCTCATAAAAGTGCGGCAGAAACCGATCATGGGTTAACATCTTTTCGGCATAAAAGGCGACTCGATCCTGCAGCATTTGCCGCCCGGCAGGCTCACCCAACTCGCGGGCCAGATCGTTAAGGGCAGCGACCGGCAGGTTGTGAATTTCTTTTTGCCGTGCCTCAAGATCTAGTTGTCGCATCCGGCGGACCCATTTCTCCTTGCGGACATTATTGTTCAATTCGTCTTTTAATCCGGTTAAAAACCGATTGGTACGCAGGTAGGGAAAGCCTGAAACTTTAAAAACGGAAGCATCCCGCACACCAGCTTCCGCCACGGTGCGATCGAGCAATTCGAAAAACCTCGTGTATTCAGGCGGTCGCTGGAATTTGGCAACCTGCCGACTCGTGCCGATGGCGGCACAGCCCATCAAAATAAGGATCGGCAAGAGCAAGAATAGATGTAGTCGCAGATTTAGTCGCATTTGAGATCTTACCTCGTAGGCATTCACGGGTTCAAAGGTTCAGGGGTTCAAGGTTGTATTCTCACCCCTCGACTGCATTTGGGAAGCGTATTTACAAGAAAAGTGTCAACTTTATCAGGCCTAATCCAGAATTTGGAGCCAAACTGGCAACTATTTGGGGATATGAGCATTTTCAAGGAGAATTTCGGGTTTTTAATGCCTTCTTTGTCCTTAACCCTGAACCTTGAACCCTGAACCTGTGAACGGGCATCCTAGTTCTTTGTTTTCAACAACGCATGATAGGCATCGGTTAAATTGACAAACGCATCGTGGTCTCCGCCTTTATCAGGGTGCAATTGCAGGGCCTTCAGCCGGTAAAGCCGCGCAAACTCCCTGCGGCTCATTTTCCTTAACACATCTTGGGGTTCGCCGAAAGCAATGCTCGCACTTTTCAAGGTGAACGCACTGGTTTTATAAGGTGCATGGTAATCCTGGCGGCGGTTGATAAATTGACGAAGGTATTCCTCAATAAATGACCTGGGCGCGAAGTCATGGTCGAAATACATAAGAACATATCTGACCAGATAGTTGTGCAAACTGTCGCCGGTTTTCATACCGGCCCAGAAAGAGCAGTCCGTGTTCAGGCGGCAGACCTGTTCGATAAAATGGGCATCGACCTTTTCCGTACTTAACGATTGCGGCGTGTTCTTTGCATAAGATTCAGAAAAAAATTGCTGGAGATTAAAAACCACATAGGCATAGGTCTTATATTCACGGGGCGACAGCACGGTTTCCATGTTGATAAGTGTTTGTTCGATTTCATCCCTTGATTTGTTATTCAGTATCCGGAAAAATGTCAACGGCAGCCGACCGATATCTCGCTGATCCATTTGACCGAATTTCAAGTAGTGCATCCTGCGTTTGTCAAAGATGTGATGCTGCGTATCTATTTTAATTTCTGGCCTTTTCTTCCGACGGCCGGCCTGAAGCCGTTCTTCCCTGCCGCGAAACGGCTCTAAGACTCTTCGGATTTCCGGATGGAGGAAGGGCCAAAAAATGTCTTCGATGTCATCCGGGTCTGCTTTGGTTCCCATGTCGGTAATCCGGTCTTCAACAACCGGATCGACATAAAACGAATTGCCCCCGGGATAGATGATATAGCCGGCGGGATCGGTGCCCAAATCGATCAGATCCCGACTTAGAAAATGATCCGCTTTGCGATAAGATTCCCTGATGAAATAGCGGGTTTTGCCATTTATTTTTTCAAAAGCAAGGTACAAGATCAATCTCCGTGCCCAGCAGCATTACTGCAATTTACTTTTCCCCGGAAGATAGGGATAAACTGAACATTTACTGTTCAATATTCGGTATTGGGTATTCACTTCAGTATTGGTATTCATCGGAAATCAGCGAAAGTTCCATATACCTTCGTATGGTGAAATATCAAAAATCGGAAAAATTCCACGACACCATTACCTGATACCCAAGACCTAATATCTCCTCAGTTGAGCGTGACTCAATTGGGGTATGAACCTATTTAAGAGTAACTTCCCGCCACCCCAATTCTTACCTCGGTGGATCCGATGAGAACATTAACGATTATCACCATTGATAAATCCTCCAAGGGTACCCAAAATAGACCCCTCCCCTTTGCGGTTGCCGCCGGCTGAAGGAGCATGCTGTAAAATACGATCGGCCATACGGGAAAACGGCAGGCTTTGCAGCAATACAAGGCCGGTGCCGCTTAGCGTCGCCAGGAAAAAGCCTTCACCACCAAAAAACATGGACTTTAGACCACCGGCCGATTCGATGTCATAGTTGACTCCCGCAGTGAATGCCACAAGACAACCCGTATCAACCCTGAGAGTTTCATTTTTCAGCATCTTCTTGATGACGGTACCGCCGGCGTGGATAAAAACCATGCCGTCGCCGCGCAGCCGCTGACGTATGAAGCCCTCTCCGCCAAAAAAGCCGGTGCCGAGCCGTTTGGTAAAGGCAATCCCGATTTCGGTTCCCAGGGCGGCACATAAAAACGCATCTTTCTGGCACAGCAGGTCGCCGTTTATTTTCGCCATATCGATGGGAATGATTTTGCCGGGATAGGGCGCGGCAAAAGCAACACTCTTTTTCCCGGATCCCGCATTGGAAAAATGGGTCATGAAAACCGACTCACCGGTGAGCATCCGTTTTCCCGCATTCATTAACTTGCCCAGTATTCCCTCACCAGCTCTGGACCCGTCTCCCATCTTGGCATCAAAGGTGATGCCGTCATCCATGTAATTCATGGCACCGGCCTCGGCCACGACGGTCTCTGCGGGATCCAGCTCGACCTCCACGATCTGCATATCATCGCCGATGATTTTGTAATCAACTTCGTGGCATTTCATCTGTCTTCCTCCTATTTTTTGGTGGGGCAGAATTGCTCATAGATATATCAACTGTCTATTTTCCGCACGTGACGGTATGAGAAGCCTGGAATCATCGACACAGGATGCTCAGCCGGCCGGGCGCATATCGGACAGGGACATAGGTGACCGGTAAAGTGAAATACAGACAGCATTCCCGTTTTTTTTATTTTAGTCAAGATGATTGTTGCCCCTTCATTTCGTTTAAGTTTTCAGGCCATACCCGGCTTGGCAGCATTTCAATCCGGTTGAAGCGTGCATTGTCTTTTTTCTCCGTGAATACCCTGCTTGTCTTTCACTTGTTAGTGATTAGTTTAACAAAAATGACGTTAATCAAGATAAAGGAATTGCGGAAATACGATGAGAGGCTCATTGATTGCCCAGTCCCTAAACACGGAGGAACCTATAACCTATGCAGATTCGCAAGCTGGGCATGTCTGATTTGAAAATCTCCTCCATTCTCATGGGCACCTGGCAGGCCGGCAAAGAGATGTGGGTCGGAATCGATGATGCGCAGTCCACCCGCGCCATTCGTGCGGCCGTTGAGGCCGGCATCACCACCTTTGATACCGCAGCGGCTTACGGAAAAGGGCATTCGGAACGTATCCTCGGTGCAGCTTTAGCCGATCGGCGCGGCGAGGTTATCCTGGCTACCAAAGTATTTGCCAACCGTCTTAAATTCAATCAGGTCATAGATTCCTGTCATCAATCCCTGAAAAATTTAAAAACCGATTATATCGACTTATACCAGATCCACTGGCCGGCGGGCTCTTTCGGCACCCGGGCGGTTCCCATCGAGGAAACCCTGGCAGCCATGAATGAGCTCAAAGAGAAGGGTAAAATCCGGGCAATTGGTGTATCCAATTTTTCATGCGCTCAGCTGCAAGAAGCCACCCGATATGCCCGGATCGACAGCCTTCAATCCCCGTACTCCCTTTTCTGGCGACATATTGAAAGCGCTGCCATGTCTTATTGCCGGGAAAACAACATATCCATGTTGTCGTATTCGCCCATGGCCCAGGGATTGCTGACCGGAAAATTCGCACAGGGCCATGAATTTGAAAAAGGAGATCACCGCGTCAAAAACAAACTGTTTGAGGCGGAAAATTATCAGCGCGCCCGAAAGGCGCTAGACAGGCTCCGACCGATTGCAGAAAAAAATGCGGCAAGCCTGGCGCAACTGGCGTTGGCCTGGGTGATATCACATGCCGGTACTTGCGCGATTGCCGGCGCCCGCAATGCCGATCAGGTGGTTCAAAATGCCCATGCAGCTGAAATCGTTTTGTCCGAAAACGATTTGACTCATATGGATGAAATCGGACGTTTTGTTACAGATTATCTGGATGAAAATCCGGTCATGTGGCGCTTTTGAATTCAGCACGTGAACGGATAGAAGTGGTGATAGCAGTATCCCTGCGGATCACCCCATTGCATTTCAGTGTCTATCAGACATTGGCCGATCATCTGTTTAGACAGTTGCTCATAATCGGCCCGCTTTTCCTCCTGATCCTTGCAGGTCATGCAGATGGCCTCATGATCTAAAATAGAGAGGATTCTCGGGTTCTCCGGCGCCAATTTCTGAATGCACCGATGGCAATGGGTAGCACAGGATAGTTTTTCCGCCCAGGCGTCTTGCATGTTCAGATCCCCCTTTAGGTTGAATTTAATGATAGATTAATAATGAGTCTATTATCAGGCATCTGGAAAAATCAAAATAGATAGATGCTATTTTTTGATATCGGCGATGAGGTCTTTAATGATTGATAGGACATTACGCCCTCTTTCGCGGGCAATCCGGTGGGCTTCTTCGACAATTCTTGCGGCCTGGCTTGCCAATTCCGCTTCAGCGGGAATCGGTTTATTCAATTTCTCATACTGCCAACTCAAGAATCGAGCTGCAAGTTTTTCTTGTTGCTGCCTGATAAAACCCATGGGGCACATCTCCGATTAATGGTCATAGGTCAGAAATTGGAATTCGGAAGTTGGAATGGGGCCTCCGGCCCATAGGGGCCTGAGCCTACGCCCCGAATTCTTCTATATGCGTTATGCCCCTTATGCCCGCAACCCGTGACTCGTAACCCGAAACTCGCAACCTGTAACCCATAACTCGCAACCCGAATCTCGCAACGCGCAACCCGCAACCCGCAACCCATCCTAGGTTTTGCAAATACCCAATATTGCTTTTTCCAAAACCAGCTTCGGTGGCTGGGAGCTGGTTTTGAGCTTTTTGTCGGCCTCAGCCAGGATTTCCACGGCACTGATAAGCAGATCTCGAGAAAATCCGTCCGATTTCTTGAGCAGCAGATAGATCGGATAGGGATTATTCGGATTTTTTGCGATTAAAAGATCCGTGGTCGCTTTGCTTTTTGTCTTTTTGCCTTTTTTCGCTGGCCCGGTCTTCTCCAAAATTGTCTCTGCATTCAGCATCGTCTGCCACCTGTCCAATTGGCCTATCAGGTTGCGGTCATACTCGACAATGGCCGGCATAATCTGCTTTTGAAAATAGGCATATGGGCAGGCGCGCTGCCAGTCCTTTCCCAGGGGGCTTTGAACGAAGCCTTTCGCCAGCAGTAGCTTTCTGATCTGATTGACCAGGGCGGTGAGTCCCTGCAAAGGATGAATACCGGAAGACAAAATGGAATTCAGAAAAAACAGCGCTGATTCAGCTTTGCGATCCGCCAAAGCATTGGTCAATTCATAGATCGGATCACTTTTTGTGCGCTGTAAAACGGACTCCACATCTTTAATGGTGATTTCGACGCGATCTCCAACCCAGCTTATTAACTTTTCCAAATTATTGCAAAATGTTCGCAAATCGAAGCCGGTCATTTCATACAAGGCCAGGTAAGTTGCCTGATTCATGGTTTTGTTGCCGGCTTTTAGGATCGAATTCATTTTTTCAACCAAAACGGACTCCTGGGCCATCTGGTCTGCCCGGCGATCGCCTTTCGGCACCGAACAGTCCACAATCATTCCTTTATTGCTTAAAGTTTTATACAGACCCCGCCGTTTGTCCACCGTGTCCGTTGTGATGATCAGATGGTTGCTTTTCGGGAATCCCTTTTCTATGGCCTGCTGCAAAATGCGGCAGTCATCCCGGGCGACGGGAATGGAAAGGTCGTGCTGTCGGCAGTACGCAATGGTTTCATCCAACCAGACGTCGTCTGTTCCGGAAGCATTGCTGGTACCCAGGCTTTTTTTTCGGCTGGATTCGTCCATGTCTTCATAAGAGAGATTAAAAATCCCCATCAAACTCAGTAGATGTCCAGCAGCCTTTTTTATATTATCATCCTCAAACGCTTTTTTGGCATTATCAAGCAATTGGTCTTTGTCCTGCCCGGCATAAAAAATCTTGGATTCGCGCAGCGCGATTACCTTCGTCCCGGGCAGCAGTGCAAAGGTGTTGACTCGACCGATAACCTCGTAGATATTTTCATGGGCCCCGTCCAGCGGTTCATAGTTGATGCTGCGCTCTGAGGCCGGTATCAGAGCATTTAACAGCGCTTCAAATGCACCTTTGGTCAACAAATCTTCCCCGTAAATCAGGTATACAGGGAAAAATGGATCGTCTCCCCGATCCTGCAAATGCGTTTCCAATTCTTTATTACTGATAATTGGCATGGTGTTAGCGTCGGATCCGCATAGTTAAGCCAGAAATAACAAATTACAAGCACCAAAATACAAATAAATTCCAAATTACAATATCTAAATCTCAAACAAGATCAAAAACCAAATGTTTGGAATTTTGAATTTCGATCATTGTGATTTGTTTGGTATTTGTGTTTTGTTAGTTGACATTTTTTCAAAGTATTTAGCTAAAAAACCTCGGTTGCAACTGCCTACTCCGGAATTTTTTTAAACAGCAAATTAAATATGAAAATACTAATACCTACAGTAATCGCACTGTCGGCGATGTTAAAGGCAGGCCAGTGGAGATTGCCAAGGTAAAGGTCAAGAAAGTCCACTACATTTCCAAATCGGACCCTGTCAATCAGATTTCCGATGGCACCGCCGAAAATCAGGGCAAACCCGGTGGCAAGAAGCGACTGGCTGCTGGGTGTTTTTTTATAAAAATATAAAATCAAGCCGACGGCCAGGGATGAAATAAATAGAAAAACCACGGTACGAGCGGTCTGGCTCATATTGGCCATGAGGCCAAAGGCTCCCCCGGGATTACGAATATGGGTGATGTCAAATAAACCTTTAATGATTGGAATACTCTGGTGGTACGGCAGATACTTTAAAATGAAGGCCTTGGAAACCTGGTCGGCCAGCACCACAAGTCCGGCCACGATTACCAGTTTGGTATATTTGTTTGGTGACATAGGATCTCAAACTTGGATTTTTATCACACCAAAACGCAATTGCGCAGTGCGTCATGTTGTTTGCCCTTCGGAGTCCGGTGTGCGGCCGACCGGGCTGTAATCACCCCATCGCGGCCAGCGCACGCCGACACCGATCACAAATCGTCGCCTGTTCGGAATGACTCCCAACAGAGGTGTCATGTACCCAACATCGTTCACATTTTTCGCCCGGTGCAGGCTCCACCCGAATAAGCAGGCCTTCTATCTCCTGGCTCTGAAGGGCACCGTTAAGGGCCTCATCCTCTACCAGGTTAGCCTGGGAAACAATGAGCAGCGACCTAAGCTTGTCGGCATAGGGTAGCAGGGCTTCATACACATCTCCTTTAGCTGAAATGGTTACCGAGGCGTCCAGCGGGTGTCCGATGAGTTTCTTGGCCCGGGCTTCTTCCAGTGCTTTGGTGGCTTCACTGCGAATTTTCAGCAGAAGCTCCCATCTTTGAAACAGGGCATCATCTTTGAATGCCGGATTTATTTCCGGTAATGCCGCCAGATGGATACTGATTTCCCGACCGTTTTTGGCCGGCATGTATTGCCAGATTTCATCGGATGTAAATGGCAGAATCGGCGCCATCAACCGGGCAATGGTCTCGAGCACAATGTACAGGACGCTCTGGGCGCTCCGGCGTTCGGCCGAATGCGGCGCCGAGGTATACAACCGGTCTTTTAGGATATCAAGATAAAGGGCCGACAAATCCAGGGTGCAATAGTTGTAGAGCGCGTGATAGATAACATGAAATTCATAATCCTCGTAGGCAGCGCGCGACTTTGCGACGATGAGTTGCAGCTTGTGCAGCGCAAATCGATCGATTTCCGGCATCGAACCGCAATCAACCGCGTCTTTTGCAGGATCGAAATCATAAAGATTCCCCAGCATGAAACGGCTTGTGTTTCGGATGCGCCGGTAGGCGTCGGTCAGCTGTTTTAAGATATTATCGGAAATTCGAATGTCCTCACGATAGTCCGATGCCGATACCCAGAGGCGCAGAATTTCGGCGCCGTATTTTTCGATCACCTCGCTGGGGGAGATCACATTTCCGATGGACTTGGACATTTTTCGGCCCTCGGCATCCACCACAAAGCCATGGGTTAAGACAGCATCGTAGGGTGCCCGTCCCCGGGTGCCCACGGCGGTTAACAGCGCACTGTGGAACCATCCGCGATGCTGATCGCTGCCCTCCAGGTAAAGATCGGCCGGCCACCTTAAATACGGTCGCTGCTCCAGCACGGCCGCATGACTCACACCGGAATCGAACCACACATCAAGGATGTCGGTTTCTTTAATAAAACGCATGCTGCCGCATGCTTTACACTTAGTGTCATCCGGCAAGAGCTCCGAGACATCCTTTTCAAACCAGATATCGGCGCCGTGCGCCTCAAAGAGTTGATAAACCCCCTGCATGATCTGTTCGTCAAGCAGGAGGGCATCGCACTTTTCACAATAAAAAACCGTAATCGGCACGCCCCATGCCCGCTGCCGTGAAACGCACCAGTCGGGTCGATTTTCAATCATGCCGTAAATTCTCTCCCGTCCCCAGTCAGGGATCCAGTTGACCTTGTCGATGGCCGCCAGCGATTTTTCCCGCAAACCGGTCTTTTCCATGGAGATAAACCACTGGGGAGTGGCCCGAAATATCACCGGCTTTTTGCAGCGCCAGCAGTGCGGATAAGAGTGGACAAAGGTTTCTTCCCGGACCAGGGCTCCGAGTTCATCTAATCTGGCATTGATGTTTTTGTTGGCATCAAAGACAAATTCACCGCTGAAATATTCGACATCTTCGGTAAAACAACCCTTGTTGTCCACCGGCGAGTAGACATCCAGACCATACTGCATCCCGACCTCATGGTCCTCTCGCCCGTGGCCGGGTGCGGTGTGAACACACCCGGTACCGGCATCCAGGGTTACATGGGATCCCAGGATAATCAGGGAGTCACGTTGATACAGCGGGTGCCGACAGCGTTTGCTTTCAAGAATCTTCGGATCGATTTCCCCGATGATGGAATAATCGGCAATGCCGAAGGTCTGCATGCAGGCTTCAACCAGTTCTCGGGCCAGAATATACACCTGACCGCCACCGACATCCACAGCCACATAGTCAAAATCGGGATGAAGGGCGATGGCCAGATTTGCCGGCAGCGTCCACGGCGTAGTTGTCCAGATGATGACAAATACTTCTTTGCCCTTGAGCGATGGCAAGTCACTGCTAAGATCGTCTTTCAAAGCAAATTTTACGTAAATCGACGGTGTGGCGTCGTCGAAATATTCGATTTCGGCCTCTGCCAAAGCGGTTTGACAGGTAAAGCACCAATAAATCGGTTTTTTGCTGCGAAACAAACTGCCGTCTTTGGCGAATTTGCCGCATTCTCTGGCGATGGTGGCTTCATAACCATAGTTCATGGTCAAATAGGGATCATCCCAAACCCCCATTACCCCGAGACGTTTGAATTCTTCCCGTTGGATGTCGATGAATTTTTCGGCATAGGCCCGGCACAGTCGACGAACCTGCGCCATGCTGAGATTCTTCTTTTTATCACCGATTTCTTTGTCCACGTTGTGCTCGATGGGAAGGCCATGACAATCCCAGCCCGGCACGTAGACAGCATCGAAGCCGGACATCTGTTTTGTCCGTACAATAATATCTTTCAGTATTTTGTTCAGCGCCGTTCCGATATGAATGTAACCGTTGGCATAGGGGGGGCCGTCATGGAGGATAAACTGCTCCCTTCCCTTGGAGGCCTTGCGGATCTGTTCGTACAGGCGGGTTTCATTCCAGGATTTCAACTGCTCCGGTTCCCGTTTCGCCAGGTTGGCTTTCATGGGAAACTCGGTCGCGGGAAGGTTGAGTGTGTTTTTATAGTTCATTGATTCCCCCTAACTCGGATTTTAATTAAACTTTTTTATTTACTCTCAATCCTGTATCCTGTCAAGGAAATAGCGGATAATTCAGCTGTTCTAATTTATGATCTTTATTGAGTGATCTCAACCATCAGGAGTACTGTGTTGCAATTTTGACAGAAAACTATAGGCTGAAGGCTGAAAGTAGACGTTCGGAATTGCATCGGATAATTATACTGGGGATTTAAGAGCCGCAGGATAGTTGAATTCGGAAGTGGGAAGGCGGAATTAAATTCAGGGTTGAAGGTAAACGGAGTAATGGGGAGACTAAAGCGTGATGTCATTCCTTTTAAACCATCTACCTTGAGGCTTAAGCCTTAAGCCATCAGCCATTTTTATCGAGCAACGATCATCCGTATCCGATTCTATCCTAACAACTGGATCATAAAAAAATTAGCTGATCTCAATCATCTTACGTTTCATCAGCTAATTCCATCAGATATTGTCCGTAATCGTTTTTCATGAAATTGGCGGCCAATTTTTTGAGCTGCTCCCTGTCAATATAGCCCAAGCGAAAAGCAATTTCCTCCAGGCACGAAATTTTCAAACCCTGTCTTTCCTGAATCGCCTGCACATAGCTTGCCGCCTGCTGGAGTGCTTCGTGGGTTCCGGTATCCAGCCAGGCAAATCCCCTTCCCAGAAGTTCTACCCTGAGATCCTGGCGTCTTAGATACGCCATGTTGATATCGGTGATCTCCAGTTCGCCCCGCTCGGAAGGTTTGAGACCCTTGGCAATCTCTACGACATCATTATCATAAAAATAAAGGCCCGGCACCGCATATTGGGATCTGGGCTGTTCGGGTTTCTCCACGATTGCCGTTACCTTGCCGCTTGAATCAAATTCAACCACACCGTAGCGTTCGGGGTCCCGCACAAGGTAACCGAAAATCAGTCCTCCCTGGGTCATTTGGACGGTACGCTGCAATGTTTCGGAAAGGCCTGGCCCGTAAAAGATATTATCTCCTAAAATCAGACAAACCGTATCTTTGCCGATAAACGACTCTCCGATAATGAATGCCTGCGCCAAACCTTCGGGACGCGGTTGTTCGGCATAGGAAAAAGAAAGTCCCAGGTGAGATCCGTCGCCGAGAATTTTCTGAAATAAGGGCAGATCGTGGGGCGTGGATATAATGAGGATTTCCCGGATCCCCGCCTCCATAAGCACGGAAAGCGGGTAGTAAATCATGGGTTTGTCATACACCGGAAGAAGTTGCTTGCTGATGCCGAGAGTCAGAGGATAGAGCCTTGAACCCGATCCTCCCGCCAATAAAATACCCTTCATCATATCGTATCTCCGTGTCTGCCTGCTGGATGGTGGATAAAGAAGATGGCGTCGTTTAAGTTCATAATATGAAAATGAGCTAAAATTTAAAATGAACTAAATTGAGCTAAAATGGTGGTATTCTGCCGATTTTATATAAAAGATAGAGCGCAGCGTTTCCTTAATTTTAGGCATTTTAGCCAATTTAGTTCATTTTGGGCATTCACTTATTTTGTTTTTGGCAGGATGCGCTTTGACTTTTTGCAGCATGCGTCATGCCGGCGTCATCACCCTCGATCCCACCGCGAGGTAGGTGAAGTCTTTGGCTACCAGTTCATTATAGTCGGGTATCATCCGTCTCCCGTCCATCACAAGATAGGGAGGTTTCACCGTATCTTCGATGGTTCGTGAGAAACCTCGGAATTCCTCGCAATCCGATGATATGAACAAGGCGTGCGAGCTTCGGATGGCTTCCCTGGCGGAATCAAAATAGCTAATTTTTTCAAACAAGATGTTTTTGGATGGATCAAATACCTTAGCGGCCGATTCATTTGCCAGGGGATCATAGGCATGGATAGCCGCCACACCCTTTCCGAGCAGGGATTCAATAACTTTTATCGACGAGGCATCCCGCATGTCACTGGTGTGCTTTTTAAAAGCCAGCCCCAAAACCGCCACGGTCTTGTTGTTGAACTTGAATCCGGCTTCGGTGATCGCACGGTCGATAAGGTATACCTTTTGATGCTCATTGACCTCAAATGAAGCCTCCAGCATCTTGGTGCTCACGTTCACCCGACGCAGCTGGTAAATGAGAGAAGCGATGTCTTTGCCAAAGCAACTCCCTCCTGCGCCGTTGCTCACAAATGAACCCCATGTGCTGATGCGATTGTCTGAAGTCACACCGAGCCGGAGGTCATCGATATTGACATTGGGCATTCTTTCGCCGATCTTTGCTCCCACGCCGTTCCAGAAGGAAATATAGGTCAGCAGAACGGTATTGGCCACGTATTTGATGGCTTCCGCTGTCTCCGGCGTGGTTTCAATGTATTTTATGCGCAC
>Ga0210365_10544994_pt1 | contig 20969 bp, 18 predicted proteins | sample S637metaT_FD_159655 | JGI IMG/M metagenome (GOLD analysis project Ga0210365, IMG submission 159655) | Metatranscriptome of estuarine sediment microbial communities from the Columbia River estuary, Washington, United States - S.637... | ecosystem: Environmental > Aquatic > Marine > Intertidal...
CACCAAGCATGGCGCCGATGACCACATCGCGCCCGGTTTTCAACTGTCCGTCCACCTGCACTGCGATTCGGCCGCGCAGGCGGTTAAGCACCAGGGTTTGCTGGGTCTCCGCGAGCCCGAGCTCCCAGGGGGTACCGGCGTGCTTGATGGAAGACAAGGGGGACGCGCCCGTGCCGCCGTCGTGGCCGGCAATGGTGACGTGGTCCGACTTCGCCTTGGCGACACCCGCCGCGACCGTGCCCACGCCGACTTCCGACACCAACTTCACCGAGATCGACGCCCGGGGGTTGGCGTTCTTCAGGTCATGGATGAGTTGCGCGATGTCCTCAATCGAGTAGATGTCGTGATGCGGCGGCGGCGAGATCAGGCCCACGCCAGGCACCGAGAACCGCAATTCCGCAATGTAATCGGAAACCTTGTGGCCCGGCAGTTGACCCCCTTCGCCGGGCTTCGCGCCCTGGGCGATCTTGATCTGGATCTGGTCGGCACTGACCAGATACTCGGTGGTTACGCCAAACCGGCCCGAGGCGACCTGCTTGATCTTGGAGCGCAGGGAATCACCGGCCTTCAAAGGGATGTCGCGCTCGATGCGGTCGCCGCCGAGCATCGTGGCAAGGCTGTCACCGTCCTTGATCGGCTGGTAACGGCGCGGGTCCTCGCCGCCTTCGCCGGTATTTGACTTGCCGCCGATCCGGTTCATGGCGATGGCGAGGGTCGTGTGCGCCTCGGTCGAGATGGAGCCGAGGGACATGGCGCCGGTGGCGAAGCGCTTGACGATTTCCTGGGCCGGCTCTACTTCCTCGATCTCGATGGCGTCCCCGGCGGGCTTGATCTCGAACAGGCCCCGCAGCGTCATTTGCCGCTTGGACTGATCGTTGATGATCTTGGCGTAGTCCTTGTAGGTCGCCAGACTGTTGTGCCGGGTGGAATGCTGCAGCTTGGCGATCGCTTCGGGAGTCCACATGTGCTCCTCGCCGCGCACCCGCCATGCATACTCACCGCCCGCGTCAAGCATTCCCGCGAGCACCGGATCGCTTCCAAAGGCTCGGCGGTGCATGCGTATCGCCTCCTCGGCAATCTCGAACACGCCTATGCCCTCCACGTTGCTGGCGGTGCCAGTAAAGTACTTGTTCACGAAGGGACGGGCCAGGCCGACGGCCTCGAAGATCTGTGCCCCGGTGTAGGACATGTATGTGGAAATGCCCATCTTCGACATCACCTTCATAAGCCCCTTGCCGATGGCCTTGATGTAGTTTTTGACGGCGGCCTTGTCGTCGATTTCCTTTGGCAGCAGCGGTGCCAATTCCCGCACCGTTTCCAGAGCCAGGTAGGGGTGCACGGCCTCGGCGCCGTAGCCCCCGAGGAGGGCGAAATGGTGCACCTCCCGCGCCGAGCCGGTCTCCACCACCAGCCCCGCCGAGGTGCGCAGGCCGGTGCTTACCAGGTGCTGGTGCACCGCGGAAAGCGCCAGCAGTGCGGGAATCGCCGCATTATCCCGGTCCACCTGCCGGTCGGAGACGATCAGTATGTTGTAGCCGGAGGTCACCGCATCCTCGGCCTCGGCCGCCAGCGAGGCGAGGCGCGCCTCGATGCCTTCCTTGCCCCAGGCTACCGGGTAGCAAACGTTCAGTTCGTGGGAGCGGAATTTTCCCTGCGTGTATTTCTCAATGCGCCGGACCTTTTCCATGTCCTCGAAGGACAGCACCGGCTGGGAAACCTCGAGGCGCATTGGCGGGTTGATGTCCGAGACATCGAGCAGGTTGGGCTTCGGGCCGATGAACGACACCAAAGACATCACCAGATCTTCCCGGATGGGGTCGATGGCGGGGTTCGTGACCTGGGCGAACAGCTGCTTGAAGTAATTGTAGAGAGGTTTAGCGCGGTGCGAGAGCACGGCGAGTGGCGAATCGTTCCCCATGGAGCCCACGGGCTCCTCACCATTCGCCGCCATGGGTTCCATCAGGAACTTGAGGTCCTCCTGACTGTAGCCGAACGCCTGCTGCCGATCCAGCAGGGGGACCGCGGACTGTTGCCGGTTCTCCTCGGGAGCGGGCAAGTCGTCCAGCTTGATACCGATGCGGCGTATCCACTCGCGATAGGGCTTGGCATTGGCCAGGGCGTCCTTGAGTTCCTTGTCGTCAATGATGCGACCCTGATCAGTGTCGATGAGAAACATTTTTCCCGGCTGCAGTCGCCACTTGGACACGATCTGCGATTCCGGGACTGGGAGCACGCCCACTTCCGAGGCCATGATGACCAAGTCGTCCTCGGTGATGACGTAGCGTGCCGGCCGCAATCCGTTTCGATCCAGGGTGGCGCCGATCTGGCGCCCGTCGGTGAACGCTACCGCAGCCGGACCGTCCCACGGCTCCATGATCGCGGCGTGATATTCGTAAAAGGCGCGCCGATTTTCATCCATCAGGGTATGCTTTTCCCACGCCTCGGGAATCATAAGCATCATGGCGTGGGCGAGGGGGTAGCCCGCCATGTAGAGGAGTTCGAGGGCGTTGTCGAAACAGGCCGAATCCGATTGGTGTTCATAGATCAGGGGCCAGACCTTGTCCAGGTCCTTGCCGAGCACCGGCGAAGAGATGGCTTTTTGCCGCGCTCTGATCCAGTTGACGTTGCCTCGGAGGGTGTTGATTTCGCCGTTGTGGGCTATGAAACGGAACGGATGGGCCAGATCCCAGGTCGGAAAGGTGTTGGTGGAGAACCGCTGGTGTACCAGCGCCAGCGCCGAGACCGAGCGCGGGTTCTTCAGGTCCTGGTAGTAGATGCCCACCTGACGCGCCAGCAGCATTCCCTTATACAACACGGTGCGGGCCGACATGGACGGCACGTAGAATTCCTTGCCGTGCTTGAGTTTCAGGGCCTGGATCGCATGGCCGGAACGCTTGCGGATTATGTAGAGCTTTCGCTCGAGGGCGTCGGTGGTCATGATGTCGGGCCCCCGACCGATGAAGACCTGCCGGATCACTGGCTCCTTCGCCTTGACATAGGGCGACATCTCCATTTCCCGGTCCACGGGAACGTCCCGCCATCCCAGCACGAACTGGCCCTCGGCCTTAACCGCCCGCTCGATTTCTTCTTGGCAGGCGAGACGGCTTGCGGATTCCTTGGGTAGGAATACCATCCCTAGCCCGTATTCTCCTTCGGGCGGCAACTGGATGCCCTGCGCGGCCAAGTCTTCCCGGTAAACCCGGTCCGGAATCTGGATCAGGATGCCGGCACCGTCGCCCATCAGCTTGTCTGCGCCTGTGGCGCCGCGGTGAGTAAGGTTATCCAGAATCTGGAGACCATTCTGCACGATCTCATGGCTGCGCCGCCCCTTGATGTGGACAACGAAACCTACGCCGCACGAGTCATGTTCGTGGGCGGGGGCGTAAAGTCCCTGTCGGGACGGCATTTCCGGGTATGTCACGGGAGCCACCTCGCTGCGTGATATTCAATGCCGGACCGGACTCGTAATCTGGCCGGATCGCGCGCCGGACGGCGGCCGGTGAGGCCGCGCGGAAAGTTGGCGCAAGCGGAACAATATACCCTTTCCGCACCGCGCCATCAACCGAAACCAGGCGGCTGCGAATCGGGATTTTCCCTTTTTAAATCGTGGCTTCCTCTACCGCAAAGAGGCGCCGATGCTCGCGGATCGCGAAACGGTCAGTCATGCCGGCGATGTAGTCCGCTGTCGCTCGAAACGGGTCGCCAGCCGCCTTGGTTTGGTATTGAGGCGGCAGCAGCCGGGGATCCGACGTAAACGCCTCGAACAGGTCGCGGACCGTACGCTTGCCTTTCGCGGCCATGCGCTGGACACGGTAATGGCGGTACAGGTGCTCGCGCAGGAACGCTTTCAACGCCAGTTGCTCCCGGCGCACCGGGGCGCCAAATGCTACAAGGCCTGGAGCACGGCGGGCCTCGTCGGGAGACCCCGGAGCCACGTCCCGTATTTTTCCCCGGCTGGTCTCGGTCAGATCATTCACCAGGACGCTGATCATGCGGCGTACCGTTTCATGGATGAGGCGGCGCTCAAGGAGGCCGGGGTGATGCCGGCGAACCTCAGCCAGCGGCCGGGAGAAGGCGGCGACCTCAGATAGCTGGTCGAGACTGAGCAGTCCGGATCGCAGCCCGTCATCGACGTCATGATTGTTGTAGGCGATCTCGTCGGCGAGGTTGCAGAGCTGGGCCTCGAGACTCGGCCTGCGGTCACTGAGGAATCGCTCTCCGAGGTCCCCAAGATGCCGGGCATTGGCCCGGGAGCAGTGTTTCAAAATGCCCTCCCGGGTCTCGAAACAGAGGTTGAGGCCGTCGAACGCCGCGTAACGTTCCTCCAGCACGTCGACCACCCGCAGTGACTGCAGGTTGTGCTCGAAGCCGCCGTGGTCCTTCATGCAGGCATTGAGCGCGTCCTGCCCGGAATGGCCGAACGGCGTATGCCCGAGGTCATGGGCCAGGGCGATGGCCTCCACCAGATCCTCGTTGAGCCGCAGGCTGCGGGCCACGGAGCGCGCAATCTGCGCCACCTCCAGGCTATGGGTGAGCCGGGTGCGGAACAGGTCGCCTTCGTGGTTCACAAAAACCTGGGTCTTGTATTCCAGGCGTCGGAACGCGTTGGAATGGACGATGCGGTCGCGGTCGCGCTGGAATTCGCTGCGTCCCAACGGGGGCGGCTCGGTTAGCCTGCGGCCCCTTGAATTGCGCCTGTCGACCGCGTACGGCGCGAGACTGGACATTAGGAGGGGCAGTGCGCGGGGTGCGAGAGCACGCCTTTCAGCAGCGCCTCTGGGGCATCACCGCAGACGAAGGCTTCGCCAATACGGCGCAGCAGGACCAAACGCAGCCTTCCCCCCTGAACTTTCTTGTCAAGCCCCATCAGTTCAAGATACCGGTCCGCGCCCAGGTCTGGGGCGGCGACCGGCAGTCGTGCAAGGCGATAAACCCTGACGATGCGTTCCACGTCGGCTTCAGTGATCAGCCCCATTGCGCTGGAGAGCCCTGCCGCCAGCACGGTGCCCGCCGCCACCGCCTCGCCATGAAGCCAACTTCCGTAGCCGAGGGCGTTTTCGATGGCGTGGCCGAAGGTGTGCCCGAGGTTGAGCAGCGCTCGCTCGCCGGTCTCGCGCTCGTCGGCCTCAACGACTTCCGCCTTATTCCGGCAGGAGCGGCTGATCGCCTCTTGAAGCGCCTCTGGCCGTCGGCCGAGCAGTTCGGTGGCATGGCGCTCGCTCCAGGCGAAGAAATCCGGATCCCGGATCAGGCCGTATTTCACCACCTCCGCAATTCCGGCTGAAAGCTCCCGGTCGGGGAGGGTGTCCAGCGTCGCGGTATCGGTAATCACCGCAAGGGGCTGCCAGAAGGCGCCCACCATGTTCTTACCCAGGGGATGGTTGATGCCGGTCTTTCCCCCCACCGACGAGTCCACCTGGGCGAGGAGCGTGGTCGGAACCTGAATGAATGGCACTCCCCGCATATACGTGGCCGCGGCAAAACCCGCCAAATCACCGATCACCCCTCCACCCAGCGCGAGAATGGGGGTCCTGCGGTCGCAGCGGTTTTGGAGCAGGGCGTCGAAGATGGTGTTGAGGGTTTCCCAGTTCTTGTGCTGTTCGCCGTCGGGCAGCACCACGGCGATAGTCCCTATCCCGCTTTGCTCGAGTGTCGCCTTCAGCCTTTCAAGATACAGAAGGCCAACGGTGGTGTTGGTTACCACGGCGACCTTGCCATGCGGCAAGTGGGGCAGAAACAGCTCCGGCCGCGCCAAGAGCCCGTGGCCGATGTGGATGGGGTAGCTGCGGTCGGCGAGGCCGACGGTCAATGTATGCATGGGAACCGGGCTCAGGAGGGAGGCAGCCTTCGTTCGAGCTCACGCACCAAGGCGTGCACGCTCTGGGTACTGGTGTCCATGATAATGTCCGCCACTTCCTTGTACAACGGGTCCCTGGTCACAAGCAACTCCCTCAGCGTCGCCCGCGGATCTTCAGTCTGCAGCAGGGGTCGGTTGCGATCCCGGCGGGTGCGACCATATAGTTCGTCCAGGGAGGCGCGCAAATAAACGACCGTCCCGTGCTCCCGCAGCAGTCTGCGGTTCTCGTCGGCAAGCACGATGCCTCCTCCTGTGGCCACTACGAGGTCCTCGCGCCCCGCCAGACCTCGCAGGACGGCGGACTCACGCCGGCGGAATCCGGCCTCGCCCTCGATCTCAAAAATGGTGGGGATGTTGACGCCGGTTCGGCTCTGGATCTCGTGGTCGGTATCCAGGAACGTCTTCCCGAGGCGCTTGGCGAGCAGTTTGCCGACAGTGGACTTGCCGGCTCCCATCATGCCTACCAGAAAGATACTCCCTACCTTGCCGTGGTCCCTGCTTCCCATGACCCGATTCTAGCGGATGCCGGAAAAGAAACGGCCCGGCGCTGGGGCCGGGCCGCGACAGAAACGGGTTGGCTCAGCGGCGGCTGAGGATGTCTTGCAGGACCTTGGGTGTGATGAACACCAGGAGTTCGGCGCGATCGTCACGAGTCAGCGTGTTCCGGAACATCCAGCCAATCACCGGAAGTTCGCCGAGCACCGGCACCCGGTCCACGGTTTTGGTTTCGGTTTGCTCGTAGATGCCACCAATTACCACGGTGCCGCCGTTATCGACAAGAACCGTCGTTTCCACCTGCTTGGTGTCAATGGGGACCCCGGCAATCGTCGGTTGGTCAAAGCGCGGCCGATCCTTGTTAACCTTTAGCTTCATGATGACGTTGCCCTCCGGCGTGATCTGGGGCGTCACGTCCAGGGAGAGCACGGCCTTCTTGAATGAGACACTGGTCGCGCCGCTCGCGCTCGCCTGCAGGTACGGGATCTCTGTACCTTGCTCGATTCTCGCCGCCACCTGGTCCGCGGTTACCACCTTCGGGCTGGAGATGACCTTGCCTCTCCCGTCGGTCTCCAGCGCCTGAATTTCCAGGTTAAGGAAGTTGGTCAGGGCCGAATTGAACACGCTCAGCGTGAAGGCTGCAGGGGTCACGCCTGTGGCGAAGATGCCCGGCTGGATCGGAAGATTCACGCTGAAAGAGTCCGGCGAGAATGAGCCGTCGTAATCCGGCGTCTGGGTTGTCTGCACGCCCACGCTGCGGGATTGGCCGCCCACCAAGGCGCGGGTATTGCCCCCACCGACCGCGGTGCCCGGCGCGCCGGTTCCCCTAAGGGCGTTGAGGTCTATGTGGCCGAGACGCACGCCCACGTTACGTACGAAATTATCGGTTGCTTCGACGATCCGAGCCTCGATCAGCACTTGGCGCTGGGCCACGTCGATCCTTTTGATGAAAGCCCTAACCTCCTCAAGGGCTTGCGAGTGGTCTTTCACGAAAAGAGTGTTGGTCTTGGCATCCGCCACTGCGCTGCCACGCTTGGAGAGCATGCGCTGCTTGTCGTCCGTGAGAAGCTTCTTAACATCCTCCGCCTTCTGGTAGTTGAGTGTGAAGGATTCGGTGCGAAGAGGTTCCAGCTCGGCGATCTGTTGCTTTGCTTCCAGCTCCAGTTTTTCCTTGGTCGCCAGCTCGTCCTTGGGCGCGATCCAAACCACATTACCTTTTTTGCGCTGGTCCAGTCCCTTCGCGTCAAGAATGATATCCAGGGCCTGGTCCCAGGGGACGTCCTTGAGGCGGATGGTGAGCGTGCCCGTGACAGTGTCGCTAGTAATGATGTTGAGGCCGGTAAAGTCCGCGATCACCTGCAGCACCGCCCTCACGTCTACGTTCTGGAAATTGAGCGAGATGGGGTCGCCGACGTACCGACCGGCGACGCCGCCCGCGCGGGTGGGATCCTCAACGATTGGCCGGACCTCAAGAATGAAACGGTTGTCAGCCTGAAAAGCGGAGTGCTCCCAGTTGCCCCGAGGCTCGACCACTAGGCGCACATTGTTGGCCTGGCCAAAGGCGTCCACAAACTGCACCGGGGTGGCGAAATCCACGACATCCAGGCGGCGTTCCAGATTTTGGGGAAGCGCGGTGTTCAGAAACTCCACTAGGAGGTTGCGGCCTTGACGGCGAATGTCGATTCCCACCGAGGTGTCGGAAAGCTCCACCACCACGCGGCCTTCGCCGTTGGGCCCGCGGCGGAAGTCCACGTCGCGAACCGTATGCCTTTGGTCGCCCGCCCGGGGCTCAGCGAAGCGGGAGGCCGACGGCGCTGACGCGGCGGCCATATCTGCTACCGGCTTCAGCAGTATGAACAGGTTCTTCCCTTCAATTCGCGTGTCGTAGGTCAGGCTGCGGCCCAAGTTCAGTACCAGGCGCGTGCGGCCGCCCGCCTGAACAATATTGATGCTGCGGACGTCCCCCTGATTGGTTTCCTGGAAGCTCTTGCCGAGGGCGTTCGCCGTATCCATGAAATCGAAAGCGATCCGCGGCGGGTTGCTGATGCTGAAACCTGCGGGCGGAGCGGAAGGTGGTTCCTTGAGTCCCACCTTGACTACGAGGGTGCCGTTCTGGACGCCGAGCACATCCAACGCTTCGATGGCATTACCAGGGGCCCCTGCAGTTTGTTGCCCGAGCGCCGGAGGAGTCTGAGCCAGCGCCACCAGCCACGCCAGAGCCATCCACTGATACAGGAATTTATTAACGTGCCTCATAGCATCTGCTCCCGTTTCGGTTCCTGCTATTGTTTCGGCGCCTGCGCCTGTTGTGCCGGCTCCTCCGCCAGCTGGAGTGTATTGTCGCGCTCGATCCAGCCGCCCGATTCCTGAACCATTTCTCGAAGTGTTATTCCCGACTCGCCGATCGCCGTGATGCGCCCGTGGTTCTGCCCCGCGCGATCACCCAGCTTCACCTGAGCCAAATTGTTATCTGGAGAGCGGATCAGCCCGTATGTGATTCCTTTGCGCTCCAACGTCCCCACCATCTTCAGGTCTTCGAGCGGAAACTCTTCGAGAGCTTCCCGGCGCCGATTGGGGTCCGGCTCCAGGCCACCACCCACGAATTTTGGCTCCAGTCGGCTGGGCTTGAATGGGTCCGTTTGGTCAAACGCCGCGTAGGTAAAGGATTCGTAGGACTTTACTTCTGGAAGCGGTTCAACCTTCCCTCGCAGGCCCTGCCCTGATTGCTTGACAAACTGCTCCAGGTCCTTGTGGGCACCTTCACCGCATGCTGAAAGCGCCAAGGCCAGGGATATTGCCAAGGCCGCAAGCCGGAGCGGTCGCGCGCCCGAAAGACTGCCACCCGGAGGCACGGCTCTGATCATTTCCGTCCTCCCTTAGCCTTGGCGGCCTTGGCCTTCGCCTCGGCAGCGAGCCGTCGCTGCTCGGCGAGTTCCTCTTCGTCCAGGTAACGATAGGTTTTGGCGATGGCATCCATCGCCAGCGCACCCTCCTTCGTCGTCGCGAGGTTGATGTCATTGACGGTTACGATGCGGGGCAACGCAGCGACGTCGCTGGCGAAGGCGCCCATGTCGTGATAGGTGCCGCTGACGCGAATGGTGATGGGCAACTCCGCGTAAAACTCGCTAAAGTTTTCCTTTGGGGCAGGCTTGAAGAGTTCGAATTGCAGCCCCCGGTTCAAGCCCGCTTGGTTGATGTCCGTAAGTAGTGCGTCCATCTCCGCCTTGTTTGGCAGCTGCTTGAGCAGCGCGCCAAAGGATTGCTCGATATCCTGAAGCTGTTGTTTGTGAATATCGAGGTTGACGGCCTCCCGTTTTTTGACCAGGAAGGTGTCCTTGAGCTTGCCTTCTTCGCTTCGGGCGCGCTCCAGGGTTTCCCACTGGTCCCTCCAGTCGAGAAACGCGCCCGCCGCGACGATGGCGATAACCAGCCCGGCAAGGCCGGCAAGCTTGATGGGCGCAGGCCATGCGCCGGGATTTCTGGGGTCCAGCCGTCTAAGGTCTTCGAGATTCATGGCGTTCCGAACCTCATTTCTTGGGGTTGGCCGGCGCTGGTGGCGAAGCAGGTTTTCCTGGCGCTCGCGAAGCGTTGGCGTCCGGCGGAGTCGAAGCGGATTTCGCCTTGATCGTGGCCGGCTTGTCCTCGCCAGAGGGCTCTTCCGTCTGACGCTTCATCTGCATGTTCAGATTGAACTCGTTGAGGCGCTGCTTGTTGACGCTTACGGCTTTGATCTCAACCAGTGTAGGGTTCTCGAGCCACGGTGAGCCTTCGATGTTTCGCATCAGGGTCGACACCCGGGCATTGGATTGCGCGTAACCCACCACGTTGAGCCTGGTCCCGGTCTGCTTTACGGATTTCAGGTATATGCCATCGGGGAGTCTGCGCACCAATTGGTCCATGACGTGCACAGTGTCCGAGCGATTGACCTGCAATGCTTCTACGACCTTTTTCCTGGCCAGAAGCTGTTGCGTTTGCTCCTTGAGTTTCTTGATCTCCTCGATTTGCTTGTCGAGGACGGCGATCTCGCGCTTGAGGTAACTGTTCCGACCGTTCTGGTGATCGATCTGGGTCACGATGCCCACATGCACCGCGCCGACGATGACTGCCCCAAGCACAGCGCCGAGGCTCGCGAGCACTCCAATCTGAATGTTCTGGCGACGACGCCGTTCCTCGCGATGGGGGAGAAGGTTAATGCGGATCATGAGGGGTCAAACCTCCGCAGGCCAAGCCCGCAGGCAATGAGCAGCGCCGGCGCGTCCTGGGCCAACTGACGGGGACGAATCCTGCCCGACAAATCCATGTTCACGAACGGGTTGGCAATAATCGTGTTCACCTGGGTGCGTGCCACCACCGTGTCCTCGAGACCCGGAACCATGGCGCAACCCCCTGCAAGCAGGATATGGTGAACTTCGTTAAACTGAGTCGAGGTGAAGAAGAACTGCAACGCCCGGGCCACCTCCAGTGCGAGGGTTTCGCGAAACGGGGCCAGAACCTCCGCCTCGTAGGTCTCGGGGAGGCCGCCATTCCGCTTTGCGGTTTCCGCCTCTTCCGGCGACAAGTTAAAATGGCGCTGGATGTCCTGTGTCAACTGGTTCCCGCCGAAGGGTTGATCGCGCATGTACACGGACTGGCCATTTCGCAGGACATTGACCGCCATTACGCTGGCCCCGGTGTCGATGACGGCGATGGTCTGGTCCTTGCCGGCTTCTGGAAGCTGCCTCAGGACCTCTTCGAGCGCGATCTGTGTCGCGTATGGCTCGACGTCCATGACCACGGCCTTGAGGCCCGCGGCTTGCGCCGCCGCAACCCGGTCTTCCACCTTTTCCTTGCGGGACGCGGCGATCAGCACCTCGGATTCCTCCGGGCTGCTCGGTGCCGGCCCGATTACCTGGAAATCTAGGTTCACTTCATCGAGCGCGAAGGGAATGTACTGGTTGGCCTCAGTTTCGACTTGGACGGCGAGGTCGTCTTCGCGCAGCCCGGCCGGGACAATGATCTTTTTGGTGATTACCGCAGCAGCGGGAAGGGCCAACGCCACGTTCTTGATGCGAGTGCCGAGGCGCTTCCAGGCGCGCCGCATGCATTCACCGACCGCGTCGAGATTATTGACATTGCCGTCGACGACAGCATCGCGGGTAAGCGGCTCGATCGCGTAGCGCTCGACGCGATACTTGTTCTTCGGCGCCTCGCCCAACTCGACCATCTTCACTGCGGAAGAACTGATATCAACCCCGATTAGCGGAGGAGCCTTCGCCTGCAGCAGATGCGACCACTCGAAGTCCATTTTTCCCTTGAGCATAGGCTGGTTAGCCGCAATTTATATAATTTGCATGAAATCCTAGCAACAAGTATCCGGTATGTAAAGTGATTTTTCGCACGGTCAGTCAATGCCTTAGCGCCCTATATAATCTTTCGTTCCGCCGCTTTTTATCCGTTTTCGACCCCTACAATGCGAGTCCGCTGGATCACCTCTTTCATAGTCTTCTTCCTCACCCTCGGGACCCTGGGGGCCTTGGTTCTTGCTTTCGCGGCACTGGTGGCCTATCCGACCCTACCGTCGCTCGAGGCCCTTACCGACTACCGCCCCAAAATACCCCTTCGTGTCTACAGTTCGGACGGTGTTCTGCTAGGGGAATTTGGGCAGGAGCGGCGTGCCTTGGTGCAGATCGAGCAGGTTCCCAGGGTCCTGTCGCAAGCCATCCTGGCCGCGGAGGACGAGCGCTTTTACCAACATGGAGGCGTGGACTATGTGGGCGTGCTGCGCGCGGCTTACTCGAACTTTGTGTCGGGAGGCGCCCGCCAGGGCGCTAGCACGATCACCATGCAAGTGGCTCGTAATTTCTTTCTAACAAAGGAAAAGACCCTTACCCGGAAGTTCAACGAAGCGTTACTCGCGTTTAAGATCGAGCATAGCCTTTCTAAGGACAAAATCCTCGAAATTTACATCAACCAGATATATCTGGGTCAGCGTGCGTACGGCTTTGCGTCCGCCGCCCAAACCTATTTCGGCAAGAACATTGAGCAGTTGTCCCTGGCGGAGGCCGCCATGCTGGCGGGGCTGCCCAAAGCGCCCTCCCGCCTTAACCCGATCTCAAGCACCAAGCGGGCCCAGGCGCGGCAGCGCTATGTTCTCAAGCGCATGCAGGATCTTGGTTTCATCGATGCCAAACAATCCGAGGCGGCGGAGCGCGAGCCGGTTAAGGTCAAGCGCCAGCACCAGGAATACGCGGTCGGCGCAGACTTTCTGGCAGAAATGGTGCGTCAACTCATTTATGAGCAATATCAAGAGGAAACCTACACGCGGGGTTTCCGGGTATTTACCACGGTGCGCAGCCAAGACCAGGAGCTCGCTTACCAGGCTGTTCGGAGCGGCGTGCTGGAGTACGACCGGCGTCATGGCTACCGTGGCCCCGAGGGTTTCCTCGAGCTGAAACAGGTAAACGGCGAGGCGTTGGAGGAGACAATCGAAGACGCTTTCCAGGAGGTACCCGACAGCGGTGATCTGCTCCCGGCGGTGGTGCTGGAGGCCTCGCCCGCTGCGGTCAAGGCCTATGTCAAGGGTGGCGAGACCATTGACATTTCCGGCGCCGGGCTCAAGTTCGCCCGGCGCGCGCTTGCGGAGAAGGGCCCACCCCAGAGCCGCATCCGCCGTGGCGCTCTGATTCGCGTGCAGAAGGTCGGTAAGAATGGCTGGGAGATCCTGCAAATGCCTCAGGTGGAGGCGGCGTTGATTTCCATGGATCCTCGGGACGGCGCGCTCCGTGCCGCGATAGGCGGATTCGACTTCGGTCGCAGTCAGTTCAATCACGTGGTACAGGCTTGGCGGCAACCGGGCTCAAGCTTTAAGCCGTTCATCTACTCCGCCGCACTGGAGAAGGGTTTCACGGCCTCCTCCATTATCAATGACGCGCCCTTGTACTTTGACGCGCAGCACACTGGGGACGAGGCGTGGGAGCCCAAGAACTACGACGGCAAATATGAGGGCCCAATGCGCCTTCGTACCGCGCTAGCCAAGTCCAAGAACCTGGTTTCAGTGCGCATCTTGCAAGCCATCGGTCCGCAGTACGCCCAGGATTACGTGACCCGTTTCGGCTTCGATCCGACGCGCCACCCAGCTTTCCTGACCATGGCTTTGGGTGCGGGAACGGCAACGCCGCTGCAAATGGCCGTGGCCTATTCGGTGTTTGCCAACGGGGGATTCCGCCTGACCCCTTACCTCATCGAGCGCGTCGAGGACGATTCGGGTCAATTGCTGGAACGTGCCGAGCCCGTTCGGGCTGGCGAGGGTGCGGAGCGGGTCCTCGACCCGCGCAACGCGTTCATCATGGCGAACATACTGCAAGATACGGTCAAATACGGCACGGCGGTTCGAGCCCGGGCGCTTCGACGTACCGATTTGGCGGGGAAGACCGGCACCACCAACGAGTACGTCGATGCTTGGTTTGCGGGCTTCACCCCCGATCTCGTTACCGTGACTTGGATCGGTTTCGACCAGCCCAAGAGCCTCGGCGACGGCGAAACCGGCGCGCGGGCGGCGTTGCCCATTTGGATGGACTTCATGAGAGGCGCCCTGAAAGATATTCCCCAGAGGGACTACCCTGCTCCGGAGGGCATAGTTGCAGTGACAATCAACCCGCAAACCGGGCTGCGCGATCCGGTGGATGGAACCGTGGAGTACTTTTACGCGGAATACGCGCCCCCGGCGGCTGAGGAGAACGCCCAGGCGGGGCCGATCAAGCCCCTTGAACTGTTCCGGGACCAGATCTTCTGAGAGCGAATCCGGAATGCCCAAGGACACTTCCACCCGGGGGCTGCAGATGAGGGAACTCATCGCCCAGCAGGCCGCGCGGCTCATCGCCGAGAGCGGCATCGAGGACTACGCTTTGGCCAAGCGCAAGGCTGCCCAGCAGATGGGTGCGCCGGATACGCGAAATCTTCCGAGCAACGGCGAGGTGGAGCAGGCCCTGCAAACCTTTCGCGGGCTGTTCCAACCGGAGCAGCATGCGGCGGTATTGCGAGAACTTCGGGAGCAGGCGTTGCGGGCCATGCGCCTTCTGCAAAGCTTCAATCCGTATCTCACCGGCTCCGTGCTGAGCGGCAGTGCCGGGCCTCATTCGGATATCAATCTGCTCCTCTACACGGACAGTCCCAAGGATGTGGAACTCTTTCTCATCAATCGCCAGATACCCTATCGCTTGGGAGAGCGGCGTTCTGGCGGACCCGACGGCTTTCGGGTCGTACCGGTTTTTACGTTATCCAGCGAGGGCGTTGACGTGAATGCCGTGGTGCTGTCTCGCACCGACGAGCGAACCAGCGTCAGGCCCAGGTCCGGAGCCCCGGGCCCCGGGCGGGTAAATCCCGGTGGGCTGGAAGAATTACTGCGAAACGCGTAGCTGGGCGCTCTGCCGCCTAGGCCGATTGCTGCCGAAGCCAGGCGGCGGCTTCGAGGGCGAAATAGGTGAGAATGCCGTCCGCCCCGGCCCGCTTGAAAGCGAGGAGTGCCTCCAGCACGCAGGCTCGTTCTGAAAGCCAACCATTACGGGCGGCGGCCTTCAGCATGGCGTACTCGCCGCTCACCTGATAGACAAACGTCGGAGCGCCAAAGCTCTCCTTCACCCTCCGCACAATGTCAAGGTAAGGCATCCCCGGTTTTACCATCACCATGTCCGCCCCCTCGTCCAAGTCGAGCCCGACCTCCCATAACGCCTCATCGGTGTTTGCCGGGTCCATCTGGTAAGTGTACTTGTTGCCCGCACCCAGGTTTGCTGCGGAGCCCACCGCGTCACGAAAGGGGCCATAGAAACTCGAGGCATATTTGGCGGAATAGGCCAGGATGCGGGTATGAATATGACCATGCCCGTCGAGGGTGGCCCGGATTGCCCCGATACGCCCATCCATCATGTCGGAGGGAGCTACAACGTCAGCACCTGCCTTGGCGTGAGTAAGCGCTTGCTTTTGAAGCACGGACACTGTGGCATCATTCAGGACATATCCGGTTTCATCGATCAGCCCGTCTTGCCCATGGCTGGTGTAGGGATCCAGGGCGATATCCGTAATGACGCCCAATTCAGGAAATCGCGCTTTTAGTTCCCGCACCGCTCGCGGAACCAGTCCGTCGGGATTGGTGGCCTCGGCTGCGTCTGGCGTCTTAAGCGCAACGTCGATCACCGGGAAAAGCGCCAACGCGGGAATACCAAGGCGCATGCATTGCTCGGCTTGGTGCAGCAGCTTGTCCACACTTTGGCGCACGACTCCCGGCATGGACGGTACCTCTTCGATGCGGTTTTGCCCGTCCAAGATGAATACGGGATAAATCAGGTCATCCGGGCGTAAGTGATGCTCGCGCACCAGCCGACGAGAGAACTCGTCGTGGCGCAGCCGACGCATGCGCTTGTGAGGGTATTTCCCGAGTAGCTTCATGGTCTTGCCCCTGACGCACAATCAAGGTCACGTATCATAAGGGAAAATTTGTCTCGGGGCAGCGCCCGGGAACTTCTGGGCCTCGGATCGCTCTCAGCATCAGACGATGCGTCGCATCGTCTCCCGCTTCTCCTCCCTGAGCGGGTGCCTTAATCCCAAGTTAAGGCGTTTCGCCCCCGGTTTTACTCCCCTTTAACCGGGGGTTTTTTATGCCCGTCGCCCGCGCAAGGCCGAGCCAGCCGAGGATGATCTCCTCAGCCTCTTCCAGACCCTCCTTTTCGGTGCTGGAAAACAGTTGAACGCTGTGCAAGGGATAGTGCTGCGCGAGAAACCGCCTGACGGTCTGCAACGTACGGGCCGCAACACCTCGGCTCAACTTGTCGCTCTTGGTGAGAAGCACGTGGATCGGCCGACCCGAGGGAGCAAACCACTGCAGCATAATGCGGTCGATATTCGTCAAGGGGTGACGTGCGTCCATCACCAGGACCATGCCCTGAAGCGCGCCGCGACCAAGAAGATACTCCCCGAGAAATTTCTCCCAGCGGCGCCGGATCTCATCCGGGACCCTGGCGTAGCCATAGCCCGGAAGGTCGACCAGGTAACGTCCCTCCGCTACCCGGAAGAAGTTGAGTTCCTGGGTTCTTCCGGGCGTCTTGCTGACATAGGCGAGGCGCCGGCGATTGGCCAGCGCGTTCAGCGCGCTGGACTTACCGGCGTTTGAGCGTCCCGCTATGGCGACCTCGGCGAGGCTATCCGCGGGCAGGTCCTTGACGCTTGCCGCCGATTTGACAAACTCTGATTTCTTCAAAAACGTCATGAGGCTTTAGGGCTTGAACTGGCGCCGTCGCCGGGGGCTGTTATAAAATTCCGCCCTTTCCGACCCTAAGCTTTTCCGAGGAGCCCAGATGAAGTCCGTGCTGAAAATTGCCGCACTGTTCGCGCTCGCCGCCCCATCTTTCGCCCCCGCGGCCGAGGATAAGGCAGCGAAAGCCGATCCGGAGAAGGCCGCGCCCATCGCCACCACGTTGTGCGCCGGCTGCCATGGGGCGGACGGAAACAGCCCCCTTGCAGCCAACCCCCGCCTGGCGGGACAGGTGCCGCAGTATATCACCAAGCAATTAATGAACTTTAAGAACGCGGACCAGCCGAGCGGACGCAAGAACGCCATCATGCAGGGAATGGTGGCTACCCTTACGCCCGAGGACATGAAGAACTTGGGCGCTTATTTTGCCGCGCAGAAGCCCGCGCCAGCGTCCGCCATGGACAAGGATCTCGCCGTGGCCGGCGAGAAGCTTTACCGGGGCGGCGACCCCGCTCGGGGCATTCCGGCGTGTTCTGGTTGCCATTCTCCCAACGGAGCAGGGATTCCGGCCCAGTACCCGCGGCTGGCGGGGCAGTACGGCGAATACGTGGTATTGCAGCTCAAGGCATTCCGCAGCGGCGAACGGGGCAATGACCCGAACCGCATGATGCAGATGATTGCCGAGAAAATGAGCGATAGAGACATGGCAGCCGTCGGGGAGTACGTTCAGGGTCTGCACTGAGCTGGACAAGCTTCCAGGAAGAAGCGGTGGCGCGGCGCCCCCCTTCTGGAAATACTCTAGGCCCGCGAGGGCCCTGCCCGGCCTACGTCCAAGCAGCGAGAATCCGCTCGGCCGCCGACACCGTCGCTTCGATCTCGGTACTGCCGTGGGCAGCGGAAACGAATCCGGCTTCATAGGCGGACGGGGCTAGGTACACTCCCTCGTCCAGCATCGCGTGAAAGAAGCGATTGAAAGCCTCTTTGTCGCATTCCATCACTTCGGCGTAGCTGGTGGGCGGGCGGCCGCGGAAATAGATGCCGAACATTCCTCCTACTGACTGGCCCGAGAACGCGATCCCGTGCCCGCGGGCTGCGGCCGAAAGACCCTCGATCAGGTCGGCGGTGGACTTGGCGAGGGCATCGTAGAAGCCGGGCGCCTGCACCAGCTTCAGCGTTGCCAGGCCCGCCGCGACCGCCACGGGGTTGCCCGACAGAGTTCCCGCCTGGTATACGGGTCCCAAGGGCGCGATTTTCTCCATGATTTCCCGCCTTCCACCGAAGGCGCCCACCGGCATTCCCCCGCCGATCACCTTGCCCAAAGTGGTCAGGTCCGGCTTGATGCCGTAGAGCGCCTGGGCGCCGCCTAGCGCGACGCGGAATCCGGTCATGACCTCGTCAAAAATGAGTACCGTCTGGTGGCGGCTGCACAACGCGCGCAGGCCTTTCAGGAACTCGGGTTTCGGCACCACCAGATTCATGTTTCCGGCCACCGGCTCCACGATCACGGCTGCAATTTCCCCGCCGACCGACTCAAAGCAGCGCTCAAGCCCGGCTACGTCGTTGTAATCCAGCACCAGAGTCTGGCCGGCGATCTCCGCCGGAACTCCCGAGGAACTGGGCTGGCCGAGAGTCAGCGCGCCCGAGCCCGCCTTCACCAGCAGGGAATCCGCGTGCCCGTGGTAGCAGCCCTCGAACTTGACGATCTTTGTCCGGCCGGTAAAGCCCCGCGCGAGCCGAATGGCGCTCATGGTGGCCTCGGTCCCCGAGCTCACCAGCCGCACTTGCTCCAGGGAGGGCATCAGGTGAACCAGAAGTTCCGCCATCTCGAGTTCTGCGGCGGTGGGGGCGCCAAACGAAAGCCCCTTGGCCGCCGCCAGCTGCACGGCGCGCACCACTTCCGGGTGGGCGTGGCCCAGGACCATGGGTCCCCAGGAGCCGACGTAGTCAATGTAGCGCTTGCCGTCGGCATCCCAGGCGAAAGGCCCCTCGCCCCGCTCAAAGAACCGCGGAGTTCCTCCCACGGACCGGAAAGCGCGGACCGGGGAATTGACCCCCCCCGGAATCACGGCCTGGGAAGAGGCAAACAGGGTGTCGTTGCGTGAGGTCATGGAGTCACTCGTGTGAGGCACAGGGAATTCGAAACAGTTCATTGAACGCTGACGCCGCTGCCTGAATGTCGCGTGCGCCGAATAATGCGGTCACGACCGCGACGGCGCTGGCACCGGCTTCGATCAGTCCCGGCGCGTTATCGAGCGTGATTCCGCCGATCGCGACTACCGGCAGCTGCAGGCGATGCTTGGCGGCTAGAATCAGCGACCTCTTGGCGCGAACCGCCCCGGGCTTCACGGTGGAGGGGAAAAAGCTGCCGAACGCGACGTAGTCCGCGCCCTCGGCCGCCGCCGCGACCGCCAGTTCCAACTGGTTGTAACAGGACACCCCCAGCAGCCGATCCGGTCCCAGCAGGGCGCGCGCTTCACCGATCGGCATGTCACCTCGACCCACGTGCACCCCGTCGGCACCAACCTCGAGCGCCAGCATGACGTCATCGTTCACAACTAGGTTGGCCGCATATACTGCGCAGAGCCGGCGCAGATCCAGTGCCTGCCTGAGCCGCAGTTCCCGGTCGCGGCTCTTGCTTCGGTATTGCACCCAGCCCATGCCGCCGGCCAGCGCGGCGCCGACCTGCTCCAGCAGCTTCAACGTGTCGTCGGTTTCCGGCGTGATGCCGTAAAGCCCGCTAATCGACGGTTTCATCCTCGTCGCCTTCGCGCGCCCAGAACATGCGATCGGGAAGCGCCCTTCCCATGCCCGGGCGAAATCCGTGCTTGAGGCTTTGCCAGGTGTATTCCTGCGCCTCCTTGACGGCTTCCGGCAGCGACAGGCCGTTAGCCAAGGTAGCGGCGATGGCGGCGGATAGCGTGCATCCGGATCCGTGAAAGGTTCCGGAAAGTCGCTCCCACGAGTCGCTGCGAATGGTTCCCTGCTCTCCATAAAGCGTATTCACCACCTCGGCATGCGGCTCATGGGTGCCCGTCACCAGAACATATTCGCAGCCAAGCTGGATCAGACGTTGGGCGCATACCTCCAGATCGAGGTTCTCGTCCTCGGCATCCTGAACCAGACGGCGGGCCTCGATTCCGTTGGGCGTGATGAGGGTTGCCTGCGGGATCAGCAATTCCCGCAACCCGGCAATAATTTCCTCGGGGAACAGGTCTCCGTCGCGGAGCGAGGCCAGCACCGGATCCAGGATCAAAGGGACGTCCGGATAGTCCGCAACCACTTCCGCCACAGCTGTCATGACCTCGATGCTTCCGAGCAGTCCCACCTTGAAGGCGTCCACCCGCACATCCTCAAGCACCCCGCGGGCTTGATCGGAGACCCATTCCGGGTCTAAGGTCAGCATGTCCTCGATGCCGGCCGTGTCCTGGATGGTAATCGCAGTCACCACCGAGAGCGGATGACAGCCCATGCTCGAGAGCGTGAGGACGTCCGCTTGCAAGCCAGCGCCGCCGCTGGGATCGGTGGCGGCGAAGGCGAGGACCACGGGCGGGGGCTGAGACATCCTGGGCGATCGTTTAAAATGCGATTGTAGCCGAAATACTATGACCAACTGACCATGCCGGCCACCGAGACGACTTACAGAACATACATGTGCCTCATCTGCGGTTTCATCTACGATGAAGCCGCGGGGTTGCCGAACGAGGGCATTCCCCCGGGAACGCGCTGGGAAGAGGTCCCGGTGAATTGGACTTGCCCCGAGTGCGGGGCCCGCAAGGACGACTTTGAGATGGTGGAGATCTGAGGAGGTTTGGGATGCGCATCCTGCACACTATGCTTCGCGTCGGTGATCTGGACCGATCCATCAAGTTCTATACCGAGGTGCTCGGAATGCGGGTGCTGCGGAGGAACGATTACCCGGATGGCAAATTCACCCTCGCCTTTGTTGGCTACCAGCCGGAGTCCGAGGGCGCGGTGCTCGAACTCACCCACAACTGGGGTGTGGACTCCTACGATCTCGGGACCGCTTACGGGCACATTGCCCTTCAGGTGGATGACGCCTACCAGGCGTGCGAAGAGGTCAGGAAACGGGGCGGCAAGGTGACGCGGGAAGCCGGACCGATGAAACATGGAACCACCGTTATTGCCTTCGTCGAGGACCCCGACGGCTATAAGATCGAGTTTATCGAGAGGAAGGCGTCCTGACCGTGGCTTCGGATACACGGTTGGAAATTCTCACGTAGTCCGCCACGGAGAGGTTCTCCGGGCGCAGGCCCGGCTCGATCTCCAGGCTTGCTAGCAGCGCTTCATCGACCATCCCGGACAGGGCGTTACGCAGGGTCTTGCGCCGGCGCGTAAAGGCGCGCGTCACCACATTGCCCAGGATCCTTACGTCCC
>Ga0210365_10599942_pt1 | contig 20301 bp, 14 predicted proteins | sample S637metaT_FD_159655 | JGI IMG/M metagenome (GOLD analysis project Ga0210365, IMG submission 159655) | Metatranscriptome of estuarine sediment microbial communities from the Columbia River estuary, Washington, United States - S.637... | ecosystem: Environmental > Aquatic > Marine > Intertidal...
AGGTGGGCGATGTGCACGTCCAGGCTTCGGTCCGCGGGATTCCACTCTCGCCCCATTGCCTCCCGGGACAGCCGCTCCCGAGAAATGACGCTGTCGGGGTTTCGGGCCAGCAGCAGCAGCAGGTCGAGTTCCCGCTCTGTGAGGGGTTGGACCCGCCCATCCGCGGCGCGCAGCGTTCTCGCGGCGGGGTCGCATTCCAGGGATCCGACCCTGAACTTTCTCGCGCCGGACGATGCTGCCATAGGCCGGCGCCGGAGCGCGCTGCGGAGGCGGGCGACCAGTTCCGGGGGCTCGAAAGGCTTGATGACGTAGTCGTCCGCTCCCGCGTCCAGTCCCGTCACCCGATCGGCCACCTGTGACCGGCCGGTGAGCATCAGGAGGGCGATGTCCGAGCGCCGGCGGACTTCCCGCGCAATCTCGACGCCATCATCGCCAGGCAGACCGAGATCCAGGATGACCGCCTGAACCGCCTGATCCTCAATGGCTCCGAGGAGTTCCGTTCGGGAGCCCACTACCAGGGCCCGAAAGCCCTCGCCCCGGAGCACGCGCTGCAGCAAATCACAGATTCGCGGGTCGTCGTCGAGCACGGCCACGGTCAAAATCTTTTCGGGGATGCTTTCCATGCGCTTGATTAGACATGCATTTACAAAGCTTAACCGGAAACCGCTGGAATCTTTGCATGACGAAACGATACTGATTCTAAGGGAAGAAACAAGTTCGCGCGCCGGGGATTATTGCCAGTGCCCGCCCGATGAGGGTTCCGGCCGCGGGACGAAAAGAAAAAATGCCAATGACAGCGTCCAGTATCTGGAACCGGCCGGCGGGCAAGAGCGACGCCCCGGTCGATCAGGCCCCGGGACGGGCCAGGTCCTTCGCATCCGCATGCATGGCCCTGCTCCTGATTGCTGCCGGGTTGGGATTCGCGACTCCTGCCGGGGCAGGCGAATCCATCAACAAGACCGTGCTGGCCAGGCTAACCATTGCCAAGTGGTCGAAGGTCGAGGTGCTGGGCGGAGCCGCCCTAATCCAGGTCACCGAAGCTGATATTCGCCGGGGCTATTTGGATCTCAAGGAACCCACGACGCTCGTGGTCGCCAGCAATGCGCTCGGCAACTATTTCGCCGAGATCGTGCCTCCGGGCGGATTCGTGAAGGCTCTCCGAGTCAGCGTGGACGGGCGGAGCTTTGCGTTTGGTGCCGGAGGGGGCGGGGTTTCCCTGCGCGGCACCGCGCGCGCGCCTTCCCGGGACAGCTTCGAGATCCAGTACCGGATATTCTTTTCGGAAAACGTCACGCCGGGTACCTACGCCTGGGCGCCAAGCGTCACCGTCACCGTCCTGTAAGCGGGGCAAAAGGTCAGGCGCGGGCCTGCCGGCCCTGTCAGTGACACCCGCCCGACTCAGAACTTAACGTCGTTCGTTTCGTGCCGCCGCGAGACCTGATCTCGCCGGACTCGAAAGTATTGTTTTTCAGAGTTGAACAAAGTCTCTCGGGTCAGCTTTCCCGCATCGCAAAGTTGCGATTTGGCAATACCTGCCCCGTTCGTTCCCTCCAAAAATGTCTGCATTAATGCGGCATATTCATTATGATTATGCGTCGCGGATGAGTTGGGGGCAGTCTGAAAGACAATCATAAAAAGAGCACCCCGGGGAGCGGAACCGGGGCCGCCGGCGTTGCCGCCGTTTTTGCGATTATTGGTGTGGTCTGGGTTGTGGGCACCGGTTGGTTGCTCGCAAAATTTGCCCGCCCCGAATTCGTCGCCACTTTGGGACCGGCCAAGGATGTCGCCTTCATCCTGGCAACGGCGGCCCTGATCTATTTCGTCGCGGCGGACTTTCCGGTTTCGGAGGGTTATCCGGATGGGGGGGAGAGGGCCGCCCGCGGCCGTTTTGGATTGACCGCCCGGATGATCGTCGTCATCGCGATGGCGATGGCGCCGGTCACGGTAATGGTGGGGTACTCCTTCTACGACCAGCGTGCTCGCGCCATGGCGGACGCCGAGGTCACCGTGCTGCATCTGGCGGAGCATGCAGACACCGAGGTTCATAACGTTCTGCGGGCGGCCAGGGACATGCTCCTGGCCATTTCCAGATCCGAGGGGGCATCGAATCCGGAGGGGCAGGGATGCTCGGCGTTTCTGCGAGAGATCAAGCCCGAACTCCAGCAGTTCCACAATCTGGGAGTGATACTCGCAAACGGGAAGCTCGCCTGCAGTGCACTGAAGAATCCGGGCAATGTGGACCTGTCAGATCGGCGCTATTTTCGGGATGCCCGAAATTCCAAGACCCTGTCGGTGGGCGACTTCCAGCGGAGCCGCATCGCTCCCTATGCGAGTCTCAACGTCGGCTATCCTGTCACCGACGCAAGCGGGTCGGTCCTCGGGGTGGTCTACGGTGCCCTGAATCTCGGCGCCCTGGACCAAGCGCTGGCGGGCATCAATCTCCCGCCAGGAGGCGTGGCGGTGCTGCTCGATCGCGAACGGACTGTGGTGTCCGTGTACCCCGGCCCGAGGGAATGGGTCGGGAAGCCGGTTTCCGATGGCCTGATGCCGGTCGCGGGGATCGACCGGGGAGCCCGCCCGACAATGCGGGCGGACACGGACGGCGTTGAGCGACTGTACGCGTTCCATCCCGTGAGCCTCCCTGGTTCGGGGCTGGTGGTGGGAGTGGGCATTCCGGTGGAGGGGGTGCTTGCCGCCACCCACGCTCAGCTCGCCCATACGGTCGCTCGCACTCTGATCGCGCTTACCGTGGCATTGATTGGGGCCTGGGCTCTGGGCTGGTTCTGGGTGGTACAGCCCGCGGCCGCCCTGGTCCGCGCCGCACGCCGAGTGGCCCAAGGTGATTTCTCGGCTCGCTCCGGCGTGGCGGGGATCGCCGGCGAGCTGGGAGGCATTGCCCGCGCGTTCGACGACATGGCGGCATCCCTCGAGCGCAGCGAGACCCGATACCGGGCGACCTTCGAGCACGCCGCGCTTGGGATCGCACACCTTTCCCAGGAAGGCCGCTTCATTCGGGTCAACCGTCGCTTGGGCGAGATTCTGGGTTACGGCCCGGACGAGCTGTTGCGGCTCGACATGGCGGGCGTGACTCATCCCGAAGACCGGGAACTCGGGCAGCGGCTGGTGCGCCGGGTCATCGCGGGAAAACATACCGGGCGCGTGCTGGAAGCGCGCTACCTGCGAAAGGATGGCGCGATTTTTTGGGCGCGGATGACCCTTTCCCTCGTACACGCGGCGGAAGGTGAGTCGGATTTTTTCATCGTTGTCCTGGACGACATCAGCGAACAGAAATGGGCCGAGCGTCGGATCGAGCGCCTTGCCGCACTATATCGCGTGCTGAGCGAAACCAATGAAGCCATCGTCCGCACCAGCGACCCGTCCCGGCTGTTCCGCGAGATCTGCGAGATCATCGCCAGCTTTGGCGGATTCGCGCTTGCCTGGGTGGGAAAGGTGGATTCGGCGCGGCAGATGCTTGAGGTGGTCGGTAAGGCCGGCGCAAAGTCCGGCTACCTAGACCGCCTGCAGATCTCTCTCGAATCCGGCGCGCCGGCGAGTCGTGGCCCTTCGGGACAGGCAGCCCTCAACGGAGAGCCGGTCATTTGCAACGATTTCCTTGTAGACCCCATCACCGTCCCGTGGCATGAAAGGGGAAAGAAGTACGGCATTGGATCGTCGGCGGCCTTTCCGCTGAGCCAGGACCACCTGGTCATCGGCGTTCTAAATGTCTATTCGAGCGAGCCGGGATTTTTCGACGAAGAGATCACCTCGCTGCTCAGCAAGATGGTGCTGAACATCTCCTTCGGGCTGGACGCCATGGCTCGCGACGCGCGCCGGCGCGACGCGGAGGCCGCATTGCTGCGTAACGACGAGCGGCTGGATGCCATGCTCAGGCTTAGCGAGGCAGCCGCCGACCTTACCGAGCAGGACATCGTGCGGCGCGCTCTGGCGGAGGGGATGCGGCTCACCGGGAGCAAGGCGGGATGCGTGTGCTTCCTGAGCAGCGACGGGGGTACATTGCATGTGGTTGCCCGGGCAGGTGTCGGCATCGACACGGAGCACGAGGAACTTCGAATACCACTATCGGAAGCGGGGCCCTGGGCGGATTGTGTCCGGCTGCGCCGACCCTACATCACCAATGAGCCGGCGGACACGGCATTCTCCGGGGACGACGCGGCGATGCGGGACCTAAGGGCCGGGCGTCACGCGGCGATTCCGGCGCTGGACCGGGGCCGCGTCACTTCGATCCTGATCGTCGGCGGTCGGGAGACGGACTACCGGGAGGACGATCTGCGGCAACTGCAGTTGGTGGGCGAGACGCTGTGGCGACTGGCGGAGGGAAAGCGCGCGCAACGCGAAGCCCTGGAAGCAGAGACGAAGTTCCGCGCCACGTTCGAGCACTCTGCAGTGGGGATGACCAACGTCGCGATCGGCGGGCGCATACTGCGGGTCAACCGCCGCTTCTGCGAAATGGCCGGGTACACGGAAGCCGAGCTGCTTGGCATGACATTCCAGGACATCACGCATCCGGAGGATCGTCCGGGCGACCTGGAAATGTCGCGACGGGTTCTGAGCGGGGAGATTCCGAGCTACACAATGGAAAGGCGCTATCTCCGGCGCGACGGACAGGTGATTTGGGGCCTGTTGACCGTTTCCGCCCTCAGAATGCCGGACGGCAAGGTGGATTACTTCATTGCGGTAGTGGAGGACATCACGGAACTCAAGGCGGCCCAGGAGCGCATGCGCCTGGATGCCATGGTGTTCGAGGGTAGCCGCGAGGGAATTGTTATTACCAATGCGGGTGCTGAAATCATCGCAGCCAACCGCGCCTTCATTGAGATCACGGGATACAGCCAGGAGGAGGTCGTGGGGCGGAAGCCGTCGCTGCTTAGCAGCGGTCGGCAGGATGCGGAGTTCTATCGACTGATGTGGGAGTCGCTTCGCGAAACCGGCCGCTGGAGCGGGGAAATCTGGAACCGGAGAAAAAGCGGGGAAGTTTATCCCGAGTGGCTTGGAATCAGCGCCCTGGTCGGACCCGGCGGAACGGTGACTCACTACATCGGCATCTTTAACGACATCAGCGGCGAGAAGCAGGCCCAGGACACTATTCAGCGGCTGCTCCGGTACGATCACCTTACCCAGCTGCCGAATCGCACCCTGATGCGGGAGCGGCTCGAAGTGACCCTGGGTCACGTACGGCATCGGCAGCGCAAGGCGGCGGTGCTGCTGATCAATCTCCATCGGTTCCGGGCCATCAACGAGACCCTTGGGCACCAAGCCGGCGACACCGTGCTTCAGGAGCTGGCGGGGCGGCTTTCCGCTGCGCTGCGCAGCGGCGACACGGTCTCAAGACTGGATGCCGACAACTTCGCGATTCTGTTGAATGACATGGAGCGCAGCGATGATGCCGCGTCATTAGCGATGAAATTGCTGGACGCCATTTCGCAGCCACTCCGGGTGGATGGTCACGATGTGGTTCTCAAGGCCTATGTCGGCATCAGCGCCTATCCGGACGACGGCGAGAATGGGGACACTCTCCTGCGCAGCGCCCAGGCCGCGATGGAATCCCTGCGGGAGGAAGGCCGCGGAGGCTACCGGTTCTCCGACCCGGTTCTGAACGAGACGGCCCAGGAGAGACTGGTGCTGGCCGCAGAACTGCGCAATGCGCTGGCGCGGGGGGAACTGACCCTGCACTATCAGCCGCTGATCGACCTGGTTAGCGGTGAGGTGAACGGGGTAGAGGCGTTGATGCGCTGGAACCATCCGCGCCTGGGGACGGTGCTGCCGGGGCGATTCATACACATCGCCGAGGAAACCGGACTGATCAGCGCCATCGGAGAATGGGCCCTGGGACAGATTTGCCGCCAGGGCAAGGAGTGGCGAGACCGATTCGACCCGAACCTCAGGCTCTCGGTGAACGTGTCGAGCCTGCAGATCCGGGACGGCACGCTCCTCGGAGCCGTGCGCCGGGCGCTGGAGGAATCCGGATTGCCGGCGTCAGCCCTCGAGATTGAGGTGACGGAAAGCTATTTTCTGACTCAAGCGGAGGAAAACCGCAACGCGCTGCTCGCTCTCAAGGAAATGGGCGTCACCTTCGCCATCGACGATTTCGGCACGCATTTCGCGGGGCTGGGGTTCATCCGCTACTTCCCGGTGGACCGGGTCAAGGTGGATCAATCCTTCATCCGCGAGATTGCGACTCACGCTGGCGACGCCGCCATCAGCCGGGCCATCATTTCCATGGCGCACGGTCTTGGCATGAAGGTCAGTGCGGAGGGGGTCGAAACCGAGGCACAGCTCCAGTACCTGCGCCGGCTCCACTGCGACGAAGCACAGGGGTTCCTGTTCAGTCCGGCTTTGCCGGTAATGGATATCGAGAAGCGGTTCCACGCGCCGCGACGTATGCTTGGCGAAGGATCCGCCGTCCGCACCCTGCTATTGGTAGACGACGAGCCGAATGTGCTGGCGTCGCTCAAGCGCGCCCTGCGCCGGGAGGGATACCACATCCTTTCGGCGACGGGCGCCGCCGAGGCGATGGAGATCCTGGCTACGCACGACGTTGGCGTGATTCTCTCGGATCAGCGCATGCCGGAGATGACAGGCACGGAGTTCCTGAGCCGCGTCAAGTTGATGTACCCGCGGGTGGTGCGCATCGTGCTCTCAGGGCACACGGATGTCTCCACCATTACGGACGCCGTGAACAGGGGCGCGGTTTACAAGTTCCTCACCAAGCCCTGGGAGGACGTCGTGTTGCGCGACACCCTGCGCGAGGCGTTCGAGCGCTTCGAGGATGGTCTCGGGCAGGAAGGGGCGTAGGCGATGTCCGACGGCCAAGAAATGCATACGGCGGCGACCGCGAATACCTTAGATCCCAGGACCGAAACCTTCCGGGCATTGATCGACACGCTTGCCGAAGTCGTGCTGCTGCTCGAGCCGGGCGGAAGCGTCATCTATGCCAACGAGGCCGCGTGGCGGATTTTTGCTGGCGAACCGCCGGCGACGGGCGCGGATCACGACGGGCGCGAGCGAACAATGCCCCCGGTACCCGAGCTGGCACGGTTTTGCGAGCAGCCGGAGGGGCGTGAGGGTGATGTCGCCGTGCGCACCCCTTCGGGGACGCGGGTGCTGAGGGTTCGGACCAGGTTAATCCAAGAGCCGGAACTGCATGCCCCCGTGGTTGCGGTCATTGCACTGGAGGTGGATCGTCGCGGAGCCACTGGAGAAGACCTTGCGCTCGGCAACGCGGAGCTCGTGAGAAAGAACGAGCAGCTCGAGGCCCTGGTCCAGAAGCTCAAGCAAACCCAGGGCCAGCTGATGCAGTCGGAAAAAATGGCCTCCATTGGCCAGCTGGCGGCGGGCGTGGCTCACGAAATCAACAATCCCGTTGGCTACGTCTATTCCAACATCGGTACCCTGGAGAGATACCTGAAAGACATGTTTCTGCTGCTGGACGCATACCGCAGGTCGGAAGTGTCAGTGGAAGTGAATGGGCACACGTCGGGACGGGAGGTTCGGCAGATCCAAGAGGAAATTGACCTGCCGTTCCTTCGCAAGGATGTGGTGGCGCTGGTGCGGGAGTGCAAGGAGGGCATCAACCGCGTGAAGAAGATTGTTCAGGATCTGAGGGATTTCTCCAGGGCCGGCCTGGAGGACGTCTGGCAGTTCGTGGACCTGCACCAGGGCTTGGAAAGCACCCTGAACATCGTATGGAATGAGCTCAAATACAAATGCGAGCTGCGCAAGGAGTATGGGGATCTGCCGCTGGTGGAGTGCCTGCCATCCCAGATCAACCAGGTCTTCATGAACCTGCTGGTGAACGCCGCCCAGGCAATACCGGACAAGGGAGTGGTGACCATTCGCTCGGGGCGCCGGGGCGGCCAAGTGTGGATCGAGATTTCCGACACCGGGAGGGGAATCCAGACAGAGCACCTCGGGCGGTTGTTTGAACCCTTCTTCACCACCAAGCCTCCGGGCCAGGGCACCGGTTTGGGCTTGCCGGTCTCCTACGGCATCGTGGAGCGCCATGGCGGCCGCATCGAGGTGGAAAGCGAGGTTGACCAGGGCACCACGTTCAGGGTCTGGCTTCCGGTAACCCGTCCCGACAAGGCCCAAAACTGAACGCGGCAAAACAGGGTCGGCCGTTAGGGCGCTAGAAAACGATCGAGGGGGATGGGTGCAATTCAAGATCCTTTTGGTAGATGACGACGAGCTGGTGCTGAATGCCCTGCGGCGGGAACTCTCGTCGCAGTTCGGGGCGGAATCCGGCAAGCTCCAGATCGAGGCGCTGACTTCGCCCCGTGAGGCGCTAAGGCGGGTCGAGGATACCGAATTCGATCTGGTGATCGCCGACTACCGAATGCCAGAGATGGACGGAGTCAAGTTTCTGGCGGGGCTTCAGGCGCTCCAGCCGGACGCGGCGCGCATCGTGCTCAGCGGGCAGGTGGAGCAGGACAACCTGAGCGAAGCCATCAACCGGACCGGCATCTACCGCTTTGTCAGCAAGCCCTGGACGGAGATGGCGCTGGCCAGCGCGGTTACCCAGGCCCTGGCCTACCGAAAGGTGATCGCCGACAACCGGCGCTTGGCTCAGGCGTTCCGGGACAGATTCGGGCACGCTCCGCGGCTGACAGGGGAGCGGCGCTACCATATTCTAGTGGTGGATGACGACGAGAACATTCTTCGCGCCGTGGGACGCGAGCTTTCGCAGAGGTCGCGCTTCGGGGAGCTATATTCAGTGCTGTACCACGAGGCCCACCCCGGTGCCCGTCTCGAGGCCCGGACCTTCCGTTTCGTGACCGAGGTCTGCTCTTCGCCCCGGGACGCGATCGATTGGACGGAAGATACCGATTACGACGTCGTGATCGCGGACTACCGAATGCCGGAGATGGACGGAATCCGTCTCCTGGAGGCGGTGCGCCGCGTGAGGCCGGAAACCGGACGGATCCTGCTGTCCGGGCAAGCCGACGTGACGGCGCTCATAGAAGCGGTCAACCGGGCGGATATATTCTGCTTCATTGAAAAGCCCTGGAATGCGTTCGACCTGCGTACGGCTGTGATCCAGGCTATCTCCTGGCGCAATCTCGTAATCGAGAACCGCGAAATCGGAAACGCCATGGGCGTAGACTAGTGGCGCGCAGCGCGGGGCGATTGCGCGCCTCCCATCGGCCGCGCCGATTTGGGAATGCGCTAATCCGGTTCCGCCTTCCCTTCTTCGATCCCAAGCTTCTTCATTTTTTCCCAGAGGTTCTTGCGGCTGATGCCCAGTTTCTCTGCAGCGGCCCCAATCCGTCCGGCACTGCCATCAAGAGCCCGTAGAATATAGCGGTGCTCGCATTCCCGAATGTAGTCGCTGAGACTGGCGAAACCGGCCGTTTCCTGCGGGGATGGAACCTCATCAAAGAAAGCATCCGGCTCCAGCATGCGTTTGGGGGACATGATGAATGCCCGCTCGACACAGTGCCTTAATTCGCGAACATTGCCGGGCCAAGGGTAAGTCAGCAAAGCCTGCTCCGCCGCCGTGCTCAGAAGGCGACGATCTCCGCCAAGGTCTTGAGCGAAGTCGTCGAGAAATCTTCGGCATAGCCAGAGGATGTCCTCCCTGCGCTCACGGAGGGGTGGCACGTGGATGTGGATGACGTTAATGCGGTAGTAAAGATCCTCGCGAAACTGCCCTTTCTGGACCATGTCCTTGAGATCCCGGTTGGTGGCGCAAATCAGCCTCAGGCTCACATCGATGGCAGTTTCCCCACCGACACGCTGGATCCGGCGCTCCTGTATGGCGCGTAACAGCTTGGCCTGCATGGGAAGGGACATGTCTCCTATCTCGTCAAGAAACAGTGTGCCGCAATCTGCCTGCTCGAAGACACCCTTTCTTGCGCGGATCGCCCCAGTGAATGCGCCTTTTTCGTGTCCGAACAACTCGGATTCCAGAAGCCCCTCCGGAATTGCACTGCAATTGACCGGAACGAAGGGGCATTTGTCGGTGCTCCGCGCCAAGCGGTCGAATTCCTGGGCAATCCATTCCTTGCCAACCCCTGAGTCACCGGTGATTAGAAGTGTTTGCGCCTTGCGGGCGATGGACGGCAGCAAGGCTTCGATTTTCCGCATCTGCGGTGAGACGCCCAGCACCGGGCCGCTTTCGGGCGTTGACAACGCCGGTCTGCACAGCGACCGCACCCTTTCAATCAGCTGTTCGAGGTCAAAAGGCTTGGTGACGTAATCTGCGGCGCCGCGCTTGATCAGCTGAACAGCGCGATCGATGGACCCGAAACCGGTGATGAAGATGAAGGGAGGCAGGTCCACCCGATCCTGGGCGAGCTGCAGGAACATTTCGTCGCCCCCGAGATCGGGCAGACGAATATCGCTGATCACGGCATCGTAGTGTTTCATGCCAATGCTAGCGCGCGCGCTCATCGCCTTTCGGTGCCAGTCAAAGGAGAACCCCTCCAGGGTGAGCCTGTCGCACAGTGATTCGCCCATGATAGGGTCGTCCTCGACGAGGCAGATATGGAACTTGGTGTCCGTCATCCCTCGTCCTGCGGCAGGGGCAGCTCCACGGTGAAGCGGGTTTCGCCCGGGGCGCTTTGCACTGAGATCTCTCCTTTGAGTTGTTGCACGATCTGATAGGTTACCCACAGACCCAAGCCATGGCCAGATTCGCTCTGATGGGCGAAGGGTTCGAAGAGATGAGGCATGACTTCGGCTGGTATGGTCGTGCCGTTATTCTTTACCAGCAGGAACAGGCTGCCGCCGTGGATGTAGGCACGCACGTAGACGTGACCCTGAGGATGCACGGCTTGCACGGCGTTAAGGGTCAGGTTCATCAGGATCTGGCGCACCAGGGTGGAGGGTAAGGGCAGCACACCACGCAGGTCGTTCGCGAACGTCAGGTCGGCCTGCTTTCGATGGGCGTCCGCGAGCACCAGGGTCTGGATGTCATCAATGTCCTGGGGCGAAAGCGGATGGCTCTTGACCTGTGCTTCCACCAGCAGGGCCCCGACGGTATTCTTGATCTGCAGCAGTCCGCGCTCCAGCAGCGAAAGGGTCTTGGTGGTGAACGCATCGTTGTCGTCGTTCCCATGGCGCTTGTAGGTGCTGATGGCGTTGAGCATGCCCCCCAAGGGGTTATTGATCTCGTGGGCGATTCCCGCGGCCAGGCGGCCCAGGGCCGCCAGGCGGTCGGATACGACGACCTCCCGTTCCAGGTTCTCTTTCTCCCTCAGTTCCCCCAGCATGCGGCGGAAGGCCACCCCAACCCGGCCAATCTCATCCTTTGACTCGTAGAGCGCGATCTCCCGGTCTTCGGGAATGCGTGGGCCCACCTTGGCCATGCCGTCCGCAAGACGAACCAGCGGTTCAGCCATGCGCCGTCCCCACCACCAGCTTACCGGAATGAGGACAGCCACCACCAGGAGCGTGATCAGGGCGGCACGCTGGGCGATGCTGTAGAAGCGGGGCAGGAACACGGATTTTGAGTACTGCATTACCAGGGTGCCCAGGTCTACACCATCCGCGGAAATCGGGGTGATTACGAAAATGCGGTCGGATTCGGGCGGTTCTAGCTGAGTGGGCTGGACTTGGGTGTTCGCCGCGAGCCAGTCCTTCACAATCCGAAACTCGGGACTGACCCGGGCCGGGTCGGACAGCATTTGAAAGTGCGTGGGCTGGGTGGAGACATAGACCCGCCTCTGAGGATCTAGAACAAGGATTACCTCGGCGGTCAGCAGCGGGTTGTCCCCCTCGCCGGATAAGGGCGTCGAGATGATCTCGAAAGCGCGCCAGGCGTCGTCGTGGAGGAGCGGCGCCACCAGATTCAGGGACAGCACTCGCCCGAGGCTTGCGGAGTTGCTTAGGAGGTCGCTGCGCAGCTCGTCGTACTCCTTGGAAATCATGGAAACCGTCACTAGGCAGGCCGTTATGACCACCAGCGCGCAGGCGCGCAGGGGTACCTTGTACCGGAAACTCAGGTCACGGAAGCGCTGCAGCATTGGAACCACCGCCCACGGTTCTCGCCATCCGGGCGATACCGTCGAAAAGGTGCGCGTTGCCTGCCTCAAAGCCGTCGAGATTGAGGCGCCTGAGAAGCGCCGCTCCCTCGACATCCTGACCCATGGTCAGCAGCACCTCCTGGAGCGCGAGAAAATCGGCTTGCGGCAGACTGGGTCGTGCCACCAGGGGCGGGAAACCAAATTCGGGGGACCGCTCGACGACCCGCGTCCGTCCCGTGAGCTCAGGATGGCTCAAATTGAGAGTCTCCCAGACGTAACCATCTACCGCGCCCCCTTGGGCAAGGCCCGACGCCACCGCCTCGATGACCTTGCGGTGGCCCCAGGTGAAAAATGTCCGGGCAAAAAAAGAGCCGGGATCTTGCTCGAGCTGGAGCAGGGCGAACTGTGGGTAGAGGTAGCCGGAATTCGAATCCGGGTCAGAGTAGGCGAAAACCTTGCGCTGCAGATCGAGTATGGACCGTGTGCCGACATCGTCCCGGGGGACGATCAGGTAGGAGCGGTACAAAGGCTTGCCGTTGAATCGTGGGACAGCCAGCAGCCTCATATGCTCCCGGTTCTGGACCAGGGGATACCCGCAGACCCAGGCCAAATCGAGCTTCCCGCTTCGAAGAAGATCCGTTATTTCCCGATAATTGCCTCGCTGCACAAACACAACGTCCCGGCCCAGGCGTTTTCCCAGATACGCCTTCCACACCGCCAGAAACGCCAGTTGGTCATCCAGGAAGACAGGGGTGACACCGAAGCGGATGGGATGGCCGTCCGCGATGAGAGAGCCCGGAAGCGCAATCAAGAACAGGATTAGCAGGGCGCAGATTCGGCGCGCCATCATCTCCTCCTTCGTCATTTCACCGATTCTGATCGTCCCAAGGTTGCGCGTTCCCACCGGAGGGCGCAACACACTTCCGGAGCCGCCGAGGGTGTCCGGACCATAATCGATTCGCCCGCGAAAGAGCAACATGAGCGGCCATCGTGTACCCGGCGCCAAGGCGCATATGGGCAGGCTTTACACCCACGCCCCAGACACCGAAAACGCAACCGCTGGATTCTGCTCATGCCGCCGCTGGCGAATTTCCGCGCCGTCCGCGGGAGCCGGAGTCCGATGACCGCCTTTCCCTGGCAAACCCCCGGAAGCGGTTAACAGATGTTACCGACCCGTAACCATCTTGCAGTGCATCAGGTTACTTTTCGGTTACCAAAATATCTTTTATGGATCGGTAATGTGATTGTAAATCATGAACGTGCAGGCTTGGCCCAATTGTTGCGGAGGGTATTTGTTGGTTGCTCGGCCTAGTCATCCGAGGAACGCGGCGCCCGGGGACGATACCCACGGGTCGGATCAACGAAATACCCTGGAGTCGAACTTATGAATGAGGAGCTGAGGCTTTCATCTATCGAGACGAGGGGAGTGCAGGGCAAGAAGCGCTACGCCATGGTGATTGACACGCGGCGCTGCATTGGCTGCATGGCGTGCCAAGTGGCGTGCAAGGCGGAGTACGACACTCCCCTGGGCGTGAACCGTACTTGGGTGCCCTACAAGGTGGTGGGTACCTACCCCAACGTGAAAAAGCACTTCCTGCCGCGCCTGTGCAATCACTGCGACGATCCGCCCTGCGTGCGCGCCTGTCCCGTGGACGCCACCTACAAGGTCGACGACGGCGGATTCGTGCTGCAGCGCTACGAGCGCTGCATCGGCTGCAGAGCGTGCATGGCGTCCTGCCCCTATAACGCGCGCTTCATGCTGCCCTCCCACCGCACCTACACCAAGATCAACAACGTCGTGGACAAGTGCACCTTCTGCTTCCACCGCGTGGCCCAGGGCCTGGTGCCGGCCTGCGTGCAGACCTGCATCGGCCGCTCGCGCGTGTTCGGCGACCTCAACGATCCCAACAGTGAGGTCTCCTACCTGGTGACCCGCAACGCCACGCAGGTTCTGCGGCCCGAGCAGGGAACCAAGCCTCAGGTCTTTTACATCGGCGCGGATCGCAATCAAACCGAATATGGACGGGATCTGTACTTCCGTCCCGATGTGATGGAAGAGGACCGCGCGGCCTGGTCGCGCAACCTCAAGATATAGGGGGAGCCATGGGTGACTATGTGGTGTTTCATGATGTTGCGTGGCACGGAATCTACGCGGTCTACTTCTTCGTCATCGGAATCTCCGCCGCTCTGTTCTTCCTCTCGGCACTGTCCTGGTTTCGGGAGGAATACAGGCCGCTGAGAACCCCTGCGTTCTACGGGTCCTTGGTGTTGCTGGCCGTTGCGGGTCTTGTGCTGATCGGCGACTTGTCCCAGCCTGCCCGATTTCTGAACGTCCTTAACCCCGCCTACTGGCACATGACCTCGCCCCTGGTGTGGGGCACGATCCTGCTCGTCGCATTCGGGGTTGTCTCCATCTGGTATTTCACGACCCTGGGCAAGGGCGACAGCGCCGGCAAACTTCCGGCGATGATCGGCGCGCTGCTGGCGATTGCAATCCCCGTTTACACAGGCTTCGATCTCGCGGTGCACCAGCACCGGCCGGTGTGGAACTCATCCTTGGTGCCGGTGTTGTTCCTCGGGCTATCCCTGATTTCCGGAGCGGCGGTGGCCACCTTCCTGGCCCGGGGCGACCAGCGGCTCGTGGCAGCCCTGCGCCAGATCATGCTCTGGGGCAGCGGCGCGGTGGCGATCATGGTCATCTCCCTGGTGATCACCACGGGCTACGGAGGTTCCGCGGAAGAGCTGACGTACGCTTTCATGACCTCCGGAACCATGGGCATGACGTTCATCGGTCTCGGCCTTCTCGCAGGCACGCTGCTCCCGTTGCTGGTGCTCGCCGTGCCCATGGGCAGGCAGCAGACCGGATTGATGGCGGCGGCGGTGCTGATCCTGATAGGTGGCATCTCTTTGCGCTACTCGATCCTCATGGGCCCGCAGATCGTCCAGACCTTTTTCTCCTGAACCAGGAACCGGAGAGCCAGCCATGATCGACAGCAAGATTTCACGCCGCACGTTTCTCAAGGTCAGCGCGGGCACCACGGCCGCCGCGGCCGCCGCGCCCCGTCTGCTCCAGGCCATGGAAAACCAGCTTGGGGGCAAGGACTTCGACCCGGTGTCGATGACGGAACGCAAGGCTATCCCCATCAACTGCCACGTGTGCAACATCCAGGACGGCGCCATCGCCTTTGTCGAGAATGGCCGCGTGGTGAAGCTGGAGGGCAACCCCGAACACGTATCGACCCGGGGCCGGCTGTGCGCCAAGGGCAACGCCGGCATGTGGTACAGCTACGACCCGGACAGGATCCTCTATCCCCTCAAGCGGGTGGGCGCCCGGGGCGAGGGCAAGTGGAAGCGGATCACCTGGGACGAAGCGCTGACCGAGGTGGCGGGGAAGCTGGACGCTGCCCTGAGAGAGGACCCAAACACCATTATGCTCAAGTGGGGCCGCAACCGGACCGGCGGAACCCTGGAGCGCTTCATGCACACCCTGGGGTCCGCGACCATCCTTAACCACACCTCGGTGTGCGAATCGTCGAAGAAGGTCGGCATGGAGCCCTGCTGGGGGCCCGACATCGAGACACCGGATTTCGCAAACACCAAGTACGTCCTGAATTTCGGCTCCAATATTCTCGAAGCCGCATACTTCCACAACCCCTTGTCCCAGCGCATCGCCGAGGGGCGCGTCGACAACAACATGAAGATCGTGACTTTCGACGTAAGGCTTTCCAACACCGCGGGCTTTTCCGACGAGTGGATTCCGGTGTTCCCGGGGACCGACGGAGCGGTGGCCCTGGCCATGGGGCATGTGATCCTGCGCGACAATCTCCAGGATTCCGACTTCATCAACACCTGGACCAATGTCACGGTGGAAGAGCTCAGGGAGCACTACAAGCAGTTCACCCCCGAGTGGGCGGAGAAGATTTCCGGCGTGCCGGCCGGAACCATCGAGCGCATTGCCCGGGAATTCGCCCTCACCAGGCCGGCGACCCTGTTCACCTACCGGGGGCCGGCCAAGCACCTGTACGGTTCCTACAACGAGAAGTCGTGCATGATGCTGCCGATCATGACCGGCAATATAGAGCGCCGGGGCGGATACTGCCTGCCGCGGGGGATGGGTTGGCCGCAACCCGACCCGAAGCCCGGGAAGCCCGCCAAGGATTCCGTACTGGCACACCCGCCCGAGTATCCATTGGCCTCCCACAAGGTGAGCCACCTGACGCCCTTCTTCATCACCGACGGGCGGCAGAAGATCAACGTTTACTTCACCTACCAGGACAACGCGCCTTATACGAATCCCGGTTCCATGGCGGTGTGGGGCAAGCTCTACAAGGACGAAAAACTGATTCCGTACCTCGTCTCCATGAGCTCTCACATGGGCGAGGAAACGGCGCTGGCCGACATCATCCTGCCGGATTGCCCGTACCTCGAGCGCTGGGAGCCCGAGTCCATGCCCAACTCCCTGTGGCCCTGGCTCGGCATCCGTCAGCCGGTGCATCCCTACTTGGGCGAGTCCCGGGAAAACCGCGTCCTGCTGCGGGACATCATCTGGAAGCTGGACCCGGACGGCAGCCGCGGCATGAAGAAATACTGGGACTTCAAGGACGGCGAGGACTACATGCGCAAGCACTTCGACAACGTGCCCGGGTTGAAGGAAGCCGGAGGGCTGGATTTCCTCAAGAAGCACGGCGTGTGGCCCATTTACGGCAAGCTGGATCCCAAGACCGGCAAAGTCGTCGACAAGACCGGACGCGAGATCCAGGCCGAGTACGGGCTGCACAAGAAGGAGCTTTCCGACGCGGACATGGCTGGCGCGGTGGTAGATGCCAGGGGCCTGATCACGAAGAACGGCGGCGCCATCGGTATTCGCCGCAACGGCAAGAACTACGTCGGCTTCTCAACCGGGGATCGGCTCATCAACGTCCGCGTGGACGAGTGGGCCGACTACGGGTTCAGCCCGATGCCGACGTTCAAGCGCATTCCCTGGCACGAGACCATGAAGGAGGATGAGCTGATCATGACCACCTTCAAGCTCAACGTCCACAAACAATCCCGGACCGCCGCAGTGAAGTGGCTGGCAGAAATCGCCCACGCAAACCCGGTTTGGATGAACCCCCAGACGGCGAAGAAGCTGGGCGTGAAGACCGGTGACCTGGTGCGGGTGGAGAGCAAGGTCGGCTACCTGGTGACCAAGGCCTACGTCACCGAGGGCATCCATCCGAAGGTGGTGGCGATTCCGACGGCATTCGGCCACTGGGAGTACGGCCGCCTCGCGACCCTGAAGTTGAAGGAAAAGCCGCAATTCGGCGGCCAGGATGATCCGGACCTCCAGAACGTATGGTGGGATGACAAGGGGGTACATCCCAACATCATCATCCCGGTGGTTGCGGATCCCATCGGCGGCTCCCAGGGTTGGATGGACACCGTAGTCAAGGTCGCCAAGGCCGGGCCGGGCGACAAGTACGGCGACACCCAGGGTTCCTGGGACAAGCACTACGAGGCGTTCAAGGAAACCATGCGTTATGCCTACACGGGCGACATGCACCGCAAGATGCACCCGGAAATGGCGGCATGGGGCGGGCCGGAAAGCGTGAAACACAAGGGCGGGCACGGCGGCCATTGACCGGCAGCCCGGCGCAACGATGAACGTCCTCCTGTGATGGGAGCTGCTTCGGTCCGGATCCGAGAGGTCCGGACCGGAGTCCTTTTAGAAGGAACCCCCAAATGCTGAAGGATCTTGCGATCGAAGTTCCCGCCCGCGCTAAGGGTGTTGCGCTGCCTGACCCGACCCGGATGCCCTCGCTGGAAGAGGTGAGGGCCCGGGCCGGCGTGTACCGCCTGTTATCCGCCGCCTTTGTTGAGGAGGCAGCCCCGGATTTTATTGACGCGGTTCGTTGCCCGGAATCCCTGGCGGCCTTGGCAGAGGCCGGCGTGCGATTTGAGGATGACTTTCTCGCGCCTGATTGGTCCGCCCTGAAGGAAGCCCTTGCCATTGAGTTTTCCTCTCTGTTCATCGCTTCTGGAGGCTTTCCCCCCCTTGAGTCGGTGCGACTGACCGGACGGCTCCAGCAGGAGCCTTATTACGCAGTAAAGTCGTTTTACCGCCAACTAGGCTTTCAGGTGCTTCGCGGCAAGTTCCATGTTTTTGACGATCAGCTTGGGGTGGAGCTGATGTTCGTCGCCGAAATGCTGGAGCGAATGGAGGCTGCGCTGGAAAGTAAGGATGCGGGCGAAGCGCGACGCGTAGAGCGGGAGATCAAACGCTTCTGGGCCCTGCACCTTGGAAAATGGGTTCGCGGCTATGCCCGGCTGGTGATTCGGGCGGCGCAACATTCCTTCTACCGGGAAATGGCCAGACTGCTGCTCGAATTTTCGGAGGAGGAGATTCGGGGCATGGGCCTGCGCATCGAGGACGCCGACGGTGGCCGGCTGGAGGTGCCAAAGAAGGATATCAAGGTCGAATTCAATCCCGACGAGCCGGTGTGCAACGGCTGCGGGGCGGGGGACAGGCTGCGAGAGCTTCGGAACTGACGATGGCGTCCATCCTCAATATTGGGATTGCGGCGCGTCCGGAGCCGGGGGGGCTTTCCCGGTTGCCGGATTGGGAGGAATTCGCCGGGTTATGGAACCGCAACGACATGGCTGCGGCCCATGATTGGCTCAACCAGCGGTGGGCAGGACTGGTGGCAAACCGGATCCGGGGCCCTGAGGACCCGGAGGCCCAGTTCCTCCAGGGTATCGCGTTCGCCACACTTGCGTTGTTCTTTACCCAGAATGGCAACCAGGAGGGAGCTCTGCTCATGCTGGACGATGCGCAGGTGTGGCTAGGCCGTTATCGCCCCAGTTTCTTGGGCGTCGAAGTGGACCCCATCCTGGACACGCTGCAGGAACTGCGGCCAATGATTGCGGGCCTGGCGCCGGATGCCGCGTGCCCGATGCAGCCATTCGTCTATCGCCGCTTCGAGTATCATCGCTAGCCCATGGATACAACCGATCAATTGGCCACCGTCTGTTGCCTGGTTGCGGCAGAGGCCTCCGCGCCGGAAGGCCGATTTTTCGCGGTGGACGGATTCCTGCCGGAAGCGGCTCGGCGTGGGGACTGCTGCGTGCTGCTCCCGAGCCAGGACGGCACGCGCGCCCGCGAACTGCTGGCCGCAGGTTTCGCGCGGGTGCTGCTCGGCGAGGCGGCACTCAGGGATGCCCAGACGGTGGCGGAACTCGCGGCCGGTTTTGGCCCGGAACGGATCGGCGTTCTCGCACCGGTCAAGCGCATGCAGGTGAGCTGGATCATGGATTCCGAGTCGAATGCAGATTTCAAGGTGATGCGGCCCTCTCTGTGTGAACCCAGCTGGGAGGTCCTGACCGGGAGTGGAGTCAGGACAGGTACCCTGGCCGGGTGGTGGATCGGGGAGATGCTTAAGCTTGGCGCGGGTTTCGTGGTGATCCAGGTGGACATTGTCGATGACGCGGACATGAACATTGCGGCTGGCCTCATGGAAGAATATGGCGCGCGCTTGTGGTTTTCTCCGCTGGAGCAGACGGAGCCCCCGATCGACGACTTGATCCGCTTCGGGAAAATCAGCCAGATGGTTCTTCCACAGGTGGTATTTGCCGCGTATCTGGGAAATCTCGAGCGGGAGCAAGAGGCAGGGGAACGGCAAGCACAGTTGGGGCATGCATGATCAAGGCGCTGGGTCGCTGGTCAGCCCTGGTAATGGGCTTGGGCGCGGCCCTTCCCGCGGCCGCGGCGGGTGTCGTGGTTTACGATCAGACGGGGCTCACCGCGGCGCTGGCTCGGGGCGCCTACTGCTGTGTCGTGGACGCCCGTTCCGATTCCGAGCGCAAAAGGGATCCCGTGGATCAGGCGGTGCTCTACCGCAAAGGGCTCAAGGTTACTCCGTCGGCTGCCGTGGTGGTCATTGCCGACAACGAGGCCGAGGGCCTGCGCATCGGCAAACTCGTTGCCCGGGATAACCAGGCGAAGGACGTGTTCGTGGTGAAGGGAGGCGCCGGTGTCTGGCGCGCGTCCCTGGCGACCGCCCAGGGCGCGCCGCCGTCCTCCATGACTTTCGTCATTCCGAAAAACACCTGCGAGCAGGGCAAGCCGTTGCAGTCGCTCAAGTCAGACCGGCCGTGACCATCGCGTTTCCGGACTTCCATGCCGCCCACTGTGTGCGGTTTCGATTTCGTTACAGCGATTGCCGGCGCTGCGCGGACGCATGCCCTCACGACGCGGTGGAACTATCGGACGCGGGCATCGCTATCAATGAGACTCGGTGCCAGAACTGCGGCTTGTGCACTAGCGCCTGCCGTACGGGAG
>Ga0210365_10394070_pt1 | contig 19637 bp, 16 predicted proteins | sample S637metaT_FD_159655 | JGI IMG/M metagenome (GOLD analysis project Ga0210365, IMG submission 159655) | Metatranscriptome of estuarine sediment microbial communities from the Columbia River estuary, Washington, United States - S.637... | ecosystem: Environmental > Aquatic > Marine > Intertidal...
ACGGGGTCGAATCCGACCAACAGGCCGTAATACTTCCATACGTGCCTGGGGCTGAACCCGTGGGGACCGAAGTTGTGAAACTGCGGGGTAAACATGACCAGCACATTTAACCGTGTTCTATCTTTCACATGGGGCATGAGCCATATTTTCCCCAGATCGCCGCAGGAGTCTCCGTGATAGTTGAAGGGGTCGGGCACAAACATGATATAGTTTTTGATCAGGCTGCCCACGCCGGACCAGTGATGGGTGCGCATGGGCCGGGCATTGATCAATGCGGTGGCATTTATAAACGTATCCATTCTCAACACTTCCCTGTCGGAGATACCGATATTTTCTTCCTTTACACCGGCATCCATGACCCGTTTCTTCAGGGCCTGCTCGACCTGGGTGGTGGTGGGGAGAAACGTCCAGACATTGGTTTTAATACCCACGATATCTTCGGGTTTGATAAAGGTTTTCCATCCATCCACGGGGTCTTTCTTACCGGTCAGGGTGGTAACGGCGGTGTCCAGCATTCGCAGCACGACCTCGGGGCGCGGGGTCCCCTCGGCGTCCAATACATGGTTATCGCGGATCAAGACCACGGTGGAAGTTTTGTTCGCCGCGGGCCCGGGGAGTAGGGACGCCGGGGCGCCCAGTAAAAGCGTACCGCCGATGGCGGCCATGGACGTATCGCTGATAAATTGCCTGCGGGTCATGGTTTTCTTTTTATTATCGCTCATGATCATCTCCTTAATTATCCTTTTGTTTTTTATTTTCACCGGTTTTCTCGAAGGTAACATCGATGTTCGGTAACTTAAACCCGGAAATTTTTCCCTGTTTATCCCTTAAAAATTCAACCGCGTTGAACTCCCCGGAGGGTCTCGTAAAAACATCCCGGGTTTCCGGTGTGAGATCAAAATCGCCGCGCCGCCAGTGGGTGATCGACAGGGTTTTTTCCCGGACAACCACTGAATACCGCGCATCCAGCCCGGCAAGGTAATATGAACCGGTGTATTCCAGGAGTTCTTCAGGGGTAGGATTTACCAATTCAACCTTCTCCAGCACCTGGTCATCCGCGCCCCCCCCCTGCTCAAGCAGCCGGTACACCTTTCCTTCCTTGTTTTTTTGAAAGGTGAGGCGATAATCTCCGAATGCCAACACGAACAGGTTTTCCGACCGTTGGAACAGTTCGAACCGTCTTCGCGGGTTGATCTGATAAAATAGGCGGTCCTTTTCCCGTTCGATGGTGATCGTATTACCCGGCTTTAACCGGTAGGCGCCGACGTATTGGTCGTACAGCGCGGGGTCCGGTTTTATCTTTTCTTCTTTGGACGGCGCGGGCGGTGCCGGGGCGGCGGGTTTGCTTTTATCAAAAAGGTCTTCCAGGTAGATATGGGTAACGAGCAGTGCGCTGTTAACCGGGTTTACCCACCCGGACACCCAATTACACAGCATCACCACGGCGAATTTTTGCCCCGGGTAGTATTCAAGTGAGGAATTGAACCCTCCCCATTGACCCGAGACACGGTAACGTTTTAATCCCTTATAGGTAGAGAAATGGAAACCACCGGCGGAATCGACGGGGTTACCGTTGCTCAGTTTCCCGGGGGTCAGCATCTTCTCGATCACGGCTTTACCCCCTACTTTCCCCGTTTCCAGGTTGATCAGCCATTTGGCCATATCTTCCACCGATGAGTAGAGGCAGTGGGAGCCCACGGCTTCGAGGTTGTCGCCGCCCTTTCGGTAACCCCCGAGGGGATGGTAATCGTACGCATAGGCCTGGTTTTCGACGGGTTCGCCGAAGCGGTCACGGAAAAAGGTCTTTCGCATACCCAGGGGGATAAAAATTTTCGCCCGGGTCCAGTCGCGGAACGCTTGCCCGGTTACCCGCGTTACAATCTCGGCCAGGAGGTTGTAACCGGTGTTGGAAAACCGGTATTTACTGCCGGGGTCCGCCGGGAGTTCGGGTTGGCGCCTGACCAATTCCATAATATGGTTAAAGGTAATAATATCTTCATTTCGCCATCCGGCCAGGGGCAGCATTTCGGTCCAGTCCCGGATACCTCCGGTATGGTCCAGGAGGTGGCGGAGGGTAACGGTTTTACCCCAATCCGGGAGTTCCGGGATATGTTTCCGGATATCGTCGTCCAGGGAGAGTTTGCCCTGGTCTTCGAGCATAAAGATCGCCATGGCGGTTACGGGCCGGGAAATCTCCACGGTATCCATCACGGTGTCGGGAGTAATGGGGAGGGGATATTCCATGCTTGCCAGGCAGTACCCTTTTTTAAATACGACTTCTCCATCCTTCACAACCACGATGGCCCCCCCGGGTCTGTCCATACGGTGGAACTCGCTAAAGACTTTTTCGACCCGTTCGTTTATACCGGGGGGCTCTTTTTTCGTTTCCTCTTGCGCGGCTATGAACGTCGTGAGCAGCACTACCATTACGATTTTAATAATCCCGCTTTTTCTTTTCATGATTGACCTCTTCCAGATGCCGCCGTCAGGCGCACATTTTTATTTTATAAGAATTCCCGGAAAATATCAATAGAAAAATGACAAATTTTCCCCTGTTTTGATTTTAGCCACTAAGGCACGAAGACACAAATTTTTTATAAAATTCTTTTGTGCTTTCGTGTCTTTGTGGCTAAATTCATTCACTTTTTCCTTTTTTCGCGGTTTCGTTTAAGATATCGTTAAGTTCATCCACGGTGAAGGGTTTCCGGACGACACCGTCCACGCCTTCGCTCCGGAGGTTTTCCATTACCCCGGTGAGATCGGTACCGGTACAGGCAATGATCTTCATCCCGGGTTTGAGTTCCCTTAGCGCGGAATAACGCTGCATCGTATCTTCACCGGGGATGAGGATATCCATCAGGGCGAAATGGATGTCGCCGGGATGCTCTTTTACCACGCGGAGCGCCTCCTGCCCGTTGGCGGCGACAAGGACACGGTATCTTTCGAGTTCCAGCAGTGTCTTGGCCACCTTGATAAACGCGGTGTTGTCGTCGATGACCAGTACGGTGGAACCGTATGGATGAAAGGAGGAAGACTTTTTTTTGGAGATGGAAAAAAAGAATGCACTGCCTTTGCCCACTTCGGATTCCACCCGGGTGGAACCGCCGCTGCGTTCGGCGATCCGTTTGACCAGGGCCAGCCCGATCCCGGTGGATTCGGCCCCGGGATTGAGACCCTGGAACATCTTGAATATCCGCTTGAAATGTTTTTCTTCAATCCCCACCCCGTTGTCCCGGACGCAAAATTCCCATACCTCGTCCAGCTCCTTGCAGGAAACGGTCACCACGCCTTCGGGTTTTCCCATGTGCTTGGCGGCATTGCCGATGAGGTTCTGGAACAATTGGACCAACAGGGTTTTATCATAGGTAACGGTGGGCATGGGATCATGGATTTCCACGGTAACGGTTTCGGGCAAGGAAATGCCTTCGATTACTTCTTCCACCACGGCGCGGGAGTCCAGGGACCGGTTGTAGGGTTTGAACCTGCCGACCCGGGAGTATTGAAGGATACCGTCGATAAGGTTATTCATACGCAGGGTCCGTGCCGACAGCTTATCCAGGTATTGGTGTCCTTTTTCGTCCAGTTTCCCGGAATAGTCATCGGCCAGCCACCGGGCCAGGGAGCCGATACCTCTCAGGGGCGCTTTTAAATCGTGGGAGACGATGTAAGCAAAGTCCTCGAGTTCGGTATTGACCCGCTCCAGGTCTTTTACCAATATTTTGAGTTGTTCTTCGGCCTGTTCCCGCTGTGTCATTTCAAAGCGGAGGTCCTCCTCGGTTTTCCTGCGTTCGACAATTTCCCGGTGGAGGTCCCGGTTGACTTTATTTAGTGCATCGGTACGTTCGGCAGCGAGCTCTTCCAGGTGGAGGCGGTGTTTTTCCAGTTCTTGATTCCGCCTGCGCAGCCGCTCCAGTTCACGGGTAAGCCCGGCTTCCGTTTTCGTCGTATCCGCCTTTGTTTTTGACATAGTAATCCTTATATAACTCCGAGAAACACACTTATATCTATACCAAAACCAACGGTTAATTGCAACCGCATGGATGAAAGAAAATGGTACAAGGGGTAAGAAATCAATGGTTATCCTACGTTTTACGTGCCGGAAACCATTTCCAGCAGATATCAGGCGTGTGCGTTCTACAATAAGGCACCCTGTGGGTGTTTATTTAATTCGTGCATGATGATGCAGGCGCTGATACCGACGTTCAAGGATTCGACCCGGTTTGTCTGGGCAATTTTCAGGGTTGGATATCGAAGAAACAATTCCTCGGGGAGTCCTTTGCCCTCATTTCCCAGCAATATCAGGCAGGGGAAACGAAGGTCCTCGATTTTCAGGGTATCCGGGGATTCATGGGAAGAGGTAAGGTAGATATGAACGTTTGCTTTTTTCGCTTTTTCCAGCAGGGCTTCCAGGGAATCGAAATGTTGGAAGGGGACATGAAAGAAGGCGTCCTGTGCGGCCCTCAAAAATTTAGTATTGGTGGGTTTGACGGAAGCGCCGGAGAAAACGACGGCATCGATACCGAAAGCGGCGGCACAGCGAAAAACGGTCCCGGCATTGGCGGGGTCCTGGACCTCGTCGAGTCCGATGACGGTTCTTGTTTTCCGGAAATCGACGGTTTGCTTTCCCGGTTCCAGCACGGCGATGAAGTCGGGTTTCTCTTTGAGGGAGGACAATTTTTTTAAAACCGTATCATTGACGAACCAGGTTTCTTTCACGTTTTTTCCCGGGATTTCCAGTTCCTCTTCTTTTTCTTTATGGACGATCAGTATTTTCACGTTCATTTTTTTTTGAAGAATATCCATGACCAGTTTTTCGCCTTCAAAGAAAAGATAGAGGTCCCTATTCTTAACCAAATCCTTTACCCGTGGATTGGCCCGTGATTCGATTCGATGTATCATTTTATCCTCTTACACACTTTGGCAGTAATTCTTTGAAGGTGACGCGGGTGCGGGTTAAATGGACGGTGTGTTGTCTCCCGGGGTCGATGAGCTTGTAGATTTTGGCAAACCGCTCCTGGCCCTGGTGGGCGTAATCCATGGTCAATTCCAGGGTATCACCGGACCAGGAAGCGTGATCGGTATTCGACAGGAGTCGCTTAACGCCTTCGACTTTCTCCTCGTCCCGGCAAAGTCCCGGTATGGCGATCTCGAATTCGAGGTAATGAATGTCCCGCGGCAGCGGACGCGACCGGTCGGCAAAGACGACCTTTTTAAACGAAAAGGCTTCATCTTCGGACGCCCGGTTTAACCGTTCCAGGATTTCCTCCGCACCGATACCGGCGTCCACGAAAAGTTCCGCTGCTTCTTCGAGACCGGTGGCAAATACGGGAAGCGCGGGGAGAGCGGTAAGCTTTATGCGCGGATGAAACCCCTCGGTACATTTGAATAAAATACCCGCCTTGCGTATCAACCGCTCGAGATAACTCATCATGGAAAGATGGGAAAAAAAGATGAAATCACCGGTCTTTTGATAAAATATCCTTACTTTATTGTAATCCGGCGTTTTGGTTTCGGGTCCCGGGACCGGTTCCACTACTGTCCGCGTTTCCCGCGTTTCCCGTTTGAAACCGAAAAGACAGCCGTTACAATCACCGCACCGCATATCGGAACAGGAGGGGGTCTCGACGGCGGCAAGGGCTTTTTCATACTCGCCGATCAGGTACTCTTTTTTATAATTGATGTCGAAAAAATCCCAGGGCAGCTCTTCATGGGTGCCGATTTCGGAGAGGAACATTTCCAGGTCGGTGCCCTCGAACAACTCCCGCCACTGGTGGTAATGAAATTCGGCATCCCAGGCGGAAAAGATTTCGCCCTTTTCAAAGGCTTTTTGAAGCAGCTCTCCCGCCCGGTAATCGCCCCGGGCAAGGATGGTTTCGACAACGCCTTTATGGGGGCTGTGGATATCGAGGTCCAGGTGCCGGGTCTGTTTAAGGTGCTTCTTAAGGTAATCGATTTTCCGGAAAATTTCATGGATGTCTTCCCTGGGCGCCCATTGGAGCGGGGTGTGGGGCTTGGGGACAAAGGCGGAGAAGGAGGCATGGATGTGTATCTTTTTTCTTGCCGATGCGGCGGTTTCTTTTATTTTGAAGATGAGTTGGACAATACCGTCGATGTCTTCCATGGTTTCGGTGGGGAGGCCGATCATGAAATAGAGTTTTATTTTTTGCCAGTTGTGTCGCAGGGCCAGTTCCACGGCTTTGAAAATCTCTTCATCGGTGACGTTTTTGTTGATGACGCGACGCAGCCGCTCGGTCCCGGCTTCGGGTACGATGGTGATACCGGTGCGCCGGAAAAGGGACATGGTGGCGAGCAGGTCTTCGGACAGGGTAGAGGGCCGGAGGGAGGGAAGGGAAAAGGACGTACCGGGACTGATCACACAGGGAATCATGGGCAGCAGTTCTTCCATCCATTGGTAGTCCCCGGCGCTGAGGGCGGAGAGTGAGAAGGTTTCGAAACCGGTTTTTTTGAGACCCTCCGTGATGTAGGTTATGGTGTCTTCCAGGGACTGGGCCCTGTAAGGGGCGTAATAGGATTTTGCCTGGCAGAACCTGCAGTTCTGGGGGCACCCGCGGGCAATCTCTACGGTCAGCCGGTTGAATACGACATTGGTAATGGGTACGATGACGTTGTGCCCGGCAATGGCGTCACTGGTTTTAAGGGCCTTGACGACGGGTTTACGTTTTTTCCGCTTTTTCACCCGGGGGATGTAAAAACGGCCTATTTTTTCTAATGGGGCAAGTGCGGGGACATAAATTCCTTCTATTTCGTCGAAAAGGGGCAAATGGTTTTCTTTTGTTAATCCCCGTTTCTTGATCTCCGATAAGACGGTAACGATTTCGGGGAAGATGATTTCACCGTCGCCCACGGCAAAGATATCGATGAAATCCCGGAGCGGTTCGGGGTTCACGGCGGAGATGCCTCCGGCGGCGATGATGGGGTAAGAATCGTCCCGTTCCTTCCTTCGTAAAGGAATTTGTGCCATGTCGAGTACTTGCAGGACGTTGGTAAAGGTGGTTTCGCTCAGCAGGGAGAAGCCGATGAGGTCGAATTCATCTAAAGGGCGTTTGGTTTCCAGGGAGAAGAGGGGGAAGTTGTGTTCTTTAAAGATTTCGATGGAGGCTTTTTCGGGCAGGAAGCACCGTTCGGCGATGACGTTGTCGATTTGGTTGAGGAGGTGGTAGAGGATTTTGAGGCCGTCGTGGCTCATGCCGATCTCATAGGTATCGGGAAACACAAGGCAGATATCGATTGAATCTTTACGGGGTTTCTTGTGGACGGCATTGATTTCTTTGCCGGTGTAGACCTGTGGGTTTGCGAGTTTGAATATAAATTCCCGGGTAGTCATATTGTCTGTTTTTTTCATGGTTGTCTATTTTAGCATCTTTTTAGAGTTTTTGCACGGATTAAAATTAATGCCTTCGGCGACCAGGAACCTTTTTTGAGGAAAAAGGTTCCTGGACCTCCAAAAACCTCTTATTAGACAAAAGTTTTGGGGAGTCCAGAACCCTTTTTTCAAAAAGGGTTTTGGTCGCCGAAGGCAAGGTTAAAATTCGTTTAAAAACGTGTTGAGTTTAATCTTGAATATAATGGCCTCTCCAATGAAAAACGCCAACAGCGAGGAGCCACCGTAAGAAACAAAGGGCAAAGGCACCCCCATGACGGGAAAAAAACCGATGCTCATCAAAATATTGACAAGGAACTGGAACAAGATCAACCCGTTAAAAAGATAAACATAATAAAGCTCCTCATCGGATTCGGTCTTCAGATTGAACTGCCGGTAAAATAATATAAAAAACAATAAAAATAAGAAACTAATACCCAAAAATCCGAACTCTTCCCCCAACACGGAAACAATAAAATCCGTGTGCCGGGTAGGCAAAAACTTGTACTGGGACTGCGTACCGTTCAGATACCCCTTCCCCGCCAATCCACCCGAACCCACGGCAATCTTCGACTGGATGATCTGGTACCCGGTGGACTTTTTATATTTCTCGGGATTTAAAAAAGAAATAATACGGTCTTGCTGATAAGGTTTCAAAACATAGTTCCAGGTACCGAAGGCACCGGCGGTTATTATCACCAGGGTAAAAATAACAATGACGGGCCTGATCTTCTTAAGAATAACGGCGAAAATCATGAAGGACGTCAACATAAACGCCGTGCCCATGTCCGGCTGCATGGCGATCAATACGAAAGGGAGACCCAGTATGACCATCAACTTAATAAAACTGCGCCAACCGATAATGGAAAATTTGGTAAGGGTCTTTGCCAGGTAAAGGGCCAGGGGAATCTTTATGAATTCGGAGACCTGGATATAAAAGAATCCCATCTTTATCCAACTTTTGGTACCGGAGATAATCCTACCGGCACCGATCTGAAGTACCAGGGCACCCACCAGGATGACATAAAATACAAAGCTAAGGTTGAAAATAGCCTCGGTTTTGAGCTTGAAAACAACAAAGAACGCGGTGACGGCCACCAAAAGCCACAAAAGCTGCTTTGTAAAATTGGATTGCTCCGACGTGTGGGCGGCACTATATATCAACACAATCCCGATAAATGCAAGCATCAAAAGTATAAGAAACGTAAATTTATCGAAAAATTTAAAAAACTCTTTCATGCTATATTGCTCCTTCGACGTTCGACGCTCATTCAAATATCCTCTTGTATATCTTTCTCGCGATGGGTGCGGCAATGGCCCCGGCATCACCACCGTTCTCGATGAATATCACCATTGCAATCTCGGGATTATTCCTGGGTGCAAAAGATGCAAACCAGGAATGGGGCGTAAACCGTTTCTGTTTGACCAATTGTTTATAATTGGGATTCTCCAATGAAAGGATCAACTGGGTCCCGGTTTTCCCACAGATATCGAGACCGTCGATCTTCGCCGCCCTGCCGGTTCCACCGTCATTGACCACCCGGTAAAGACCCTCGATCACGATCTCGAAGTTTTCCCCGGAGATGGGCACATCTTCGAACGTCGGTTTATACGTTTCCACCACCTTACCGTCTTTTTCAATCTGTTCCATGAGATGAAACCGGGGCTTCCGGCCCCTCAGGGCAACGGTACTTATCATTTCCAAAACTTGCGCGGGGGTGACATTCATCATACCGCCGCCAATGGCCACGGAAATGGTTTCGCCGGGAAACCATTTTTGGTTCAATTCCCGGAGTTTCCACTCTTTGGTGGGAAACATGCCTTTTTTCTCATTGGGCAGATCGAGATTTGTTTCCCGGCCCAGGCCCAGCATTTGTGCATATTTGGCAATGACATCGATATCCAGTTTCTTTCCCAACCGGTAGAAAAAAACATTGCAGGACTCTTTTAATGCATTGTAAATATCCATGTTCCCATGCCCGGTACGTTTCCAGCAGTGAAAATAACGGTCATATATCTTAACCTGGCCGAAGCAGGTCGAGATGGTAGACGTATCGACGGCCTTTTCCTCCAATGCGGCCAGGGCCATTACGACCTTGAAAACGGAACCGGGCAAATACAACCCCTGCAGGAATTTATTGTGCAGCGGTTTGTCCGGATCGTTGATCAGGGCAAGCCATTCCTCGGTCTCCAGGGGACCGGAAAAAAACTCGGGATTAAAATTGGGTTTACTGACCATGGCAAGAATCCCACCGGTTCTCAGGTCCACAACCCCGGCGGTCCCGTTGTGCCCGGCAAAAAGCTCCTCGATATACTTTTGAAGCTCGAGGTCGATGGTGAGAATAACGGAACCGCCGATGGTGGGGTTTTCCTCGTCCAGGATTTCCCGGACCTTGCCCAGGTTGTCCTTAACCACGGTCCGCACCCCGCTTTTACCCCTTAGACTGCTTTCGTACACTTTTTCGATACCGCTTTTACCGATCAAATCGCCCAGCTTATATCCTTTTTTCCTTACCAATTCCCGGGGGGTCAACTCGGAGATATATCCCAGTATATGGGACGCCATCTCTTTGTAGGGATAGGCCCGGGCAGGCTCGATGTTGATCTCGAATTCCGGTAATTCGTCGGAGCGGCTTTCGATATAAATGACTTTGCCCAGGGGCAAATCCTTTCTCACGGGGATGGAGTAAGAATTCGGATATCCTTTGTATTTGTCGATGGCTTTTCTTATCGCGTCCGGAGCTATCCCGGTAAGCCCTGCGGCGGTCTTAATCGTGTGGTTCATGTTCCAGGAATATTCGCGCGTAACGAAGAGGTTGAAATTGATCTTGTTTTCCGAGAGGCGCCGGCGTTTTCTATCCAGGATCAATCCCCGGGGCGCCTTGATCTCGATCTCTTTCCGGATATTACTGGTGGCCAGGTCCGTATAGTATTGATTTTTTAATATCTGGACATTCCAGAACGCAAAGAGCAAAACGATAAATATCAGGATTAAAAAAATATTTATGATGGTGGAGATGCGTTTGATCTCATGCTGGGATAGCTTTCTCTTTTCAATATACATCGAGGTGACGTTTAATGCTTGACGGACTTATGATCAGTACCCCCAGCAAACCGGTTAACAACGGGGGATAAAGGATCAAATTCGAATCGAAACTCGTACCTGAAATAAAATAAAAAAAAGTATTTGCCACCAGGTTTGACAAAAAAAGGGAAACGGCAATGAGCAAAAATGTAAAGGTATTGTTTTTCAAATCGATGTGCGGCGCGGTTTCGTTCAACAGGTAAGCAATGATGGTCCGGGAAAACCCGAAAACCCCCATTACCTGCATACTGAAAAAATCGGTAATCAACCCGATAACGGCGGCCGAAAACACGGTTTTCATGAAACCCGATTTTACGGAAATATACACGAGAATCAGGTATAATAAATCCAGGTTCAACTTTAATACGTTGACATAGCGGTGAATGGCAACCTGGAGCAAAATAAAAACGATGAACAGAGCGACTTTGAATCTTCTACCCGCCACTTGCAAACTCCTTTTTAACAACGATCAATTGTTTAATGGATTTTTCGATAAAAAAAGGTTTGACATCGATATTCTGGATCAAATACTCTTTCCGGATACTTTCCACCCGGCCGATAGGTATATCGGGGGGGAAGATTTCATCGGTGCCGGAAGTAACGATCAAATCACCCTTAAAAACAGGTTTGTTCTCTAAGAGGTATTTGAACCGGCAAACGGCGGAGTTATCCCCGGTCAAAAACCCTTCCAGCCTGTTTTTGTCGATGTAAGCCCCCACACCGCCGATGGAACTGGTGATAAGTCTTACTTTCGATGAAAAGAGCGAGACGGGTTCGACAATTTTCCCCACCAGTTCCCCTACTTCGTTCAATACGATCATATCCCCGGTAATTCCGCCCCGGGACCCCTTGTTGATCATGAGGCTGCCCAAAGGGAAATTCCGGTCGATGGAAATAACATCCGCCTTGATAAAATGGTAATTTTTCTCCTTTAGCCTTCGGAGGAATTCCTGGTCCCTTAATTTCCGTTTCAGCAGGTAGTTTTCATATTTTAAGCGGGTATACTTATTCTTTATATTGTGATATTTTGAAAAACTGTCTTTTAAAAAGATGTAATGTTTGACTTCATGAGAGATAAAATCCACGGTTTTTTGAAAGCCGATCTGGAAGGGTGAGATAATAAGGCCGACGATGGTCTGGAACAGGGTCCGCTGATCTTTTAACACCACGTGGTTGGAGACCAGCACCAGGTTTAGAAACAGGACAGCCACCAGTATGAAATACTTTCGTTCACTCGAGATTTCACCGTCCGGGCTCATATTTCTCAATAGTTTTGCCCCACCTTTTTCAACAGGTCGATATTGTCCAGGATTTTCCCGGCACCCAGTGCCACGGAAGAGAGTGGGTCGTCGGCGATAAAGACGGGCAGGGAGGTTTCTTCCCTGAGTCGTTTATCGAGATTTTTCAGCAGCGAACCTCCCCCGGAAAGGATAACGCCGCGGTCCACGATATCGGCGGAGAGTTCCGGGGGTGTTTTTTCCAGGGTATTTTTTACCGCTTCCACGATGGCATGGACAACGCCTTCCAGGGCCTCACGGATTTCGGTATCGTTAACGGTGATGGTTTTGGGGATACCGTGCGAGAGGTCCCGGCCTTTTATTTCCATTTCCAGGCTGTCATCCAACGGATAGGCGGAACCGATTTTAATTTTGATCTGTTCCGCGGTACGTTCACCGATGAGCAGGTTGTATTTCTTCTTTATATATTGGATGATGGCTTCATCCATTTCATTGCTGGCGGTACGGATGGAGCGTGAAATAACGATACCGGAGAGGGAGATAACGGCCACATCGGTGGTCCCGCCCCCGATATCGACAATCATGTTACCGCCGGCTTCGGTAATGGGCAGCTCGGCGCCGATGGCCGCGGCCATGGCCTGTTCGATGAGAAAGACCTCGCTGGCCCTGGCCCGTAACGCCGCATCCCTGACGGCCCGTCTTTCCACCTGGGTGATCTCGGAGGGTACGCCGATCACGATGCGGGGTTTCAGGAAATGACCACCGCCGCGTGTTTTACGGATAAAATATTCCAACATTCTTTCCGTGATTTCGAAATCGGCGATAACCCCATCTTTCATCGGCCTTATGGCAATGATGTTGGCCGGGGTTTTACCCAGCATTTCTTTGGCTTCGGTCCCCACCGCCTGTATTTTCTGGGTGTGTTTTTCAACGGCCACCATGGATGGTTCGCGGATAACGACGCCTCTTCCCCTGGCATATACCAATGTGTTGGCCGTACCAAGGTCGATTGCCAGATCCGAACTAAAATAATTGTGCATCTTTGAAAAAATGCCCATGTTATTCATTAACTCCTTCATAAATTTTTATACCGTTTTTACCTCTTCGCTTCACGTCATACATGGCTGAATCGGCTTTTTTTATGAGTTCTTCCACGGAATTCCCGTCCCGGGGAAAACTCGATATCCCGAAACATCCGGTCATTTTTATGTTAAAACTTTTATCCTGTAAAAAAAGAGTGGAATCCAGGTTTTGCTTGATGCGGTTGCAGATTTCATATGTCCTGGCGGCATTTGTTTTCAATAAAACGATGACAAACTCGTCCCCCCCGAACCGCGACAACAGGTCGATGGTTCTAACCTGTTGTCTTAATACTTCGGCCACTTCTTTCAGAACCTGGGTGCCGACCAAATGCCCGAATTTTTCATTGACCTCTTTTAAGTTATCGAGATCGAAGAAAGCAACGGAAAATATCGAGGGGTACCGTCTGCACCGTTCGATCTCATTTCGAATAAAGGTCCTTAGATATTTCTGGTTGAATGCCAGGGTGATATCATCCTTGATGGAGTGAAACTCGAGATTCCCGATTTTCAGAAGCAGGACGACATGGTTTATAAGGATTTGACTGAGGAACAGGAATTTTTCTTTACGGGAATCGGGTCCGCTTCCACCGGTGAAAGCGGTAACGCCAACCGAATCCGGGAGTATCAACCGGACCTGGATGACGGCTGCATCCAGCCGTTTGTATACCAGGATTTCCGAATCCAGGAATCGAAAATCAAATTCATTGGTGGTTTCAAAAAATAAAGAATTATCTACCTCCGATTCCGTTGTAATTATTTTGTGTTTCTCCGGGGTGGATATGAGGTTATCGGCTAATATGCCGGCTTTATAGGACAACCGTGCTTCTTTCACGGGATACGTTTCGGTCACCACGCTTAAGAACAATTCCCATACGTCGGAGACAGTGGACGTGGACTGCACATCTAAAATAAACCGGCAGACTTTTTGGCCCATGGTTCCGTAATCGATGTGTACTGATTTTTCCGTTTTCATTCGTCAAAAATAGTGGCATAACGTTCCACGGATGTTTCCATTCCCGAAGCCGAAATTACTTTGAAAAAAACCGGGTATCGCCCTATTTTCGAAAAATTAACGGTATGAAAAAAAGTGCCGTCCGCATTGAGGGGAATGGAAACATCATTAATAAACAACGACGCGTTTTTATCCGTTTCCCCACCGATCAGGACCAGGTTCCCGTTGACGTCAAATGTATTGATCTTCAATTCCGGTGGTTTCAGGATATTTTCTTTGTTCAGTAAAGCTCCCGTAATTTTCAAATAGCCCAGTTTGGAAGGAGCGCCTTCGCTGCCGCCTTCGGGATCATAGGCGGATACCTGCCAGTAAAAATCGCCGAAATCCTCGAACTGGAGCAAATCCAGGTTCATGCGGTTGGTGTTCACCTCTTTTTCGTAAAGGATGTTTTCCATCAGGTTCGAGGAGAACAATCGGAGGATGTATCTTTGTGCGCCCGTTACGCCCCGCCAACTGAATTTTACGATGGCGTCTCCCGGTTCGTTTAAAGAAATGATCCTGGTTTCCGGGGAGATCACTTCGGGGGCGTGCAAAATGCGAGATGTAGTGACCTTCTGGCGACTTTTGGAGATAAGGTATTGATTGGATTTGAGACTGAAAGACTCTTCTCCGTCGTTGAACTTCAAATTTCCCGAATAATTCCACACTTCGACGATATTCCGGGTGATCTTTAGCCTCCCGGCATCGGAGAGAGTAACGATCCGCGGGGGGGATTCATCGTCTGTTGCCTCTCCCGATTTAATGGAAATTTCGATGTTCTTGCTCTTAACCTTTTTTTCCCAGTGGAATTCACCCGGGAAAAACCATATCTCCGTAGTCTTAGGCTGGTAGTATAAATAGGAGTTGGGCAGCACGGTAAAGGACGCGTCGAAGCAGTAGAATTCGAAAGATGTGTGGAGGTCGGTCATAAGATACATCTCATCCGGGTACAACATCCGTTTCATATCGACGGATTGCGAGAGGGGCAGTTGTTTTCTCTCGATTGGGTTTTTGTCCATAAACACGTTCCCGTTCCCGGATATCTGGGTAATTTTGAACTCCGAGATTTTACTGATCTTCGGATTTACCGGTGATTTGAACGTGTTGAATTTCATACCGGCCACAATCAATATTATTAAAACCACGGCCAAAAATATTAATCGTATTTTGTTCATATATATATAGTATCAAAATCCATTATAAAATGCAACGAAACAGGGCAAATCATTGCGAAAAAAAATTAATTCGCAATTTTTTCTTTTATCGGGTATAATGAAAAGGTATACTTTGAGAAAAAGAGGTCAAACATGACAGGCGTTTACGACGAAAAACAAGAGATCATTTTCGATTACCTGGGTGCAATCGCCCACCCTTTCACCCTGCCTGAATTATTTAAAACAACGGGCCTGGAAAAAACAAAACGAAGTGAATCCGAACTTGCCGAAGTGCTCCAGGTCAACGATTATTTTGTTTGCGAGAAAAAAACGTTTTTTCCCCGCGGTTCATTCCTGGGAAATATTCCCATCCGTATCCAACCCACGGAATTCGAAATTGAAAAGGGTATTTTTATCCCGGGACACCGGCTGCTTCCGTTCCACCCCTTTGGAAAACCCATGGATGAAATCGTGTTCCGGTATAACGGTTCACTCTTGAAGAGTGAAACCATGCATTTTAAGATGGCGGACCTCCAGGTGTTTTTCAGTTTAATGGACCTTGAAAAAATGCCCATAATCAATATCGAAGACATCCTGGAGGAAGACGCCCCCCTGGAGATCAAGACCTGGGACATGAGGGCGTTTTATAAAGCGAATGATTTTAATTTAGGGGATACGGTTATCGCGAGATCGTTGGACTTTCAATCGGGACTTTTTTCCATCCAATACGATTCGCTGGACAATTACCGGACCCATATTTTTGAAATAAAGCAAAAAGACAGGAAATTTGTCGATTCGCTTAAAAAGGTCCTGGAAAAGAAATTGGTATATCCGAACGTTGAGAAACAGTTGCTTTACACTTATTTTTCGATGAAAGACGAGACATGGGACCGGCCCGGGACGGCACTGGGACCGCTTTTAAGCGAAAACCCGGATATCCGGTTTTCCATCCTGCCCAACGGGCGGAAAATCTTTCATTTTGCCCACGAGGATGTGGAAGATCTCAATGCTTATCCTGATTTAACCGATTACCTGGACGCCGGCGGGGACGAGGAGTATGAACTCGAGACCATCGATGGGATACTGGAATACCTTAATAACAACAATAACGCTGTGGTGGTGCGGGCGCTCCTGTTGGACCAGATTACGGAGCAAAACGGGTTCAGTTATAAAAAAATCGAAGATTATCTTTTTACCGGCCTGGAAAAGCCCTATCTTCCCCCGGAACTTCAGCGGCATTTTAAGCGGTTGGTAGATGAGGAATACCGTGAATTAAAAGAATCCTTTAACCCCGCCTATGCGTTTCTACCCATTACCACGGCAAGGAAGAAGGTGTTGGAAGCGGCTTTGCTTATTTCCGGGTTTTTAAGGTCGTTGGATTCTCTTCGTGTGCGGCTGGAAGATTTACCGAAGAACGATATGATGCACTTGATGGAATTGGACCGGACGCTCACGGACATATTGTACAATCTTGAGGTCTCCCAACTGGAGGAGAAGAGCAACGGTGCCGAGGGACACCGGATACTTAAAATGATCGACCGTTTGAGTCATGAACTCCCGATGGTATTCGACTTGATCCGTTCCAAGATCGGGTCTTAACCCGCCTGTAACGGTTTATGCACTTTCGACGGTCTCGCTTTTCCGGGTGTCTTCTTCGATAAGGGTTTTGTTTTCGATGACAAACCGTGTGAAATATCCCAGGATGTTATATTTCACCATGGGCGAACGTTCGAAATAAGCAAGCATCTCCCTGATCTGCGGTTCATTGTGGACCGGGGGAAGGGGACCCGGTGTCGAAACGGTTTCCGGTTTGGGGCCCTCTTCCTGTTTTTCTTCCAGGTCGATGAAAACGGGACCTTTGCCGTGGAGCAGGTAAAGGGGACTGATGTTATAGTATTTGCTGAGTTTATAGAGTATATAATACCCGGGACCGGTAAGCGCGGATTCGAGGGTGGATATGTAGGTATTGGATGTTCCCATCCGCGCGCCGAATTCTTTCTGGCTCATCCGGAGTTCCTCCCGGATCGTTTTGAGCCGTTCCGCGATGGCCTTTCGTACTTTCTTTTCCATGAGTCGTTTCTCCTTAACGGTAATGTTTAAAAACAAAATCGTTTTGACCCTTCATTATATCATACCCGGCCCCGACTTTCACGCATTTGACCGCGGAAAAATGAAAAATGTTTATGGAATACTGGAATTTCTCCATGCCGGAACGATAAAGATTCGCTGTTATCTGAAACCGATTTGGCCTTTATTGGAATACAGTTGCGTTTTATTGGATATTGAGTGGTCATCCTTGAAATAGTATTGGTGTTTCACGGAGCAGGCTTGTCGTTTTCTGAAATCTCATTGGTCTTTGTTGAAATCGATTTGGTCTTATATGAAATTGGTTTTCTATTATTTGAAATTGATTTACGGTATGTTGAAATTTTATCGGTCCCCGGGGATTTTGTTTATCGAATCTTGAACCGGCAGGGCATTCTTACGTCGTTAAAAAAGCCTCCCGGTCGTTGAAAACAACGATTTTGGTGCCAGGCAAATTGCTCATCCTTATCCGCGACGTTTCCTCAATTACGCAATGATTTCATTCAAGCCTTCGATGATACGATCAAGATCTTCCGGCGAAACCTCTCCCAATTTGCCCTTTAACCGGAGGACAGATAAAGTCCGAATCTGGCTTATTTTTACCCATGACTTTTTGGGAAGTGACTCATCCTCCAATTGATAAGTCAATGGAAAACCCGCACGCTGCGGCTGACTGGTAAGCGCCATCGCTATAACGGTGCCGGACCGGTCATTAAACACATTATTACTGACAATAAGAACCGGTCTCAAACCTGATTGCTCATGCCCTACAGTGGGATCAAGCGCAGCCCAATAAATATCCCCCCTCAATATTCGGGCCATGATTCGAAATCCTTTCCCAGTCCTTCGTCCGCCATCGATTGTTCAAATACAGGGTCAAGTTTGGCACATTCTGCGGCTAACCGGTTTTTGTCCAATTTATCGACCTTTTCCTTCACGGCCTCTTGAATGGCTTTGCTTCGGTTGGGAAAAATCCGTTCCCCTACTAAGTGATCGAGTCTTGCCAACAAGCTCTGCTCGATAGAAATTGCAATTTTTGCGGTTGACATCTTTACCTCCAGTATGACAAATAGTCATACCAACGTAATTGTAGTATAGTTATATCAAGTTGTCAACTTTATTTTCCTAAACGCTCTTCGCGGATTCGTTATTCGTTCAAATACAACTCACCCGGAACCGGTCGATGCTTTCCCAGGTGCCCAAATCCAGGTAAGAATGAAGGGGAACAACTCCCACGGGATAAAACGGCTGGGCCTCCAAAGATACCGCCCGATGATGTACGGATTGAATTAAAAATCCATAAAGAGATTTTCCAAATTCACCCCGGAACCCGTAACACCCCCAGAAACTATTAAACCCATCGATGTCTTGAACCGGCTTGTCCTGGAACGCGGTCACCCGTCCCCCTTCCACCCGCATGGCCCCCAGGCTCTTCAATACATTGGGATCGGCACAGGCAACACTGCCGAAAACGACTTTAAAATCACCCAGGGCTTCGGAAACCAATTCAACCAACGTCTTCCCCGCTTCATTAAAACATACGGCGGCACCGCACGAAGCCCCCTCCCGCAGACGAAGACAGGAATCCGGAAGCAGCACCAGGTTATGCGCGGAAAACGACCCCGACGCGGAATAAACGGAACCGGGCCATTCCCTGTAAACATCGTTGAACAGGACGGTTTCAACCGTAATACCCGGCAATTCCCGAGATACATATTCCACCACCGCTTCTTTCCCGGGACGAATGACCACGGCGACCTTTATTTCTATTCCACTTTCTATTTCACTTTTTATTCTTTCGGAAGCCGCCGCGATGTGGTGCAGCGAAAAATCGATCAACCGCGTACCCGGCACAATCTCGAAAAGCTCTTTGGGTGTATCCAACCCCAACCGGTTCCCCTCCCCGGCACACGGTAAAATAACGGTAAGGACCTCGCCTCCCATTACTCCGCTACTCCATCACTCCACCACTCCGACTGCATTTCACATGATGACTTGATTTTGCCGGATTTGCTGTAGGGTAAACGCTCTTTTAAGCTCATCGTTCACATCCTTCTGTTTTATACTCCCTAGTTTACCATTTTTACAAAATTTTTGGAACAATCTTAGCTCTAAAAATTGAATTCTTATCGACATTTTGGTACTATTGATCCCGGAGGTCTTCATGAAAAAGAAAATTATTTATTCAGTGTTTGTTATCTCGATTTTTATTATGCTTTGTCCCCTCTCACAATGGGGAGAGGGGACTCCCGGGTTGTTCTCACCCAAAGACGTTCAGGATACGCGGACGTGCCTGGAAATCGCGATCAGCCCGGACGGAAGCCAGATCGCCTATACGGTGAATGTCAACCGTGACGCAAATGATGAGGCCGGCGGCGCTTACCGGGAACTGTACGTGATGTCAACCAGGACCCGCAAGGTAAAACCCTTTATTACGGGAAAAGTAAGTATCCGCAACCTCCGTTGGAACCCGAACGGCTCCTCCCTGGGCTTTCTTACCCATCGGGGAAAAGATGAAACCCAGGTATGGGAAATACCGCTGGACGGCGGCGAAGCAGTCCAATTGACTCACAGCAAAACCGAGGTCATCGACTTTGAATGGCACCCCAGGGAAAATAAAC
>Ga0210365_10275699_pt1 | contig 19165 bp, 17 predicted proteins | sample S637metaT_FD_159655 | JGI IMG/M metagenome (GOLD analysis project Ga0210365, IMG submission 159655) | Metatranscriptome of estuarine sediment microbial communities from the Columbia River estuary, Washington, United States - S.637... | ecosystem: Environmental > Aquatic > Marine > Intertidal...
GCCAAAATCGCGGATTTCTTCTGCCCCGGATGCGGGACCCAAATAAAAAAATACTCCATCGATGAACTGGCGGCCGAATTACTGGAAAATTACGAAGGAAAAATCCGGGTCTGCTTCTTATACAACGGCGATGTCGCCTTCCTCATCAACCGGGGCTATTATTTCCATATCCGAAAAGGGACCAAAGAACGTATCGATCACAAGGTCAAAGATAAAAACATCCACGTCCTCATCGATACCGTTGAAATAAAAAAAGAAAACAAGGGCCGCCTGTTCGAGGCCCTGGACAAATCCATCGCCTTCGGCAAAGGCTCCGCCCTTATCTATTACCGGGATGAAGAAAAAATATTCCCCGCCGACCTCTATTGTCCCCGGTGCGACGCCCATTACCCCGCCCCGGACGAACACCTCTTCTCATTCAACAACCCCAAAGGCGCCTGTTCCGGCTGCAACGGCTTCGGCGATATCCAGGTGCTCGACCGGGAACGTATCCTCGACCCCGCCTTACCACTCGCCGAAGGCGCGGCCCGGCCCTTTAACTCACCCGCCACCCGGGGCTACGGACACGCTCTCATTGCAAAAGCCCGGGAAAAAGGCATCGATATCCATAAACCCGTATCGCTGTTGACCCCGAAGGAGATCGACTTTCTCATGGAAGGGGATGCCCGTTTCGCCGGGATCAAGGGCTTTTTCGACTGGCTCAAAACCAAAAGCTACAAAGTACAGGCCCGGGTCTTTATCAGCCGGTATACCACCTATGAAAAATGCCCGCAATGCCGCGGCGGACGATTGAACGACATTGCCCGCTCCTTTAAGGTAAAGGGGAAAAACATCGCCGACTTACTCTCACTCACCATCGAAAACGCCGCCCGGTTCATCCGGGAACTGGACCCCGGCGAATACAAACATAAACTCTCCCCCGACGTACTCAATGATATCCGGTTACGCCTGGACTACCTGGTGGAAAGCGGTCTCTCCTATATCCAATTGGACCGTCCCACCTTCACCCTTTCCAGGGGCGAGTTCCAGCGCATAAACCTCGCCTTTATCCTGGGTTCCACCCTGTCCGATTCCCTGCTCATCATCGACCAGCCGTCGTCGGATCTCCACCCCCTGGATTATGAGAAATTAAAAAAATTCCTCGTCAACCTCAAGGCGAACCACAACACCGTCCTTATCATCGAGCACAACAGGGACATTGTCCGGTACGCCGATCATGTCCTGGAACTGGGCCCCCTGTCCGGTGAAAACGGCGGCGAAGTCGTGTTCCACGGCACCAAAGACGATTTCTTTAAACCCCGGGCCGGTGGGGCAACCGTAACGCAGCGGTACTTCGCCGCCCCGTTGTGGGAGGAGAACGAAGAGAGGACCTTTAAGAAGTGGTATTCCTTCCGTGATGCCGACACCCACAACCTGAAGCACTTCGATTTCAAAATTCCCGCCAATGCCTTTACCGTTATCGCCGGAGTCAGCGGTGCCGGTAAAACCACCCTGCTGTACAACGAGATATACCTCAAAAACACCGGGCGCATCAAAAAAATGGAGTTTATCGATCCCGGTATCGGCACCCTGCGCGCCAACACCATCGTGGCCGGGTTTTTCGAAGTATACCCCGCCCTTCGCGAGATCTTCGCCCGGCTGAAAGAGAGCCGCGTACACCGGTATACCGCCGGTTCCTTTTCCTTTAACTCACCCCTGGGGCGCTGCGAGGAGTGCAAGGGAAAAGGGTACGTGGAAGAAGAGATGCAATTTCTCCCCCCCGTTCAGATACCGTGCGACACCTGTTCCGGCAAGGGATTCAAACCCGATGTATTGAAGATACGGTTCAAGGGCAGGAACATCCGTGAGATGCTGGATTTAAGCGTGGACGAGTTCCTGGGAGAGGTGGACGCCGATTTCCCCGCCGCGCAGCGGGAAATCCTCTCCAACATAAAACACAACGGGCTGGGCTACATCAAATTGGGACAGCGGTTAAAGACCCTCTCCGTCGGCGAACTGCAGCGGGTCAAACTGATCAAAAACCTTAATAAAAAAAGGACCGGGACCCTGTTTCTCATCGATGAACCGTCCTTCGGTCTTCACGATTACGACATCGAGCGGGTCAAACAACTGATCCGGAAGATTTTGGCCGGGCAAAATACCGTGGTGGCGGCCGAGCATAATCTGAATTTGATCTCCTCGGCCGATTATATTATCGAACTGGGGCCCGAAGGCGGAGAACGCGGAGGGGAACTGGTTTTCCAGGGAAATGCCGGTGCCGTCCGGGAGTGTTCCGGGTCCCTGACCGCAAAATATCTGAAAAAAAATAAAAAAAGGACTTGACATTTTTTTCAAAAATCTTATAAATAATACATTGAAAAAAGGATTCGTTTTTGACTATTAATTTTAAAAGGAGTAAATGAATGGAACAAATTGAAGTTATCTCGTGGAAGACGTTGGATGCGTTGAAGCAGGCCGCCACACACGTAGAGGAAATCCTTGGCGACCTCGACACCAACGAACAGATGGCCGTATTCGTTCTTGTGGATGAAGATTTCCTGGAATTGTATTACAGCGAACTGGAAGGCAACTATATCAGGCATTTTGAAAGTGAAGAAGAGATGCTTAAACACATTGCCCTGCGAAAAAATGAATTCGGTGAAGGCGAGTATGACGCCGTGGACTATTATGAAGACGATAACGATTTCGACGAGGGGAATGACGACGATTTTACGGGATACAAGATCAAGGAAGACGACGAGGATGACGATTTTTAAACCGGGGCGGGGCGCTGCCCCGCGTAACGGCGAATGGTGAATGATGAACGATAAACAGGCGGAAGAAAAAAGAAAATTCGCGGATTATTCCTCCGTGGGGATTATGTTTCCCGCTTCCATCGCCGTCGGGGTTGCCATCGGCTACTTCCTCGACCAGTGGCTGAATACCGCCCCGTACCTGCTCATCGTTTTTACCCTGTACGGCATTGCCGCCGGGTTCAGGAACCTGCTTCGCATCGGGAAGGTCAAGCCCCGGGACAATGGGGAAACCGGGGAAGACACGCCGGGCGGCCGGGGTATCGACGGTTAAAGCGTAAATGACGAACGTCAAACGGGTCCTTAAGATCATGGCCCTTTTACTCTGTATTTCATTAATTTTAATTTACATCTTTTCAAATCGATTAAAATATAGTATAATCTTCGGTTCAGGATTCATAATCAGTGTGACAGGATATGTTGTGATGATCAATCTGGTTGACAGGTGTCTGAAAAGAGGTAAAGGTCAGTGGCTGTTTTTCGTCGCCGCCTTCTTAAAAATGGTCGCCATTGCCGGCGGCTTCTACCTCGCGTCGCGCATTTCAGAAGCCGCCGTGCTTATGTATCTCCTGGGTATTTCGGTTATTGTCCTCGCCATTATGGCGGAAGCTCTTTACAAACTTTTCAGGAGCATGTTTAAATGGAAGAACACAAGCTAATTATCGTAGAACTGGTAAACAAATTGGTAAAATGGTTTCTATCGGCCGTGGGTATCGGATTTGACGGCACCAAAGACGTCATCCCCTCTCACATCGTCATGGCCCTGCTGGTGACCGTCGTCATCCTTTTCTTTTTTAAGATGACCGTAAAAAACCTCTCCCTCTTTCCCGGCAAGATGCAAAATGCATTGGAGATGTTTTACAAATTCTTCCAGGGCCTGGTAGACGATATGATGGGCCACGAAGGCCGTAAATTTATCCCGGTCCTGGGTACCCTGGCGACATTTATCGCCGTTTCCAACCTCGTGGGTCTGCTGCCCGAAATGGGCTCCCCCACCGCCAATCTCAACGTCACCGTCGGGTGTGCCTTATTTGTCTTTTTGTATTACCATTACCACGGCATCAAAAAACACGGAGTGTGGGGCTATGTTAAAACCTTTATGGGCCCCGCGTGGTGGCTGGCATGGCTCATCCTGCCCATCGAGATCGTGTCCCATTTTTCCCGGCCCCTTTCGCTGGCCATGCGACTTTTCGGGAATATCTTAGGGGAAGACCTGGTAATCATTATTATCGCCGGACTGGTCCCCTTCGTGGCGCCGCTGCCCGTCATGGCACTGGCCGTCTTTACCTCGCTGCTGCAGGCATTCATCTTTATCATGCTGTCGACTATTTACCTGGCCGGCGCCATGGCCGAAGAGCATTAAATGACGAACATTAAAAAGCGAACATTAATTAGATAAGGAGAAAAATAAATGAAAAGATTAGTGTTAATTCTTGTTGTAATGGTGGTGTTGACGTTCACTCTTTCCGCACAGGAAGGGGGAGAACTACAGAAAGTACCGGATGCCACCCCCCTGTTCCTCTATTCCATCATTATCGGTACCCTGGGATTGACGGCCGCCGCCATCGGCGGTGCATTCGCCCAATCCAAAGCCCTGAGAACCGCCGTGGAAAACATCGGCAGAAACCCCGCAGCCACCGACTCCATCAGGGGCGTCCTCATCATCGGTCTCGCCCTCATCGAATCGTTGGTTATTTACGTGCTGCTGGTGGACCTGATCCTCTTCTTCGTGAAATGGGGCAAGTATTCGTTCTAAGCATAAGCGGTTAAAAAAATACCGTCGAAGGTAAACGTGGAGAGCGTGGGCTCTGCGTATATAAGTGCCTGCGCTCTCCACTTTTTACATTGGACGTTTCCGCGATGAAGCTAAATTTAAAAGAACAGAACATTTTAAAAAACCTGTGGCACGCACTCAAGTTGTTCTTTAAAGAGGACGGCCTGGATAAGTCGAGCATCCTGGCCTATTACTCGATTTTCTCATCCCTCTTTCTCTTGACCTTCTTTATGTTCTTGTTCACTAAATTCCTGGGCGACCCCGATATTACCCTTAAAAGTATCTACCCCTTTTCCCCCGATTTTTTTTCAAAGATATCCCCCGACATCTTCAAACGGGCCACCGAGATATCCGGGAAGATGAAAGAAGTCGGCGTCATCGGCATCCTGTTTTCCTTTATCCTGGGGTTCCTGGTAATTAAAAAGATCGTTCAGTTCGTTAACGCCATGTTCCACATCGATCTGAAAGCCAGACGGTCGGATAAACATTTCCTCGTCAGGCGGATCAGCGAATTCAGCCTGCTTTTTATTATCGGGCTGCTGGTAGTGGTCACCTTCCTGTTCACCGGCTTTATCTCTACCGTTACCTCCCTTACTTATAACAATGAGTTTATCGCATCGCATATTAACCCGTCCTTTATCGAGTCCGTTAACTCTTTTATGATCGTTCATGTCGTGCCCTTCCTGATCACCTTCCTGTTTTTTTTTGTCCTCTACAAGTGGATCCCCGAAAAGATCGTCTACGTCAAGGGCGCGTTTATCGCCGCGGCCATTTGCACTATTTTATGGGAATTGGCCAAACGGGCCTATGCCTATTACCTCATAAATATTTCAATATTCGGTCAAATAAAAGGACCCATTATCGCCATCATTCTTTTCGGGTTCTGGATGGAATTGTCCATGGGAATCATGCTCTACGGGGCCAAACTTACCTATATCTTCGATAATCAACATGATGAAAGGAAAATAGAAAAAAATGCCAAACCTAAGCGAACTCAGTCAACTGGTTGAAGGGCAATTGAAGGGTGATCCCGGCTTCGAGATCACGTCGGTCAATTCCCTCCAAAACGCAGGACCAACGGAGATCGCTTTTTCCATCAAAGATAATATCGATGTCGGGTCCCTTCACGCGGGCGCCCTGGTGGTGAGTAAAAAAAGCCCCGTCTCCTATCCCAACCTGGTCTATGTTGACGAACCCTACCTGGCCTTTGCAAAATTATTGAATTATTTCTATCCCCACCACCGGTTCAACGCGGGCATCGATGCCCGCGCCGCCGTCCACTCCGGGGCCGTTTTAGGGGAGGGTGTCGGCATCGGCGCGTTCTCCTACGTGGGGGAAAACACTCAAATCGGCGAAAATACCGAAATCCATTCCGGTGTGAAAATCTACCACAACGTAAAAATCGGGAAAAATTGTCTCATTTATTCCAACGTCGTCATCCGGGAAGAAGTCGAGATCGGCGACAATGTCGTTATCCAGCCCGGCGCCGTTATCGGGGCCGACGGGTTCGGCTTTACCCGGCTCAAGGACGGCACCCCCGTCAAAATTCCCCAGAAAGGGAAAGTCATTATCGGGAACAACTGTGAAATCGGTGCCAACACCTGCATCGACCGTTCCACCATCGAAGAGACCGTCCTTAACGACTATGTTAAGATCGACAACCTGGTGCAGGTGGGTCACAATGTAAGAATAGGAAAATTTACCGCCATATCCGCCCTTACCGGTATTTCCGGTTCCGTGGACGTGGGCGAAAACGTGATCATGGGAGGCCAGGTCGGCATCGCCGACCACGTTTCCATCGCCGACGGCGTGATGATCGCCGCAAAGAGCGGTGTCAGCGGGACCATAAAAAAAAGGGGCATCGTGGCCGGTATCCCTCACCAGGATATCCGGGATTGGCGAAAAAATCACGCCATCTTCAGGAACCTGGAAGATTACGTTGAGCGTATCAAAATCCTTGAAAAAAAAATAAAAGAAAACCAACAACAAGGAAACCAGCAACAAGAAAACCAAAAAATGGAGGAAAAATGAAAAAATTATTACTTACCGTCATCGTTATTTCCCTGGCGGCGTTCACCCTGATCGCCGATTCCAAAATGACCTTCAAAGAAACCACCGTTGACTTCGGCAAAGTTGACAGCGGGCAGGTGGTCGATTTGAACTTCGAATTTGAAAACAGCGGGGACAGTGTGCTGATCATCAAAAATATCTCCACTTCTTGCGGATGTACCGCGGCAAAACTTGAGAAAAAGGAATACCAACCCGGTGAAAAAGGAACCATCCCCGTAAAATTTAATTCCAGGGGAATGCAGGGTAAGATCAGCAAATTCGTCACCGTGACCACCAACGATAAAGAGAATATCTATTCGCGGCTCCAGTTGACCGGCGAAGTGACCATGTCGAATTTTGCCGAGATCGAGTTGAGCCCCGATAAGATCGATTTCGAAAAGGTAACCCTGGGGAAAGATTATTCTAAAAAAATCGAGATCAAAAATACCGGTACCATCGATCTCCGCATCATCGAAGTGACCCATGGCCCGGAGATCGTCATGGAATTCCCCGACAAAACCGTCAAACCCGGGGACAAACTAACCGTGAACATTGCCTTCAAACCCATGCAGGAAGGCCGTTTTACCTCTTTCCTGAAAATCCGGACCAATGCGTACCGGCAGCGGTTAATGATCACCCGGCTCAGCGCCGAGATCGAAAAAGAGTAGTTCTAAATCGGATGACGTGCAGATATAATAAAGTTTATGGTTGAAAAAAAAATTTTTTTCCGTTATACTTTTTTTTCACCGTAAACAAATATAAGGAGGTATGATGAAACATCTCTTAAGGTTGTTAGTAGTTTCCGTGTTAATGCTGGCGATGTCTTTGGGACTTTATTCAAACGGTCTTAATTTGAATGGAAACGGTACCAAGGCCATTGCAATGGGAGGCGCGTTTGTGGGGCTGGCGGACGATTACAGTGCCGTGTTTTGGAACCCCGCGGGGTTGACCCAGATGAAGGAGACCCAATTAGCGTTCTTTGGCACCGATATCATTCCCAAGGGGACATACAAATGGGACCTGGTGGGAATCGATACCCAAATGGAGAGCAAGCATTACCCGTCCGGCGGCGTCGGGTTTTTCAAACCTCTCTCCGAGAATGTAGTGATCGGTGTATACGCCCACGTCCCCTCCGGGATTGGTGGGACATGGAAGGGTAACGAACTGGCGGCACTCTCCGGCGGCGTGACTTTCGACTGGTCGAGTCAAATCGGCATATTTGCCTTTTCCCCCGCCGTGGCGTTTAAAGTAAGCGACCAGTTCTCGCTGGGAGTGGCCTTTAATTTAAACTACGGTCTGTTGAAAATTAAACGGCCCACCGGCCTCGGCCAGTACGAGGAAGACCTGAACGGCATCGCCTTTAACGCCACCCTGGGTTTGATGTTCAAGCCGTCCGATAATTTCAGTATCGGCTTGAGTTTCAAGACCCCCATGAAGGTAAAAGTGAAAGGGGACGCCACCATGCCCGGTGCGGCGATTTTTGGATTGCCCGCAACGGATGAGGCTGAAAGAGAGGCCACCTGGCCCATGTGGTTCGGTGCCGGTATCGCGTTTAAACCCGCCGACGGCTTAACCGTTACCGTGGATGCCCAGTACACCAACTGGAAAAAAATGAAGAGCATCCCCATTTCTTTTACCAACGCCGGCTGGAGCGCCAATTTCGAGAGCGGGTCCGAGCTGCAGTTAAGGTGGAAAGACGCCGTTCAATGGCGATTCGGTCTGGAATACAAATTATCCGAATCCTTTGCACTGCGCGGCGGTTTCTATACCGACCCCGTGGTTTCCCCCATCGACACCCACAATATTTTACTCCCTGAATTGGGCTATAACTTTGTTACTTTCGGTTTCGGCTACCAGAAGGGAAAAATCAAACTGGATGTCGGCGTTGAATACGGTATGGGAAAAGATATCACAGTGGGTCTCCTGGAAGCCGATCCCGCTGTCGGTATGCCCGGTACCCATGGGCTGGACATATTGGTCCCCAATATTGCCCTGACCATTTTATTGTAAAACGAGTCATGTATTTAAGATAGGAAGAACCGCCGGGGGCGGTTCTTCCGTCTTAATGAATTCAAGTCAAGAGGTAAAAAATGGAAGAAACAATTTATGTTCCCGCCGATGTACCGAACGGGAGTCTTAACGAGTATGTCGGCAACTACGATGCCATCACCCTGGGATCCGGCCGCCTGATGCTTTATGCCGGTGACCAGAAGATCGAGCATCTAAATAAGGATTTCTATGGCGATGGCATCCACGAAGATGATAATGAACCCGAACATCTTTTTAAAATAGCCAATACCGCTGAAATTGGGGTCTTTGCCACCCAACTGGGATTGATCTCCCAATTCGGCAGGGATTATCCCGAGGTCCCTTACCTGGTAAAATTAAATTCCAAGACCAACCTGGTAAAGACCGATCAGCAAGATCCTCTTTCCCCGCAACTGATCGATGTGGAGCAGGTAGTGCAATTTAAGAACAGTTCGGGCCTGGAAATCCTGGGGGTCGGGTATACCGTTTACCTGGGCAGCGAGTTCGAGCATATCATGCTGCGGGAAGCGGCCCAGGCCGTTTACAAAGCGCATCAACACGGATTGATCACCGTATTGTGGATTTACCCGAGGGGAAAGGCCGTAAAAGACGAGAAAGACCCGGACCTTATTGCCGGGGCCACCGGCGTCGCGGCTTGCCTGGGCACGGATTTCGTAAAAGTAAATGCACCCAAAAAAGCGGGCATGGATTCCGCTGAAATTTTAAAACAGGCCGTTAAAGCCGCGGGTAAAACCAGGGTTATCTGTGCCGGGGGTTCCGCCACCGATCCCAGGGCGTTTTTACAGGGTCTTCGCGATCAGATCACCGTTGCCGGCGCGTCCGGGAATGCCACCGGCCGGAATATTCACCAGAAGCCTTTCGAGGAAGCCGTCCGGATGTGTAACGCCATTACCGCCATCACGGTTTACGACAAATCTGTCGATGAGGCCTATCGCATCTACCAGGGTGAATAACAGTCTTACGCCGGGTAAAATTTTTTTTTAACGGGCTGTCATTTGACAGTATATCCAATTTTTGGTACTATACTACTCTTGTAAAATTTATTCATGCAATAGTGCTGATAAAACCAGATTTTCATTAGAAATTAATTGGAGGATAAAATGATAAAAGGAAGATACCTTTTTACGTCTGAATCCGTAACCGAAGGGCACCCCGACAAGGTGTGCGACCAGATTTCGGATGCCATCCTGGATGCCTGCCTGGAGCAGGACCCGGGATCGAGAGTTGCCGTTGAGACATTGATCAAAACCGGTGTCGTGATCGTAGCCGGTGAGCTGACTACCAAAGGTTATGTCAATATTCCGACCATAGTCAGGGCCAAATTAAAAGACATCGGCTATACAAAATCCAGTTACGGCATCGAGTTTGAAACCTGCGCCGTACTGGTACACCTGGAAGAACAATCCCCGGATATTTCCATCGGTGTTACCGAGGGCGAAGGCTGGTTCAAGGAAATGGGGGCCGGTGACCAGGGCATGATGTTCGGCTATGCCTCCAACGAGACCGTCGAGCATATGCCGCTTCCAATTGACCTGGCCCATAAACTGACCCATAAACTGGCCGCAGTCAGGAAGAGCGGTGAAATCCCTTACCTGGCACCGGATGGAAAAGCCCAGGTGACCGTGGAATACGTGGACGGGATACCCCAACATGTTACCGCGGTGGTTGCATCCAATCAACATGACGCAGGCATCTCTCACGACATGATCGAAGCCGATATCATCGCCAAAGTGATCAAACCGGTGTGCGGCAAATGGCTGACCAAGGACACGAAATTTTACGTGAATCCTACCGGTAGTTTTGTTATCGGCGGTCCCCAGGCCGATGCCGGGTTGACCGGCCGTAAGATCATCGTCGATACCTACGGGGGTATGGGTAGGCACGGCGGCGGCGCTTTCTCCGGGAAGGACCCGTCCAAGGTCGACCGTTCCGGCGCTTACATGGCCAGGTATATTGCAAAGAACCTTGTCGAGGCCGGGCTGGCCGACAAATGCGAAGTTCAACTCGCTTATGCCATCGGTGTGGCCGATCCCGTCTCCATCAACGTTAACCTCTTCGATACCGGTAAACGGTCGGAGGAAGAGATCGTCGAAATGATCAAAAAAGTATTCAGGCTGAAACCCGCGGAAATGTTGGAAGACCTGGGACTCAGGCGGCCGATTTACACTAAAACAGCCTCTTACGGGCATTTCGGAAGAAACGCGTTCCCATGGGAACGTCTGGATAAAGTCGACGAATTAAAGAAGTTAGCCAACCTGTAAACAGGCTGCGATTTATATGCTGCGATTTATATTTTGATTGGTTCGATGCGACGGGGCACAGGGTTAAGTGTTTTATAACATGTGTGCCCCGGCGCATATCACCCGGGAAAGCGGTAAGAGCACAGGTGATTATTCAAAAATTGGAAGGTATCCTTTACTAATATTTTTGAATATGTTATATTAAAATAATATGAAGAGAGAAAAAATTTTAATCGCGGATGATGAAGCCGATATCCGGGAATTGTTGGGTGATTTCCTGGAAAGTGAAGGTTATGAGTGCCTTCTTGCCGACGATGCCTTCACGGCACTAAAGACATTCAAAGAGAACGACGATATCGACCTGGTCATGTCGGATATCCGGATGCCCGGGAAAACAGGTCTCGAATTGCTCGGCGAAATAAAAGAGATCGACGAAGATGTTATGGTCATCATGATATCCGCGGTTAAAGACATCGAATCCGCCATTGCCGCCATGTCCAAGGGGGCGTACGATTATGTGGCAAAACCCTTTAAGTTGACCGAAGTTGTCCTGATCGCTAAAAAAGCCATTGAAAAACGAAAGCTGATCCTTCAAAACAAAGAATACCAACGGGAACTGGAACGAATGGTGGCGGAACGTACCATCGAACTCCAAAATGCGCTGGAAGAGTTGGACAATACCTATATATTTACTTTACGGGCGTTGGTTACCGCGCTGGACACCCGGGACGAAGAGACACAGGGCCACTCGCTGCGCGTGGTCAAATATACCCTTAAGCTGGCGGAATTAATGAATTGGGGCGATAAAGAACAATTGAAAAACCTGGAATACGGCGCCTTGCTCCACGATATCGGGAAAATCGGCATCCCCGATGCCATCTTGAAAAAACCGGGGGAATTGACCAAAGAGGAGTGGGAAGTGATGCAAACCCACCCCGAAGTCGGGTATAAAATCTTGCACAAGATCGAATTCCTGGAAGAGCCCTCTCAAATTGTCCTGCACCATCATGAACGTTTCGACGGCTCAGGTTACCCCACCGGGATGAAAAAACACGATATTCCCATCGGGTCCCGGATATTTGCCGTGGCCGATACCGTCGATGCCATGACTTCGGAACGCCTTTACAGGGCGGCCCTCACCTTCGAGGATGCCTCCAACGAATTGAAGAAATTCTCCGGTATCCAGTTCGATCCGCGTGTGGTCGAGGCCTTTCACTCCGTCCCACTGGACTTCTGGAAACAAAAACGAATCGATTGGGACCTCACATTTCAAGAACCCGACTACCTGGTGTGACGAGCGATTATTCGTTTCATTGTTTCTTCCGCCTTTTTTCCCTGGACGATGAAAATATACCGGTCGTGTTTTTTTATATAACTGGGCGTGCCTTTCCCATCGATCATGGAGTACCCCCCGTTACCCCTCGTGAAATCCTTAAAACGGTTATTGGTCTCCAGGTGTTTTGCCGCAAAGTTAAACCATTTCACGCACTCCGCCGCGTCTGCGTATTTAAAGATGTATAATTTAAAATCACCATAATCTCCGATGACACCTTCTCGCAGGTTGAAAATATTTTTCGAATCGAATTCATAGTTGTTGAAGAGTCCCAGGTTTCCTTTTACGTATTTTATACCGTTGGGTTTTAAGGGGGTGTCAACTTTGTCCGGGAGCATACCGACCAATTCCGGTTTGGAACGATCGGTTTTCATTTTCGACGCCACCACCCCGGCCGCCGCCACAATACCGTTTATCGTTTCGGCTTCCGAATCGAAACCGATGACCGTCACCAGGAAATTTCCCTTGCGGAAGTTCAGGTAGTAATCCTCCAACAGGCCTTCACCATCCACGGGAACAGGTTTCCCCGAATCGCCGGTCTTAAAAGTATAGATACCGTAAGCCGCCGCCGGGTCCTTCATCTCGTAGATCTCGAGGTTGAAGGATTTCCCGTTTTTACTTTTGAAACCCTGGGTAATGGTCTGTTTAAAACCGTATTCATGGTACACCTCGGCGCCGCCGTTGATCAACAGGTAAAGATCGTCGCCCCCGGCGTAGTCCGGTTCGGCCGCCGCCTCCCACCCCGGCAGCTCACCGGCCCGCGGCAAGTAAACCTCCAGCGCCTTTTCACTGCAGTATATTTGAATACCCATGACCAGCAATACGATAAATGAAATTGTTTTTCTCATTACCATGCCTCCGGCGGGCACGCGGCGCGTGCACCCTCTTAAGATTTTGAGATGAGGTCCGAAGCATCGGAAAACTCCCGGGCCGTGCAAAGCGGGTCCAGCAGCATGCTGGCTCCGGCGGCCAAAACCCTTTTTGAAAAAAGGGTTCTGGACTCCCAAAAACTTTTGTTTAATTAGGTTTTTAATTTTTTTATTTTTCTGTGTTTTCTGTGTGTTCTGTGGGCTCTCTTTAAATTTTGATTTCTTTTATTTTTAGTTTGTTCAAATTCATTTCACCCAGGCCGTGCTCGTAAGCCGCCACAATAGTGAAAATATTCTTCGCCTCCAAACCCCATAACGTACAACAATACGAATCGATTCCCACCCTGTCCGTACCGGCCACGACCTTTTGGGGCTTGTGCAATTTCCCCGGACCAAAGGGACCGTTCGTCGTAATAAACTCCGCCGCATCCACAATACAAAGGTCCGGCTTTAAAATCGTGTTCAAATCCGCGATACACTGATCCAGGTGCCTGATATCGTCGATGTCCGTCGTCCAGTTGGGTTTGTGAAACGTCCGGTTGCTCACCTGCGAATTCAACCCCATTAAATTTTTCAATGTTCCCGTAAACTTGTTCCCCGCATGGTCTTTGCAAATAGGAAGATCGATAAACACATCATAATTGAAAAATTCTTTCATAATATACGCTTCTTTCAAGCTCTTTCCTTTCGGGATGGGTAAAATCTTAAAAAGGTCCTCATTTCCCCGGTCGATCACCACCAACTTGATCTTCTCTTCATCCACCACCTTTTTCAAACCCGTGGGTTCCCAACATTTATCCACCGGCAGCAGGCTCACACAAGCGACCTCTTTGGCACCCGCCTGTTTGCACAATTGAATCGCCGCCCGAAGGACTTCCGGTTTCGAATACGCACCGGGGTTGTTTCGTTGTGGGTTGGCCAGGATCGCCACTTTTGAATGTTTCGGTACGAATTTCCCCATACCGCCCAGCAGTTCCACCGCTTTGATCGTATTATCGAAATAGTTTTCGCCCTGGACCGCCGAAATATCCACACCGCCTTTGTCCGCGGGCATACCCAGACCTGAAACGATATTCCCCGCCACCAGGGACCCCACACCGATGGCGGTCCCCTGTTTAATAAAAGAACGCCGGCTTATTTTTTTTGCCATGAATCACCTCCTCTCTATTTTATACCAGATTACCAACGAATAGGCAAGCCCCGGGGCTTACTTATTTAACCGGGGTAAACGAAAATAAAACGTACTCCCCACCCCGCCTTTACCCGGCCGGTAACCGATGAAACCGCCGTGGGCCTCGATGATGATCTTCGATACCGCAAGCCCCAAACCCGTGCCCTTTATCCTTACACTGGTTTTCAATTGAGCATACTTGTCGAAAAGGTATTTGCGCTCCGCCTCCGGGATCACCGGTCCGTTATTGGACTCGGATAACTCCAGGAAATGCTCACCCACCCGCAATAATTTTACAACGATATTCCCTTTGTTCGGCACATATTTGATCGCATTGCTCAGGAAATTATTCACCACCTGGCCGATCTTTTCCGGGTCGATAAATAATATATCGTCACGGGTACCGGGCTCCTGCTCCCAAAAAAGATTGACCTCTTTCTTTAGAAAAAGGGGCCTCATTATTTCGATACTCTCCGTTACCACATCATAGAGGGTCGACTCTTTTTTATCCAACACCATCCGGCCCGCCTCGAACTTTGAAAGGTCCAGCATATCGTTGATCAACCGCAGCATCTTGTCCGAGGACTTCGCGATCACCTGCCCGGTCCGGTTCAGATTGACTTTCTCCGGCATTTCCATCAACATTTCGGAATAACCGATTATCGCCGTCAATGGGCTCCGCAGGTCATGGACCAGCATGGCGGTAAAATCCACTTTCAATTTCAACTCTTTTTCCAACCGTTCCCGTTCCAGTCTTTGCCTGATCAACGTCGTCCGCCGCTTATGCACCAGCGCCAGCGCTCCCATTAATAAAAATACCATGAGCATCCGGAACCACCAGGTCGCCCAGAAAGGCGGGGTGATCACGATGGCCACTTCCGCACCCTTTTTGCTCCATTTCCCGTCGTTATTGGCCCCCTCTACCCGGAACACATATTCACCCGGCGGCACTTTGGTATAGGACACCATCTGTCTCTTTTCCAAATAAATCCAATTCTCGTCGAAGCTTTCAAGCATGTACCTATACCGGTTCCTTTCGGAGTTAATGTAGTTCAACGCCGCAAAACCGAAAGAAAAGGAATTCTGCCGGTAACTCAATCGAATATCCCGGGTCGCCGTGATGCTTTTCGTCAGCGGAGAATCTCCCTTCCGGCTTATGGGGACGGGTTTGTTATATATAAGGAAATCCGTTAAACGCACCGGCGGTTCATAGGGATTGTCTTTTACGTTGCGGGGGTCGAACACATTAAACCCATTGAGACCACCGAAGAACATAAGGCCCTGACTACTTTTGATATAGGCATTGGAATTAAATTCATTCCCCTGGAGACCGTCCTGGATATCATAACTCTTGAACTCCCCGGTCAAACGGTTGAAGTGGGCCAATCCCTTATTGGTACTGATCCATAGATTCCCGCCACTGCCGTCGCCGTCGCCATTCTGCGGCGGTCCCTCTTCCAGGGTCCCGTAAACGACATTGTTGGGAAGACCGTCCTTTGTTGTATAATGCTTCCAGAGGTTCTTCTTATAATCGAATCGATTCAGACCGTTAAACGTACCCACCCACAGGTACCCCAACGAATCCTGGTCAATGGAAAGAATTCGGTTGTCACATAACGAGTTGGCATTGCCGGGGATATGTTTAAAATGACGAAACCGTTTGCTCTCCCGGTCAAACCGGTTCAGACCGCCCCCAATAGTACCCACCCAGACCGTGTGGTCACGATCCTCGTAAATAACCATTACCCAGTTATTCGACAGGCTGAACGGGTCGCCCTCAACAAAGGGGTGCCGGGTAAACGACGGATTCTCTTTGTCCCGGTTACCCGGGTCCAGTAGACAGCAGCCCCCCCTCTCGGTCCCAAACCACAACACACCGGTACTGTCCTCGATTAGCGACAGGATACGGTCATGACTGAGACTCGAGGGATTATTGGGATCATTACGGTAATGGGAAAATTTTTTAATTTCAGGCTCATATTTATAGAGCCCGCCGCCGTCCGACCCCAACCACAAATTCCCGGAACCGTCTTCACATATACTTGTGAGCCGGTTATGACTCAAACTGTTGGGGAATTCGGCATTGTGTTTCAGATGGTCGAAACTCTCCGTTTCCAGGTTAAAACGGTAAAGACCGCCCTCTGTTCCAATCCAAAAACCCCCTTTTTTACTCTCGATAATTTCCCAGATTTCCTTGCTTTTTAAACCATGGGGATTCAGGGGATCAAACTGGTACAGGATAAAGTTATCGTATCCCCGGTCGAGCTTATTGATCCCGCCGCCCTGGGTCCCGATCCACAGCGAACCCGCCCTGTCTTCATAAATCCGCCAAACGTCGTTATGGTTTAAACCCAGCGGACGGGTAGGAGAAGAGGAAAAATTTATAAATTGGCCCGTTTCCTTTCGGAAAGCGGATACCCCGCCGCCATTGGTGCCAATCCAGAGTAAACCGCCCCTGTCCTCGAAAATAGTATTGATATAATTGCTGTTCAACCCGCCGGGATTGTCGGGATCGTACCGGAACCGGCTGAAGGTCTCACCCGCGTCTTTTTCCCGGTGCAGCCGGAACAATCCGCTGCCGTCGGTCCCGATCCAGATATCCCCCGCCCGGTCACATAACAGGCTGAGTACCCGGTCATCGCCCAGGCCGTCGGCGCTTTTTTTATATACCGTTACCCGGCCGGTTTTCCTGTCGAGCCTGCGGAGGCCCCCGTCATTATCTCCGATCCAGAGGTTTCCATCCAGGTCCTCGGTCAACGCCTTTACATTGTTCCCGCTCGTTTCCTCGGGATGGTGCGATGTTTTTGTACAAGGATTAATCACCGCGTTTTCCCGGTTGAAATTGTTCAACCCTTCGCCCTGGGTGCCCAGCCAGAGGACTCCCTCCCGGTCTTCAAAAATAACCGTAACCGGGATATTTTTCAACGCGTTATCAAACCGGGGATCGTTCATCGATGAAAAAAATTTCTCCGATTCAAGATCGAAGGTACATAACCCCGCAGCAGTCCCCACCCACAACACCCCGGGGTCCCGGGGGGATTCGTACAATGTGTTGATAAAATTGTTCGGAAGACTGTCCGGGTTGTCCGGGTTATTCGTATACACCTTGAACTCGTACCCGTTATACCGGTTCAGCCCGTCCTGGGTCCCGAACCACATAAAGCCCATGCTGTCCTGGAGGATACAGTTAATAGAGACCTGGGAGAGCCCTTCCCTGATGGAAATATGCTGAAAACGCCGGTTTGTACTCTGGAAATTCGTTTGGGCGGATAATAGCCACGGGAGTACTATACTCGATGCGACCAGTAGTTGAAAGAAAATCTTTTTCATAATTTAACTCTACAAACGTTTCTAGTGTCCGGCCGGGGCGGTCCGGCGGTTCTTCAGCAGTTTCACCAGGTATTTAAACTCCTCCGTATCCGCACGTTTCAGGAGGTAAAAGAGAAGGGTTTCCGTATTAAGAATAGAAGCACCCGCGTCTTTCATCAGTTCGATACCGTTTTCCCATTTTAATTTTGATGATGAGATCACCGCATCCTTCAGAACCACCACCCGGTAGTCCCGGTCCAGGAGATCGAGGACCGTTTGCAGCACGCATATATGTGTCTCGAGCCCGGCCACCACTACGAAAGGGCGGGAAGACGTTTCCAGGTTTTTAAGGAATGTGTCGTCCCCGCAGCAGTTGAAGGAAATCTTATCGCTCATGGGTGCATCGCCCCATGCCTCCAGGATATCGCTTTCCGTATGGCCCAGGCCTTTGACATAGTGTTCCGTTCCGATCATGGGAACGCCCAGTTCTTTGAACATGTCGACCAGCAGCAGGATATTGGCTTTTGTAAGAGCAGTCATTTTTTTTTTAAGGAGGGGGAAGAATTTCTCCTGGAAATCGATCAGCAGGAAGAGTGTGTTCTCTCTTGAAATATCCGTCCATGTCGGTTTATTATTCTTAAATGTCATGTAAGCATTTTATCGGAAATGGGGCTGCATTTCAAGCCGTCCGGCCATTTTTTTGAATTTATTCTTTTTTCCCCGGGCGACCGCATCAGGAGGCCCGGGAATGTTCCCGCGGCCGTGTACGTACAGGAAGCCGATAACCTTTACACTGCCGGGAGGATAAACCTGCCGCCCTATTGGCGGTTTATTCCTTTTTTAACGAACGCCCATTTTTTGACCATTTCATACACCCCTTCCCGCTTGATGGGCTTTGCCATGTAGTCGTTCATGCCCGCGGCAAGACACCGCTCCCGGTCGCCTTTCATGGCCTGGGCGGTCATGGCGATGATGGGAATATCGGTAAACCCCTTCCCGCGAATCTCGATACAGGCGTCGATACCGTTCATCACCGGCATCTGGACATCCATAAAGATCATGTCGAACCTACCGCCCCCCCCGGTTATGGCCGCCACGGCTTCCTTGCCGTTATTGACCACTTCCACCTGGTACCCGGCTTTCGATAACATAAACCGGGCCAATTTCTGGTTGATGGGGTTGTCCTCGGCCAAAAGTATACGGGTGGACTGCTTGGCTTCATCCACGATGGAATGCCGTGTCATGATCGCCTTTTCTTTTTCCTTGACCTTGGGTTTTCCTTCTTTTTCTTTGGCCCTTTGTTTCCCCAGCATTTGTTCCAGTACCTCGATGAGGCGGGACCTCTGGATGGGTTTGGGTAAGAACCCGTCAAACCCGGCGTCTTTAAATGATTTGGAACGCCTGGTGTAAGACGATGTAAAGGCCAGGAGCGGCAGGTTGGGATTGGGAGAATTGGACTTTCTTATCATCTTCGCGACTTCGTATCCGCTGATATCCGGCATCTGGATATCCAAAATGCAAAGATCGAAAGGTACCCGGGTCTTAATACCGATCTGGAGCATGGGCAGCACGTCACCCC
>Ga0210365_10534270_pt1 | contig 17919 bp, 12 predicted proteins | sample S637metaT_FD_159655 | JGI IMG/M metagenome (GOLD analysis project Ga0210365, IMG submission 159655) | Metatranscriptome of estuarine sediment microbial communities from the Columbia River estuary, Washington, United States - S.637... | ecosystem: Environmental > Aquatic > Marine > Intertidal...
GATTGATTTCGTTTAACGGGGCCAGCCGTATTTTTTCGCTCTCAGGTTTTCGCTGGATGAGATGATCCGTCATGACCACCTTGACCACGTCCTGGGTGCGGCGTTTGGGCATATGGCAGGTCGCGCAGTCTCCGCCGATATTTTCGTTGTCTTTTTTCGCTTCAACGGGGCACTGATGGGGTTTATGGCAGGTGAGACATGCGTTGCGATAATGTTCCGCCCGTTTTTCCGGGGCGACCCTTTGGTGCGGATCATGGCAGGTAAGGCAGGAGAGAGCACCGTTGGAGGCGGTGAAACATTTGCCCTGCTCCATGCGGTACGGATGGTGGTTGATCTCGAAACGTTCCGATTTTTCTATCCCTTCTTCCGTAATATCCATGTGCAGCAGGTAATCGCCGAGTTTTTGTCCGGGGCGGAACGAGTAATCGGGGACACCGAAGCGGCGGACACCGAAAAGCGCCACGGCGGGCTGCATATGGCATTCGTAACAGACATCGTTCCGCCGTTCGGGGGTCAGGCGTTTGGGGTTCACGATGGCGGCGCGGATTTTTTCCGTATCGAAATCGCCTTTAAAAACCGTGCGCACGTGTTTGGCGCCGGGGCCGTGGCAGCGTTGGCAGCCCGTGCCTTCGGGCAGGTCTTCAGGGTACACCTGGGGGGCTTCGAAGATATCGCTTCCTTCGGGTACGTTGGGGTAGGCGTTGTGGCAGAACATACATTCCCGGCGCACGCGGCGGGTAATACCTTCGTGGTTCGGATTATCGAAACCCGGTGACATGCCCCAGGAACCTCCTTCCTGGCTGTACCAGGCCAGGGGCAATTGGTAGAGCTCGCCCGCTTCGGTCCGGTAGAGGTAGACCCGGGAGTGGTGACCGGACCCCATGATCCAATCGATGGTTCGTGTGAACACATTAATGGGTTTTTTATCCGCATCCAATTGGTAACGTTTAAAGGTCAGCGTGTCCCCGTTTCGGTCGATCTGGTAATACCGTTTCGACGGTTCGTGGTAGAAGCGGTTATTTTTAAAATCTTCGATAAAGCGTGCGGCTTTGGGGCGGTAAAACGATTGTGCCATACCGACCTGTTGGTAGGAGCGGTATTCTTTGGGGTGACACATGGAACAGACGCGGTCCGGGATATAGCCCGGCGCTGCACCGCCGGAGACTTTAATGCCCCGCGGCGTCAGTTCATCCGATTCCTGTGTATCCTGCGCAAAGGAGACGGCCGATACCGTCACAAAGACCGACAAAACCCATACCGTTAAAACCAAAAATCGTCTTATATCCTTCATTGTCTTTCCTTATTAATCCATTAATAATACCATTAATAATATCATTAATAATATCTTTAATAATACAAAAAAAAGATTTTGTCAAGCGATCGAAAAGGAACCGAAACGAAACCCCGGTCAAAGTTTGGCCATGTATTCTACTTTTTCCTTTTCTCCCAAAATCAGGAGCGAATCGTCGGATTCAAAGGTGTAATCGGCATCCGGTTTCCACGGGGGCGTCGATTTGCCGTTGCCAAGCTTCTTGATCAAAATAATGTCCACCCCGTACCTGTTCCGGATATCCAGCTTATTGATCTTCTTACCCACAAAGGTCGCGGGTACATCGACCTCCAGGAAAAAAAGCCCTCCCCCCACTTCCACCATTCTGCGGGTGGAGGCATTGCTCAACGATTTCGAGACCTCGCCCGCCAGGTCGCGCTTAAGAAGCTCCTTGTTATACGCCTCGATTACGTCCCGCCGCCAGACGGTTCCCAGATTCTTCGCCGGGTCTTTACTCGAAATCACCGGGATTTCATCGACATTTTCCTTACCGAATTCCCGCATCACGTAATCGAGGTTATCCGTTTCCGTTACCACCAGGTGGTTGGGCGTGGCAATATCGGCGGCCACGACGAAATCCTTTAAGGTTTCATAATCCGGGGCAATGGAACTCAACTCCACCTGGGAAATCTTATCGCTGATCTTCCCGGTCTCGTCGGTGATATAGAAATACGAGTGCTGCGAACTCATGAATTTCTCGATCATCTCCGTCATCGATGTTTTGGGAGAAATGATATCGATACTTTTACGCATTACGCCTTCCACTTTCATGGCTTTTAAAACGTTCAACTCTTTCCCTTCAAAGATATCGATGCCTTTTTTCAACAGTTTCAGCGTATAGATCGAGCCTTTTTGTCTCCGTGTCACCACCAGGCTGATGATGGTGGCGATCATAAGGGGAAGGATGATCTTGTAATCCCCGGTCATCTCGAAAATAATGAGCATGGCCGTGATGGGCGCGTGGGTGGTTGCCGCCACCACGGCACTCATGGCCACCAGGGAATAAGCGCCCGCACCCGCGGTGGTGTTGGGAAACAGTTGGTGCAGAATCCTTCCGAAAAAACCGCCGGTCATGGCGCCCATAAATAACGACGGTGCAAAAATACCGCCGGAGCTGCCGCTGCCCAGGGTCAGCGCCGACGCCAGGATTTTAACGAATATCAACGCCGCCAGCAGCCAGATTTCCATACCGCCGTGAAGCGCTTTGTCCATGGTACTGTAACCCACACCGAATACCTGGGGAAACGAGAGTCCCACGATTCCCAGCAAGATACCGCCCATGGCGGTTTTATAATAATCCGGGATATCGACGGAGTCGAATTTTTCTTCAAAAAAATACAATGTCTTGACAAACAGGATACCCACCACCCCGGCGATCAATCCCAGGATCGCGTAAGGGATTAATTCCAACGGGTGCAGCAGCTCGTATTTGGGGACCGCAAAGGCGGGAAAATTTCCGTATGCCATCCGGGAGACCACCGTGGCCGCCACGGAAGATATCACGATGGGGGAAAATTGACTGATGGCAAAATCGCCCAGCAGGATTTCCACCGCGAACATGGCCCCGGCGATGGGGGCGTTGAACGCCGCCGCGATCCCCGCCGCCGCGCCGCAGCCCACCAATGTCTGCATCCGCCGGCGGGAGAGCTTGAACAACTGGCCCAGGGTCGAACCGATGGCGGAACCGATTTGAATAATGGGTCCTTCACGTCCCACCGAGCCGCCCGAGGCAATGGTCAGGGCCGATGCCACGACTTTACCCGCCACCACCCGGGGGCGGATGACGCCGTTTTTCAAGGATATTGCTTCCATTACTTCGGGCACGCCGTGTCCTTTGGCTTCCCGGGCAAAATAATAAATGATCAGGCCCACGATGAAGGCGCCGCCCGCGGGTACGAGGATTGTTTGCAGCCAGTGGGCCGCATACTGTTCGTTGCCCCACAGGATGCCCTGGAAGAGATGAATCAACATTCGCAGCACGATGGCCCCCAGTCCGCCCAGGAGTCCGATAATAACGGGAACGATGATCATAAAAAGGTGTTCGGAAGTTTTGAACTTTTCCAACAGTGCTGTGATTCCTTTCTTTATTTTTTTCATTTGTTTTTAAGCAGCAAGGTATTCAACCTTCAACTTTCCTTTATTATCGATTAAACGCAAACTGTAAATATGAGTTATAAAGCAAATTCCACTTTCCGTCAAGGGGGTGAGTGATTTTTCCTCTTGACAAAAGTTTTAAGATGCTTTATTATTCGTATATGATTGTAGGGTTTAACACTGACATAAAGTATAGAGACGAAATTTTTCATATCCAGACAGAGGATAAAGGGCAGAATAATCCCATCGTGGAGACCCTTGTCTATCACAGCGGCGAAATCCTCCTGTCACGGCGGATTGGCTACGGCCACCTGATGAAAAAAACCGACCTCAGGAAACGTATTAAAAATATTATGAAAACCCAGCACGATGAAGTGATCTCGGAACTCAAAGGTGGGAAATTCATGCACCTTATCTCCATGGAAACCCAGACTATGGATGACGGTTCCCTGGACGAGATGGTGCTGGAATACCTGAACGGATTGGAAAAAGAAACGGGATGACCGCCGCGTCTCTTCACATTATTCTTAAATTCCAATAGGGAGAAGTCCCATGAGTGAAACAATTCTATTGATAGACGGTATGTACCTGGTCTTCAGCTCATTTTATTCCAACCGGAATATGAGAACACTAAAAGGCGAACCCACCGGCGCCACCTACGGTTTTATTACCCGGACGGAAAACCTGATCCGGGATTTAAACCCCCATCGCATCGGTGTGGCTTTCGATGTCAGGGAAAAAACCTTCCGCCACGAACTCTTCCCCGGGTATAAGGCCAAACGGCTCTCCCCCCCCGAAGAGTTGATCGCCCAATTGCCCCATATCAAGGAATATCTCCTGGCAAGGGGGATCCCCGCTTTTGAACTCCCCGGTTTCGAGGCCGACGATATCATTGCCGGTATCTCACGGGATGAGGATGCCAAAGGAAACCAGGTAGTGATCTTTACCGCCGATAAAGACCTCTTTCAACTGGTTACCGCCGAAAACAATATCACTATCTATCACCCGAAATTAAAAGAAAAACTCGGTGCCGACGGTATCAAAGAACATTACGGTGTCTCCCCCGACCGGATCGTCGATTACCTCTCCCTTACCGGCGACTCTTCGGACAATATCCCCGGTGTACCCGGTATCGGTGAGAAAACCGCGAAAAAACTTATCGATCAATACGGCTCCCTGGACGACCTCATGGACCACCTGGACGAACTACCCGAGAAAATCAAGAAAAAATTCGAGGAAAACACGGAGTCCCTTCGCATCTCGAAACAATTGATCGACCTGGCCGGCGCTCCCCGGCTGGATGTGAAAATAAATTTCGATGCCTTTAAAAATGAGATCACCGGCCCACTGGTGGAGCTCTATGAGAAGTTGTCTTTCAACAGCCTGCTCAAACGTCTGCAAAACGCAGGCGGCGATAAAAAACCGGAAGAAAAACCCGGGCTTCAACCGGATATTAAATACCACATGGTAAAAGACCTCACCCAATTAAAGGAACTGAAAGCGAAAATCTTAAAAGAGAAGTATTTTGCCTACGACCTGGAAACCACGGGCCTCGAATTTTTTAGATCGGATGTTGTCGGGCTTTCCATCTCCTTTGAGACGGAGGGGTACTATCTCCCCTTTATTTACACCAAAGCGGTGGACAAAGATATCGACTTTACCTTCGAGGATTTCAAAACCGAAATGAAAGAGGTCTTCGAGAGTGAGAGCATCAGGAAGACCGGTCATAACCTGAAGTTCGACATCCTGCACTTAAAAAAATACGGGATCGACGTAAAGGGGATCGGCGACGATTCCATGGTGATGTCTTATCTGATCCACCCCAGCCGCCGTGCCCACAGTCTCAAAGACCTCACTTACGAAATACTGAACTATAAGCAGGTGGAATACGACGACCTGGTGGGCAGGGGCAAGAAACAGGCGCCGCTTATCTCCGTTGACCTCGAACAGTTAAGCCGTTACTGCATCGACGATTCATATCTCTCTCTCCAATTGGTGAAACGAATGGACGCGGAGATCGATGCCAAAGAACTGCGTCACCTGTACGAGACCATCGAGATGCCCCTGGTTAAAGTACTCACCGACATGGAATACGTCGGCGTCAAAGTGGATGTGGATTTCTTAAAACAAGCCGCCGAAACGTTCAAGAAGAAAATATACGAGATCGAGGAGGATATCTATTCCACCGCCGGTCTCCGGTTTAACATCAATTCCTCCCAGCAGTTGGGTGAATTGTTGTTTGAGAAAATGAACCTTCCCGCTAAAAAGCGGACCCGCAAAACCAAATCCTATTCCACCGACATCGAAGTGCTCAACGAGTTGAAAAGTTATCCCGTGGTGGCAAAAGTGATCGATTACCGGTCCTATAAAAAGCTGCTTTCCACTTACCTCGAAGGGTTGATCGAGACCGTGGACCCCGATAACCGGGTCCATACGTCCTATAACCAGACCGTTACCGCCACCGGCAGGCTCTCTTCCTCGGACCCCAACCTGCAGAACATTCCCGTGGGCGAGACCGGGGGTATCAATGTGCGTGACGCCTTTGTGGCCGAAGAGGGAAAATTGTTGCTGGCCGCCGACTACTCCCAGATCGAGCTGCGGGTGATGGCCCATTTCTCGAAGGACAGGAACCTTATCGAGGCCTTTGAAAACGATTTCGATATTCACCGGCATACCGCCGATACGGTGTTCGGTAAAGACCTGTTCGCCAGTGAGATGGAGCGCCGGAAACGGGCAAAGGTGATCAATTTTTCCGTCCTTTACGGCAGCGGTGCATTTTCCCTTTCCAAGGAACTGGGGGTCGGGTACAAAGAGGCCCAGGAATTTATCGATATGTACTTTGAAAAATACACCGGTGTCCGGGCCTTTATGGAAGAGGTCATATCAAAAGCCGAAATCGATTCCGAAGTAAGGACCATATCCGGGCGGCGGCGCGGCATCCCGGAGATTCTCAGTTCCAACCGGACCGTTAAAGAGAACGGTAAACGCATGGCGGTCAATACCGTTATCCAGGGCAGTGCCGCCGACATTATCAAGATCGCCATGATCGATATCCGGGAGAAACTGGAAAATATGAAGAGCCGGTTGATCATGCAGGTGCATGACGAATTGGTTTTCGAGTACCCGCCGGAAGAAGAGAAGACACTCCTTCACATTGTAAAAACCGGGATGGAAGATGCCGTGAAATTAATTGTTCCCGTGAAAGTGGATTTAAAAATAGGCAGGACCTGGGGAACCATGCACCCACAGGGTGATTTACAAACACTTTCCGGCTCGTAAAACGTTAGGTATTCCGTAATTTTTCTTAAAAAAGAAACAGGAGGTCCGGGAAACGGACCTCCTGCCGATTTATAAATGATTGATGAATTGGGATGAGCTATTTACTCCCTTCTTTTGTGGTGCCGCCGCCGCTGCCCGGACCGCCGGATTTACCGCCGCCGCCCATGCCGCCGCCGCTTCCTCCCGTGGAAGTCATTCCTCCGGTGGTGGTGCCGGTGGAGCCGTTCGAACTGGTGCCGACCTGACTGTTTCTGAGGCCCCGTGAAAATAACGAACGGTTCAAGCCCCGTCGCAGCACGTTCTGCTGCCCGGGGGTGATCCGGCTGGAGTGGAGTTTCAACTGCGGGCATACTACTTCGTTGCCCTTGCTGGAATAGATAACCTTAACGCCGCGTGACCGGGCCCACTGGGCATCGGGGTTCCAATCGCGCGCCATTCTCGCTTTATCGCCGGTGACCTGGACCCTGATCTTATCTTTAGACACTTTGGCGAATCTCGCTTTGGTAACCGCGGCCTTCGACGGTTTGCCCTGAACTGTTTTGATTACCGGCGTACCCTTAACAATGGCCGGTTTCGCGGGGAGTTTCGGTGCAGTGATGCCGGGTGCCTGTTTCAATACCGGCGCTCTCATTTCCGGCGTGTGTATTCCAATCCGGTCTTTGATGCCGGTAACAGGCGTATTGTTCAGTTTCTTGAAGATGTTCTTTATATCCGTGGGGAGTTTTTTAATGGCGACAGTGGGTTTCACCGGGGTTTCCCGGTATACCTTGCGGTACTCTTCAATCCATCCGTCGTAACCGAAATCACGCCAGTAGTAGTAGAGGTCCCAACCGCCGTAGATCTGGTCCATATAATAACCCACCGTGGGGAAGTAGTAAGGGCTCGAGTATTGGGCGCTGTTGTGGAAGAAAGCGTTGTGCATTCCTGAACTGAAAGCGTTACCGGGGATCCATGTCCATCCCCATTTCATCCAGACCCAGGTGCCCAGGTGAGCCGGGGCCCATCCCCAGGCTTGTTGGGGGACCATGAACAACTGGCCGTTTATAGTGGTGAAATTTGCGTGGAAAAAAGGACGCGCGGAATAAGCGAAAATCTCGTCCGCCGGTTTCCATACGTAACCGAATAGATCGTCGTACACCCATTCGCCGAACAGCGAAGACCATTTTTCAGCCCAGTAAACGAGGGCCTTGTTATACCTGTATATTTTTTTCGGTACTTTGCTGATACCGTAGTGAAGATTTTTAAAATTCTGATCGATATATCGATTCCATGAGAGGAAATCGATGTCCCGTTTCTGGGTTTCTTTTATTTGGTGATCGGATGTGATCACAAAACCTTTATGTTTATAAACGGTTTCCGTCTTTAACTTGTTGGCCTGTTCGCCGTACATCACCTGGAACTTGCCCCTGTCCGAGGAGAGATAGGTGTTCCCGTCCTCCAGGCTGATCATGGATATGGAATTGCTTTTCAGGTTGACCGCCGCGTTGGGAGTAATGATCTGGAACCGTTCCCTGTTGTACGATTGGTTGATGGAGTAGATCTGCCCTTTGAGTAATTCAAGGGTGGTTACTTTCCATTTGGAAGTTAAGGTTTTAGCCAGGACAGTGGTCACTTTCAACCGGGAATTTTTCCCCAGTCGCATCACCGTGCCGTTATCGAATTGGAATTCGCACTTGGAATCCTTGCCGGTCACGATTTCATCTCCCGGTGCAATGGGCAGGTTTACTATGGCGTCTTCCTGTGTGTTGTCCGCCCTTACGACTTTCGGGTTACCCTCCACATACGAGACATGACCGTAAATAGACCCGGTTTCGGATGCGAACACATCGGCCGGCGCAAAAACCAATGCGACGACTGCCAGCATTAAGATCAACATATGTCTTTTCATTTTCATTTTTACCTCCATTTATTTATTTTATAACTCATACAACTATAAAGCAAATCCCGTGCCAGGAAAAAACGAGGGATTGTGTGCCATGAAAGGGACATGTTTCCCTTTCTGTAACAAAAAGAGGACATTTGCGTCCACTCGAACGGGACCTGTGGAGGAACGAAATAGGGGCGGACCGGCGTTAACGCCGGCCCGTCTCCCATTTTTTATTATCATTGATAGCCGAACAGTACCGAATAGATTATCAGCAATATCAGCACTATTCCCATTGTCAGGAAGGTGAATCCCAGGATATATACAAGTTTTTCAAACCGCTTCGGGATATTGTCCTTTACCGCTTTCTTCATTAAATCGCCGCTCTTCTTTAACTGCTCGTATTCATGGGGACGATCCTTCTTGTACTCGTCCATGGGTACCAGGCCGGTAAAAATAACTTTATCCATGGGAAATGCATCCGGTCGCAAGTGCGTATTGAAAAAGTGAATCGTAAAGATGAATCCAACGGCCAACAGGGCTTCATCACTGTGAATAATGGTGGCCACATTGATAAACCAACCGGGAAATACCCTGGTAAAAAATTCCGGGAACCAGAGCAATAAACCTGAAAATCCAATGATGGCAACGCCCCAGAAGACGGCAAAATAATCGAATTTTTCCCAATAGGTCCAACGCCCGTAATCCGGCCGCGGCCCTTTCCCCACAAACCATTTCAATGTTCCCCAAAAATCGCTTAAATCTTTTTTATTGAACATCAACGCATCCGGCCCGAATATAAAATCTTTCAGCGGTGTCTTGGTGGCCCGTTTCGTCCTTACCAGGTAAAACAGGTGCCAAACGAAGTATCCGAACGTAATAATGGCGGCGAAACGGTGAATGGTGCCCGCGACTTCCACACCGCCGATCAAATCGGAAATAAAACCGGCCCAGGGCATACCGGAAAATTTTAATATCATTCCCGTCAATGCCAACGACATAAAACTGATGATGACAAACAAATGGGTGACCCGGTGCGAGAGCTCGAATCGCCGGATGTAATATTTCGACTGGTGGGTCTTCTCATGCTTTTTCCTGTCTCTCAAATGCCTGAACGATCGGGGTAACCACATGAGTGTATGAATACCGAAAAATACGAAAACACTGAGCAGCAGAAGAGTCATGGCCCAGTAGGTATAATATAGAACAGGGTACTTTACGGGATCATGGTGCGTCGCATGGGTCAAATACCCGGTAAAACGCTTATTGGCGTCTTCGTGACATTTTTTACAGGTATTGACAATGTTATGGAGACCGACACTGGAATTCGGGTCCGATACCTTTAAAATGAAATGGGCATTATGACAATCCGAACATTTGGCCGATTTGGGATAACCCAGTTTGTAGGCTTTCCCATGCATGGTATCAAGGTAGGTCGTGGACAACTTTTCGTGACAACCCCCACATTGCTCGGTAACCTCGAACATAAATTTGTCCTTGCCGACCTCGGTAATATTATGAGATGAATGACAGTTGGTACATGTCGGCAATTTTTCCGCTTCCTTCTCATCGGGAGAAAAGTGTACGCTCTTTATATAATCCTTATAAATCCCGCGATGACAGGTAGCGCAGGTTGCCGGGATGTTCTTCGGGAAAACGGATGACCGGTTGTCTTTATGATTGAGTTCCATATGCGTGGTGTGACAATCCGTACATATTGCACTGGGCAGGAGACCCTTTTTGGTTAAACCCTCACCGTGAACGCTTTTGGAATAATCGAACAGGGCATTGGTCTCGGCCAACTCCTTGGTCTCGGCCACCTTGGAGTCCCCCCGGTGACACTCCCCGCATAAAGCGGGTATCGACGCCCGGTATGTTTTAGCGGTGTCATCGAGATGCGATTTGGTATCATGGTAACCATGGCAGGTCAGACATTCGGGAACGTGCTTATTACCTTTTTTATAATTGCTCCCGTGACCGCTGGCAAAATACTCTTCAGCGATTTTCACATGGCAGTTCGAGCAATCCACTTTCCCGGCGGTTTCGCACGGTCGCTCATGCTTCGGGTTAACATCGGAATGGCATTTAACGCAGGTTACCTCTTTATGTATGGATTTTGTCAGCGTTTCCTTTTGTACAACGAGCGAAACCTCTTTCCCGTCGACTGTTTTGTGCATATCCGGCTTCTCATGGCATTTCAAACAAGCCCGGTCGGATACATTAAGTGCCATCGATTCTTTTCGCGCTTTATGAGGGAGATGGCAATCGGTACAGGCCGGGATGGACCCGGGGGCCTCCTCCCATTTTTTCCCCTCGATGATCTCGGTATGGACCGCTTCGATCTTACCGTGACACTTCATACATGTCCGGGCAATGTTCCCCGGGGACGTAGACGACTTCGAACTGGTGTGGGGCAGTATTTTATGACTGCCGTGACAATCGATGCAGGTGGCGGTAACACTCAAACCCTTTTTAAACAACCCCTCGCCGTGGATGCTCAAACTGTAATTCTCGATGATATTATGCTCTGAAATATTATAAACCTTTGCAACGGGTGCGCCTTCCTTGTGACACTTTCCACAAAGGAACGGGATATTCATTTTATAGGCGGGCGAGTTGGGGTCCAGCGGCGCTAAAATATCGTGCTTACCGTGACATTCGGTGCAGCCGGGCGCATAGATTTGTTTACGGTTTAAAGCCTGACCATGAATCCCCGAGTCAAAGTCCAACTGCTCGTTATCGTGACAGTTCCCGCAGTGGACCGGTGCGAGCCTTTCCTTGTGCGGAAAGTCTTCAACATCGGCATCGGGGTGACAGGACGCGCAATCTACCCCGCGGTGGACTGAATTTGCGAAAATTTTTGTGTCTACATACAGTGAAAATGTCTTATTCCCACGGGTGGCGGAAAGTCCTTTATCCGAATGACAATCCAGGCAAACGCTGTTGTCAACGGGATAGAGAAGGTTAAAGGATAAAAAAATTAAGAATACGGGTATTAAGATCCTGGGGACCATTTTTGCCTCCAATAGTGACGATCAACGAAATAAACAGCCGTGATGGTTGCTTTTAAATTTATCATGAGGGTATATTGTATACCGAAAACGGATTTATTTCAACCCATGAACGCTTTTTTTTTAGCGGTTTGAAATCCGCCGCCAATCGGTGAACACGGGGTCGAAACCGGCCTGCTTTAACATGGCGACGATCTCCCCCACGGAACGGCGGTCCATTACGTCGAACTGCGAATCGTTACACTCATGGAGCGCATAACCGCCAACGGTGGTCCGCGATGCCGCGGATATCCTGGTTACTCCCAACGGCAGCGCATGGTCCCGGATAAACGCCCGCTCACGGGTGGAAAGGTTGATCCCCACCCGGGGAAATAATATCCGCGCCAAACAAATCAACTTGATCAATGTAATATCGGATACGTCGAAATACTCCACCTCGGAATCCTCCAGGGGAATCAAACGTGGAAAAGACAGCATATACTCCACTCCCGGGTAATGCCTCTCCATCCACTCAAGATGTGAAAATAATGCGAAAATATCCCCGGATACCTCGGATAAGCCCAACAATACACCCATGTTGATCATACGGATACCTGCCTGGGCGATCCGCTCCGGCGTGCCGTATCGGTAATCATAGTCGGTCTTCTTACCGGCGGCGTGCAGCACCCGGTAACGCTCCCGGTCATAGGTCTCCTGGTATATGGTCACTCCGTCCACCCCCGCGGAAAATAACTCCCGGTACTCCTCGACCTCCAACGGGTACACCTCCAGGCTGATCCCGGGAAAATAATCCCCGGCGGTTTCCACACCGGTTTTTATATATTCCACCGGCGTCACCCCCCGCGAATCACCGGTCAGCATCAGTATGTTTTGAATACCCGAAGCCGCCACCTTCTCCATCTCCGCCCGCATCTCCGCGGTGGTCAACTTCATCCGCTTTATCCCTTTATCCCGGTTAAAGCCGCAGTAAAGACACCGGTTATCACAAAAATTCGCCAGGTAAAGCGGCGCATATAACGATACGACCCGGCCAAAATATCGGACGGTTACCGCCCGCGCCCGCTGCGCCAGGTCCTCGATGAATTCTTTGTTGTTGTTGTTTAATATATTTATCAGTTCTTCTTGAGTTATCATTGTCTTTTTAATAGGCTCCCCGCGCCGCGGGGCCTTCGGCGACCAGGAACCTTTTTGAAAAAAGGTTCCTGGACCTCCAAAAACTTTTTATTATTAACTATCTGAGAATAGGAAACCGGTTAAGGGGGATGACGCGGACGCGGAATCACGGGATTCACTGATTTGGGAAAGATATCCCATTCGTCCCGCCTGGACTGCCAACGAAAACGCCCGCGCCATGGAAACCGGGTCACCCGCCGCCGCCACGGCGGTATTGGCCAATACGGCATCGGCTCCCATCTCCATGGCCTCCGCCGCCTGCGACGGCCGACCAATACCCGCATCCACCACGATGGGCACATCGATCTCTTCGATCAATATCCGGATAAACTGCCGCGCGTCCAATCCCCGGCCACTTCCGATCAACGAACCCAACGGCATCACGGCCGCCGCCCCCACCCGCTGCAGCTCCCGCGCGACATACAAATCAGGATACATATACGGAAGCACGGTAAATCCCTCGGATACCAAGGTCTCCGTGGCTTTCAACGTCTCGTAATTGTCCGGCAATAAATACTTACTGTCGTCGATAACCTCGATCTTTACCCAATCCACACCCGACGCCTCCCGCGCCAACCGCGCGATTCGCACCGCCTCCTTTGCATTCCGCGCACCGGATGTGTTGACCATTAATATGGTATCGCCGGGGATGTACTCCAATATATTCTCCGGGTGTCGCCCGGTATCGATACGCCTCATGGCAACGGTTACCAATTGGACACCACTCTCGATAATACTCCGCTTCATCTCTTCCTTGCTCTTGAATTTCCCGGTTCCCAGGAAAAAACGGTTCGCGATCTCCCTACCTCCTATGACTAACGGCGTATCCGCTTTCATTTAACCACCTCCGATAAATTGAATTAACTCGACATCATCACCCTCTCTCACAGGCCGCTCCTCCCAATGATCCCTGTGAACGATCTCTCCGTTCAACTCCACGATGATTCCCCTGTCCGTTTCCAAAAGAAAACCGAGCAATTCCCGTACATTGTTAATGTTTTCGATCTCCTTCTTATTTCCATTTATTGTTATATTCATCTTAAAATCCCGTAACCCTCCTAATCCACTTTGGAAATATCCGTCTCTTCCCATAATACGGGCCCGGAAGAAATCGTCTTCTCAAAACCCTTCTTATCGAAAATTCTCACCCTGGGAACATCATGATCACATTTACTGTAAGTCACACACAACGAAGCGGCCATTTCCAGGTCTTTTCCATTTGTATTTCTATCGGAACCCTTCAATAACGTAACGGGACTGCCGCAGTCCATGGTCTCCAACAACAATTCGGACTCTTCCGCCTGGGAGACAATAACGGCATTCTCCTTTTCATTGCGGCCCACGATGACCTTTGCCCCCCCGGGCAGCCGGAAATGCCTCCCGTATTTAAGCAGCCTGACATCCCGCATGGTACTCTCACCATGCGTGAAGGATTCTTTTAGACGTAAGGCAAATTTGGCATCGGTCAACCGGCACCCACCGGCGGGACAATTGAAATCCTTTATACCCAACCGGTCGGCCAACTGGAATTGAGGTTTCCGGCTCCTGCCGCTAATCTCCAGCAGCGCTTCCCGGTCCACCCATCCCTTTAACTCCGGGATGGTGGGCTTTAACAACCTGGCCGACAACGGTCTCAATATCAACCCTTCGAGACCGGCTTCTTTTTCAATCGACAACATGGGCGATTTTCTCTGGGACATGGGCCGCTGTCCCAGCACTTCCCCGGTAAATATGAAAGACGCGCCGATTTCCTCCATGTATTGCTTTGTCTTTTTTAACATAAAGATACGGCAGTCGATACAGGGGTTCATGTTCTTTCCATACCCGTGTTTGGGGTTCCTGACAACGTCCAGGTAATCGCTGCCCTTTGAAAGGACTTTTATTTCGATCCCGAATTCATTTGCGATACGTGTGGCTTCATGCTTGCACCCCTTGTGCGTACACGCGCAAAAGGGTGAGATAAAATTCAACGCCGTCACATCGATTCCCATGTCAACCAAAATCTTTACGGCCAGGGTGCTGTCCAAACCACCGGAAAGCAAACCGATCGCTTTTATTTTTTTGCTCATATTCCCAGGACCCTCGTATAAAAGGATTTAGCCGCGCCCTTGTCGCCGGTCCCTTTTATAATGGCACGCCCGTCCTTGAACAGGGTGATCTGCTTTTCCTCGGCCTCGAACTTTAACAGGAAATCACTGCCCATGACGTTATGGACGGTCTTCCCGAGATTTCGGGCCACTTTCTCCAGTTCCAGTTGCATATCCCGGGCCGGGATGATCTGGACACCTTTATCGCAAAGGGCGGTAATGATCTCGCTTCTTTCCGCATTTAAAAACGTGAAATCCTTTTTCCCGCAGCATTGACATTTCTCATATTTTTTTATCTCGATGCAATTGAAATCGTGGTCCCAGACATCGTAAACGATCAACCGCCGTTCGATATCTTTATTCAATAGGATCTTTATCGCTTCGGTGGACTCGATGGATGCGATAATGGCGGGGATCGTATTCAACACACCGGCGGTTTCACAGGTGGGCATGGTACCGGCGGGGGGGATTTCGGGGAGCAGACACCGGAAACAGGGACCGTCCGGGAGGATATTCAACACCATTCCTTTGGTTTGAATCACGCCGGCATAAATCCAGGGGATTTGATTCTTAACACAGGCATCGTTGACCAGCATCCGGGTGGGGATGTTGTCGGTGGCATCGACAACCATTTGGTAACCGTCTATGATACGTTCTATATTGGTATGATTCAAATCCTTTAATTGGTAATCGATGCGGATCCCGGAATTGATCTTTTCCAGTTTACGGGCGGCGGCGACGACCTTGGGAGTCCCCACGTCGTCTTCATCGAAGAGGTTTTGCCGTTGAAGGTTGTTCAATTCAACCAGGTCGCGGTCGATGATCAGCAGGGTTCCCACACCGGCCCTGGCGAGGTTATTGGCAACAGTAGTGCCCAGTGCGCCGCAGCCGACCACGGCCACTTTGCTTTTCAAAAGGATTTCCTGTCCTTCCTCCCCAATATTGGGAAGTATAACCTGTCTCGAATATCTTTTATTAATCATAACACCTCGTTCATGCTTCCGGAGCGGTATCCTTCCAGGTCCAATGTAACATAAGAAAACCCGAGTCCTTTCAATTTCGACACGATGGCTTCCCGGTTTTTCACCACATTTTCGATTTCACCGGCATATACTTCGATTCGTGCCGTGTCGCCGTAATTCCTGACGCGGGATTGACTGAAACCCAGGGTATAGAACAACGCTTCCGCTTCCTCGACCTGGTTCAGCTTCTTAGAGGTAATGGACCGGCCGTAAGGTATCCTGGACGCAAGACAGGTAGTCGAAGGCATATTGTAATTGGATAGGCCCACGGATTTGGCAATGGCCGCGATGCGGTCTTTCCCGATACCGGCTTCCACCAGGGGTTGGAAGAAATTCTCTTCGTTCAGGGCTTTGATACCGGGCCGGTGCTCGCCGAAATCGGACATATTCACACCGAAGGCGATATGTTTGAATCCGTATTCCTTTGCCACCTCTTTCATGGCCGTCATCTCTTCTTTTTTACAATGGTAACACCTGTCCACGGGATTCTTCACGAAATCGGCATTATCGAGTTCCGATAATTCCATGACCTTGTGATCGATCCCGATCTCTTTCGCCACTTCCTTCGCGGCCTCCAATTCCCGTTTCGAGAAAGTATCGGAATCGATAGTAACCGCGACGGCTTTTTCGCCCAGCTCCTCGTACGCGACTTTGGCGATCAACGAGCTGTCGACTCCTCCTGAAAAGGCAATCACCAGCGAGCCTTTTTCCCTGATCACTTCTCTTAATCTATCCAGTTTTTCCTGTATTTCCCTGTCCATTATTTCTCTATTCATGATCTATTTTACCTCTTTTTCAATGATACCGCCGCCCACCACGACATCGTCTTCATAAAAAACAACCGCCTGACCCGGTGTGATCGACTGCTGCGGTTCGTTGAACATTACCGTGACTTTCCCGTTGTCCGTGGGGCTTATTTCCGCGTCCGCTTCCTTGTGAAGGAACCGTAGCCGGGCTTTGACCCGCATGGGCCGGTCCAGGTGGTCGAAGGCGAGCCAGTTCAGGTCCCGGGCAACCAGCCCGGTCCCCAGGAGGTCTTCTTTTTCCCCGACGATGATCGCATTACGTTCCTTGTCTTTGCCGATCACGTAGAGGGGGTTCCCGCCGCCGATCCCGAGCCCTTTTCGCTGCCCGACGGTATAGAAAACAATACCCTTATGTTCGCCGATAACGTCACCGCACTTATTCATGATGGGACCCGGTTTTTGGTCCTTTTCAAACAACTGGTGATAACCGCCGGCGACGAAATCCTGGCTTTCCGGTTTTTGATTGAGGCTGGGGAACAGATCGCTTGCCAGTTTTCGTACCTCTTCCTTTTTATAGTCGCCCAAAGGGAGAATGATCTTTTCCAGTTGACGGCGGGGTAAATTGAACAGGAAATAGGACTGGTCCTTTTTCAGATCGACGGCTTTTCGCAGGGTGAAGCGTTTTCGTTTTTCGTCATATTTTACCCGGGCATAATGGCCGGTGGCAAAATAATCGAAAGCCACGGCGCGATTTTCCAGTTCCCGGACAATGGCCCCGAACTTCATCTCATGGTTGCACTTGACACAGGGATTGGGGGTCTTTCCTTCCCGGTATTCTTTTACGAAAAAATCTATGATATTGTGTTTGTATTTTTTCTTTAAGTCGATGGTATAAAAAGGAATTCCCAGGGTCTCGGCCACTTTCCGGGCATCTTCGATATCCTCTTTTTCACCGGGACCGAAACAGGCGTGATGGGTGCCTTCGGGAGCCGAAACAGACCCGTCGAAGATTTCCATGATCACGCCGGACACATCGTATCCTTCTTCTTTTAAAAGGGCGGCCGCAACCGAAGAATCGACGCCGCCGCTCATTCCTACAAATACGTTTCCTTTACTCATTTTCTTTACTCCAGGCCCCACATTGTAGCATTGCTTGAGGGAAAAGTCAAAGACAAAAGCGGACGCGGATTTCTAAGGGGGTGCCACGCCGTGGCCGTTTTTCTAAGAGGGTGCCACGCCGTGGCCGGTTTTCTAAGAGGGTGCCACGCCGTGGCCGGTTTACGGTCGCCAGGAGAGTTGAATTTTAAATACAC
>Ga0210365_11292709_pt1 | contig 17766 bp, 14 predicted proteins | sample S637metaT_FD_159655 | JGI IMG/M metagenome (GOLD analysis project Ga0210365, IMG submission 159655) | Metatranscriptome of estuarine sediment microbial communities from the Columbia River estuary, Washington, United States - S.637... | ecosystem: Environmental > Aquatic > Marine > Intertidal...
ATCATCCGACGTCCATATCGATATCTGTTAGGCCGTAAAGAAAAGCATAACATCATAGACAGCCCGAAAGCGCCCGTGGAAATCGATTTTTTCAAATTCATTCAGTAAGTTGAATCGCGAGCAAAATCATTAACAGATCCTCAATTTTGGGAACTTTAGGCATTTTGAATTTTACTCATTGTGATTTAGTATTTAAATTTTTTTATCTCTTGAAACCTTTCATTTTCTTACAACATGTTGTCAGATAAAAGCCGATAACGGCCGAATGGTTATCTGTGCCGGATAGTTTAAAAATAGTCCTCCCTCCTTAATAAAATCGTCCAATGGACTATTGCATTTTTATCAACATCCAAATATCTAGACACGGGCCGCATTATTGCCATCAGAACGGGCCTATAGCCCAGGAATTCAAAATATTGCGACTGAATAATGCAAATTTGACATAAAGGAGGTGATACAGAGCCGGCAAGATTTTAAGGTAAAAGGAAAATAAACCCAATTATCGGCATGGAGGAGGTTATGATGAAAAAGGAAAGGTTATCCGGACTATTTTTACATATCTCGCTGTCAATGGCTTTGATCGTTGTTTTTTCTATTATGAGCGGCACGACCGCTCAATCGGCAGAAGAAACTATTAACATTGGTTTTCTGGCGGCATTATCCGGACCCGACGCCGGATGGGGGCTGCCGGGTCTTACGGGGAACCAGATGTACATTGATGAGGTCAATGCCGAGGGGGGCCTTCTTGTCGGCGGCAAGAGATATAAGCTTAAGATGTATGCATTTGATGATGAGGCGACCGGCAGCAAGGCCTTGCAGGGCGCCCGGCAGCTTGTCTTGCAACATGATGTAAAATTCATCAGCGCCATTGGCGGGAATCCTGCCGATGCCACCCACCCCTTCCTCTCTAAGAAAAAAGTCTTTTATGCCACGCTCATATCGACGGATATCAAACCGGATAGGCCTTATCTGATCGGCGGCGGAGATGTGACACCCAGAATCGATATGTTAAGACCTTGGTATCACAAATTTAAAAATCCAAAATTACAAAGGTGGGCGGTAACTTCGCAAGACGATACCATCGGCCTGACCTGTCAGGCCTGGGAAGTGGGTTCAGCCATCGCCGAGGGCTGGGACGTCGTTTATGACAAACATTTTTCTTTGGAAACCACCGATTTTGCACCGGTGGTGACTGCCATTTTGGCCACCAAGCCTGACGTGGTCAGCCTTAACCTGAGTTACCCCACATTTGTGGCCCTTATCATTGAACAGCTCTACCTTCAAAAATTCAAGGGCATCATTTCCATGAACTATAACGACGTTGAGGCCGTTCTCCAAAAAGTCCCCAAAGAATTCTTGGAGGGTGCCACCGACAGCTTTCCGCTTTTTGACGACCCCTGGTGGGGAGAACCATCACATCAAAACGATTTTTACAAAAAGTGGTTGAAAAGGTACGGCCCCGGGGGCCCGGAAGACGTTCACCGCAATATAACCGGGATCGACTGGGACCACGTTATCACACTCAGGGTATGGGCTCATGGGGCACAGCTGGCCGGCAGTTTTGATCCTGATAAGATCCTGGAAAAACTCAGGGCTGCCAAATCCATTCCCACTATTTTGGGACCGGCCGTGATGTACGGCAAAGAAATGTGGGGTATCGATAACATGATATCACCCCCAATTCCCATCAATGAGGTCAAGGACGGGACCAAGCGGATACAAACCCAGGTGAGATTCGAGCCGTGGTTCGAATCGAGGAAGGATATCATCATCAAAGTTGTAAGAGAGAAAGGACAAATGTGGGATCAGAGGAAATAACCTGATGGATCCTCGGGGGCCGCCTTTAAGTCGGTTCCCATGGTTTGCAGCGATTGAATATTTTCAATTCCGACTCGTCCCGGTCAGACCATCCCACGGGAGAATAGTTTTTATGAATATGGAAACCTTCGTGCAAAGTATTGCGAATTCCCTTGTCGCAAGCTCTATTTACGCCACCGTGGCCGTGGGGCTGGCGCTGGGCTTTGGCGTCATGCAAATGGCAAATTTTGCCCACGGTGAGTTTTTTATGGTGGGCGCATACGTGGTCTATATTCTCTATGCTATAGGCGGCGTGCCTTTTCCGGTCGCAGTGATAGCGGCTTTATTTATGGTGTCTGTTATCGGCCTCATAACCGAGCGGGCCATTTTCAGGCCTACCCGGGAGAATGTCTTGGCCGGTTTTATGGCGACATGCGGGCTGAGTATGATTCTGCAGGTCCTCGTGGGGCAGATCTGGGGAGTCGGTTTGATGAGATATATTCCCACGCCCTACATGGGGACGGCCACCATTGCAGGTGCCCAAATTGGCTGGCAAAGGCTAATCGTCATTCCGGGCGCATTTGGAATGGTAGCCGCGCTCTGGTTTTTCCTGCATCGGGTCAGGTGGGGCAAGGCCTTGCGCGCCTGTGCTCAGGATCCGGAGGCCGCCGCTCTGCAGGGGATCAGCATTAACAAGATGACGGCCCTGGCCATGGGCATTGCAGGGGGGTATGCCGGGTTGGCCGGCGCACTTATGGCGCCCATCCATGCGGTTACGCCGTATATGGGCCACGCGGTTATCCTGGTGGCCTTCATTGTCGTCGTTGTCGGCGGAATGGCGAGCATTGAAGGCGCTGTTTTAGCTGCTATTCTATTTGGTTTCATACATACATTTGTGACTACCATGTTCGATGCCGTTGTCGCCTCCATGGTGGGTGTAGGCGTCATGGTCGTTGTCCTGGTAGCTAAACCAACAGGATTATTAGGCCGTGTCAAAGCATAAATTAGTACGGATAGTCGGTGTGACGGCGTTGCTCGTAATCATGTGCATTTTGCCGTTCTTGGTCGGAGAATATTATGTTGAGATCTTGATCTTGTTCCTGATCAATGTCATCCTGGCGCAAAGCTACCGTCTTGTGACGACCACGGGGGACTGGTCGCTTTGTCATATGGTTTTGATGGGCGCCGGCGCTTACGCCAGTGCTCTCATGGCCAGATATTTCGGTTGGCCCTTCTGGATGACCGCTCCGCTGGCAGGGGTAGCTGCCGGAGTGATTGGACTTGGGTTTGTGTATCCCCTGCTCAGGACCAAGGGTTTCGGCTTTTTTATTGCATCCTTAGCTATCGGGGAATTTCTGAGACTGGTCTGGATCAAGGTGCACAACCCCTTCGGCGGTCCCCGCGGGATGATCGATATTCCCTATATCGGCGAGTTGGGATCGATAGATTTTTATGAGGCCTTTCCTTATTATTTTATGACGCTGTTGATTACAGTAGCGTGCGTGTTCATTTTGCAACGAATAGACCGCTCCCGAATTGGAGATGCCTTTAAGGCCATTTATACGGATGAGATTTTAGCGGAGTCCGTGGGCATCAAGGTCGGGAGATACAGAACCATTGCCTTTGTCGTCGGCGCTTTTTTTGCCGGCATTGCCGGCGCCCTGCTGGCGCATAGACTTAACGCCATAGATCCGAAACTTTTTGACGTAAACAACATGGTATATCTCATTATCTGGGTCGTGGTAGGAGGTACTGCCACCTTCGCCGGACCCGTCATCGGAGTTGCCGTCATAACGATTATCTTTGAATGGACGCGTCCCTTGTTGGAATGGCGTCCTCTTTTCTTTGGCGCTATCCTAATAGGGTTTCTGATATTCTTGCCCAGTGGGCTCGAAAGTTTGATCCCTAAGTTTGTACGCCGCTTTGGCAACCGAAAGGCCGCGCAATCCGAGGCTGAGCAAGCGATAGGAGCCGAAGAGTCCGCTTGATCCCTGTTGCCCGGCGGCTGTCAGCAAACCGCAGAGACGTGCAGGATTTGACTTTAGAGATTGAGGTAGGCGGAATCCCAATGCGATTAAGACTCAATTCCTGTTCTGTTTTATTTTTTTTACCCACGAAATACACGAAACACACGAATTAGACGAGAAGGGAGAGCAGCGTTTATGCCTATGTTCGAGGTGAAAGGCCTAAGCAAGTATTTCGGTGGATTGGCGGCAATAAGCGAACTGGACTTAGCAGTGGAAGAAGGCGAGATAAGAGGCGTCATTGGCCCGAATGGTGCGGGGAAAACAACCTTGTTTAACGTCATCAGTGGAGTTTATCGACCCACCAAGGGAAAAATAACATACCGGGGAGAAGAAATTTCCGGCCTCAAGGCAAGTGAAATAGCGGAAAGAGGCGTTGTACGAACTTTTCAGAGGACCGCTCTTTTCCACAATTTTACTGTTATGGGAAATGTGTCGGTGGCCCGTCACCTGCATGCAAAGGCTGGGCTTCTCAGAACCATATTCGGTCCAAACCGGCGCATCGAAAAAGAGAACGCGGAAAAGGCGTCAGAAGTAACTGAATTTATGGGTCTTTCGGATCTTGCCGACGAGTTGGCCTATAACCTCCCGCATGGTCATCAAAGGGCATTGGGTATTGCCATTGCGCTGGCCTCGGAACCTAAACTACTCATGTTGGATGAACCGGTCACTGGCATGAACCCCACCGAAACACAGCACATGACGGATCTTATTAGAAAAATACGTGATGAGCGGGGAATGACCATTTTGCTGGTAGAGCATGATATGAAGGTGGTGATGGACATCTGCGACAACATAAGTGTGCTGAATTTCGGGAAAAAGCTGGCCGAAGGTCTACCTGAAGAAATACAAAAGAACCCGGACGTTATCGAGGCCTATCTGGGTGGGGAAGAGGTTGCGGCGTTATTGGGCGGAGAAGAAATTACGGCTTAGCACTCATCGAGGAGGGGAAGAAATTGCTGCTCAATGTCAAAGACATTACCGTTCATTACCAAAAAGTGGATGCCGTCCGAAACATCTCCTTTGAAGTGCAAGAAGGCGAAATTGTCACCCTTATCGGCTCCAATGGGGCAGGCAAGACGACCACTTTGAGAACGATTTCCGGTCTTAAACATCCGACAACGGGTGAAATTTGGTTTAAGGACCAAAGGATCGACCTGTTGGCGCCAGAAAAAATAAACAAAACCGGAATTGCTCAAGTACCTGAGAACAGGAGAGTTTTTCCTTATATGACGGTCGCGGAGAACCTGGAAATGGGCGCCTTTCTGCGGAAAGATGGCAATGGGATACAAAGGGACCTGGAAGGGGTTTTCACCCATTTTCCGATACTGAAGTCGCGACAAAAACAATTGGCCGGAACGATGAGTGGCGGTGAGCAGCAGATGTTGGCTATGGGCCGCGCCCTGATGTCCAATCCAAAGCTGCTGCTTTTAGATGAGCCTTCACTGGGTTTGTCCCCGATTATGTGCCTTGAGATTGCGAAGATCATCAGGAACATTCACAAAGAAGGCAGGACGATAATCCTGGTGGAGCAAAATGCCCGCCTCGCGCTGGCTCTGGCCCAGAAGGGCTACGTCCTGGAGACCGGCAATATCGTCCTGGAAGGTGATGCGAGAGAGTTGCGTGAAAATGAGAAGGTGAAGAAGGCGTATTTGGGTGGCTGACCGCACAAGAGGAGGCAAAAAAACGATGGCAACGGAAAGCAGCTTGAAAGACAAGGCCGTCCTGATTGTTGATGACGAGCCGGATGTGCTTGAAGCGGTGGCAGAAGAACTGGATATGTGTATCATCCACAAAGCACAGGATTACAAAACCGCCCTGCAATATCTCGCAAGCTACAACTATGATATTGTCATCCTGGATATCATGGGTGTAAGGGGTTTTGAGCTTTTAAAAGAAGCCGTATCCAGGGGATTCCCAGCCGTCATGCTTACCGCGTACGCTGTTTCACCGGAATCGTTGAAAATATCCATTAAACTCGGCGCCGTTTCTTTCCTTCCCAAGGATAAAATCGTGGAACTCAGTTCATTTCTTGAAGATGTGGTTCTGGGTGGCGGCAAGCCGGTTTGGCACAAGGTCTTTGGTACACTAGGCGGATATTTTAAAAAACGATTCGGCCCCGATTGGGAAGAAAAAGATCGATTTTTCAGAGAATTTGAAGAAGATTTAGCTAAGAGGATAGAAGAGTAATCCTACTTTTTCATATTCATCTTTGCCTCAGCTTCCTTTTATAACAGACTGATATAGCGACATAAAAATATTAATCCTGACATCCCGATGGGGCAGGCTGGAAATAAAGAGAAAAGGTGGTGCCGCCTGAATGATAACAATCCTGCGGCTGGGCGCAATAAGTGCATTCGTTGATTCGACCGGGGCAGATATCACTCGCTTGCGGTATATGTCCACATCTAGAAGAATCCATTTCCATTTTAAAATTATATCGCTCCGAAAATATTTTCATCCGCAGCAGGTCCGCCCCTTTGCCGCCGGCATTGAAATCAAAGGGCCTTTTGGATGAATAAGCCATGGTATCCTGAGTTGCAAAGAAGCCCTCAAATATCCGTCTTTGATGTTCTTCGGTAATGCCGACGCCGTGGTCTTGTACGACCAGAACGCAGCCTTGGCCCTTTTTTCGAACAATCACTTCTATCTTACCCCCATCGGGGGTGTTTTCCACAGCATTTTTAACCAGACCATCGATAACTTTTTCAAGAACGTAGCCAGGGATGCAAATGGCCGGCACAGACTCGAGCCGACTGATGATGTTCACTTGACGGTGGGTAAAAAGCGGGCTCAAATGCGCCAGCCTTTGCTTGACAAAATCATCCATAAGGATGTTTATAGAAACGAAGCCTTTGGAACCATACATTGCGTCAATCCGGTCTTTTAGACGCTCTATGATAGGATCCTGGCCGCCCGCCTCGGTGAGTAAGGCCGCCAGTTCATCGCTGCACTGATCGAGTATGAGCGAAAGAACCTGATGGTGTGTGTTGTATTGCTTACTTCGCATGATGTCTTCCACCTCGTATTGAATCTCCATAATGCGATCCAGATTTCGTCGGGCCCTTTGCATTATGGACGTCCAATCCTTTGGAGGAAGGGCTGCCAGTCTTTTTGCCAGAGAACTCAAAGAAAGGGAGAGGACGGAGACAGGGGTTTTCAATTCATGCGATAAGTGACTAATAACCTTGTCCTTAGCCCGGTTCAAACCCACGACTTCCCGGTGGGCCTCCTTTAAATCTTTAGAAAATCGAGCGTTCTCAATGGAAAGGGCGACGGTTCCCGATATCATGCTCAACAGCTCAATATCGGTTTGATCGAAGGCCTTTTCCTTCTTATTGATGGCGCATAATACCCCAATCGTGCGCTCGCTGGTTTTTAAAGGCACCTCAAGAAGGTTCCGGGTATGGTATCCGAATTTTCTGTCTCTCTCGGGATAAAGATCGGGGTCCTTGGCGGCATCGGAAACAATCATCGGCTTGCCGGTCTTTATGACCTTTCCCGCTATAATTTGATCCATATGGAAACGCGCTGCCTTGACCTTTTTTTCGGTGGTCGTATCGTCATAAGCCGCGCCCGGGGAAAAAAGCTCCTGGCTCTCTTCATCCAGCAATATCACGAGGGCGCCTTCGGAGTCCAGGAAGCGCTTGACCTCGCTGCTGACATAATCCAAAAGCCCTTCCAAGTCAGGATGTTCCGGAAGTGCCATGCTGATTCGGCGCATCACCTCCTTGTTTCGAGCCATACTCTTTTCCAGGGTTATATCCCTGAGGATAATGAGCGCCCCGGCCGGTTCGCCTTTGGATTCGGTATACACCACACCCCTTGTTACCACGTCCAATACGCGACCATCTTTTGTCATCCGCTTGGTTTCGTAGGGAACGAGCCCTCCTTCTTCGAGGAGTCTTCTGAAGCTTTCACCGGCTTCTAACTCGATTTCAGGTGATCCATAGGGTAGTTGCTTTCCCTTTAGTTCCTCGATGGTCCAACCGAACAGTTTCGTGAAGGATGGATTCAGGTAGGATACCAAGCCGGCCAGGCTAAATACCACGATCGGGTTGGGAACTACGTCCAAAAAACCTCTGAATCGTTTCTCCGATTCGCGCAGGGCCTCCTCCGCAATAGTTCGTTCCGTGATATCGGTGATGAAGCCTTCTATTGCCTGCAGGTCGCCGTTCTCCGCAAACACTCCTTGACCCTGCTCCCAAACCCATTTTTCCTGACCTGTAGCCGTTTGAATGCGGTACACCAACCGGAAGGGCTGACGTTTCGCCAGGGCCTGCTGTACTTGCTCCCAGGCGGGGTGACGATCATCGGGATGAATGAGTTCATTGTAAGAAAGAGTCCGATTACCGATAAGGTCCGACGGCACATATCCGGTCAGCTCATGGCACCCCTCGCTGATGAATTCCATGGTCCAGTTTTCATCATTCAGACAGCGATAGGCCATGCCCGGCAGGTTGCCGATCAATGTGGACAACATGCGTTCGCTCTCCCGCAACGATTCCTGGGTCCGGGCATGCTTGATTTCAAAGCTTTCCAACTCAGAAATCCGTCGGCGTAATCGGGTCAGCTCATTTTCGAGTTGCGCTTTGGATTTATTTTCATATTTCACTTTTCGTGCACCCACATAAGAGACCATCATACTGTAAAGACATAATTGTAATTATTCTAATCTAGATTCTCAACCCCCAAAACCTTGCAATTATGCCAATCCGCAAAAATGCCTGATTTAGCGCTCAATGAAACCCAAAATAGTCCGGTGTGCTAACAAAAATCATCCAATGGACCATTGTAATTATTTTGGGTATTGTTTATATGGCTGACTATACACAGCATCACAACTAATCGCGTATCTTTCCAGCGAATTGTTAACTCTAAAGCTATCTAATTTTGACGGAGGTTAATCCATGTTTAAATTTGAAACCGAGCAAAAAGTCTGTAAGGTAGGCGGGGTGAAGTTTGGCGGGCAACCCGGAGAGTACCCCACGGTGGTCTGTTCCTCCATCTTCCAAAAAGGGGATAAAGTCTTCACCGGAAAGCGCAAGGAAGGGTTTAACGAAAAGCGGGCCGAAGAATTGCTGAAAACCCAGGAACGCATATCGGAGGAAACCGGTGTTCCGGGCATGGCCGACATCGTGGCCAATACGGGGCAGGAATTTGAAACCTTTATTGATTTCGTTGCCTCCGCCAGCGACATGCCGTTTTGTATCGATGCCTGGGTGATGAAGCCTAAATTGGCAGGCGCTGCCTACTGTGCGGAAAAAGGCCTTTTGGACCGCATGTTTTACAACAGCCTGACAGTGTGGGAACAAGATCTGGAAACGGAAATCCGCGAAATATCTCAAATCGGTGTCAAGCATGTGCTTTTGGTGGCTTTTGACCAGGAAGATCAAATGCCCAGCGGCCGCATTACCGGCACCCAACGGCTTTTGGACGCCATCGAAAAGGTCGGTGCCCGGTTTGAAAGCATTTTTGTCGACACATCCGTGATGAACGGACCGGCCACGGCCTTTTGTGGTATTGCAAACCGGATGATCAAGGAGAAATGGGGATTTCCAGGCGCCAGTGCGCCCAGCAACGGCTCATATATGTGGAAGAAAGCTCAGGAACTGTGGGGTTTCAAAGGCTGGTCTGCCGTAGATGCCGGTTTAGAGGCCCTGTCTGCCTTCATGTACCATGACATGATATTCTCCGGACCCATGGCCGGAGCAACCAGAATATTTCCGGCTGTGGCGATGGCCGATGCCTTTTTGGCCACCGCGGCGTTCGCCGAGACAAAGAAATTGCCCAAGGATCCAGATCACCCGCTATATAAGTTGTTCCCGGAGTTTGTTGAACAACTCAAAACAATTGGATAAATCTTGGATTTTTCCAGAGAATAAGATTGCCGAATAAGATTAGAGAGTAAACAATTATCGTAACAATTTTATCAATCATCAAACATGATTAAACTAAACGTTTAAGGAGGTTTAAGATGGCTTCAGAAGAAAGAACAAAGGAAATAATCAGTGAGATTCGTCAGGCACTAATCAACTATGATGAGGATGGCGTTCAGGAGTGGTGCAAAACTGCCTTGGACGAAGGTGTGGACCCATTTCGCGCAACCATGGAAGGGATTGCCGATGGGATGATAGAGGTGGGAGATCTTTACAATAAAAAGGAGTACTTTGTTCCTGAACTCCTGCTTTGCTCTGATGCACTCTATGCCGGACTTGACATTCTAAGGCCGGCCATCAAAGCCTCGGGAAGGGAATCTGAGTCAAAAGGCTCGATCGTCCTCGGCGTGGTGGAGGGCGATGTTCACGACATCGGCAAGAACCTGATTAAGATGATGTTTGATGTGGCCGGATGGACGGTGCATGACCTTGGGAAGGATGTACCGATTGAAAGATTTTTAGAAGAGCAGATGAGGACGGATTGTGACATCGTGGGCCTCTCAGCCTTAATGACCACCAGCATGGTGGCCATGCCGGAGATTGTGAAGAAGCTGAAAGAGAAAAACCCCAACGTGCGCATCATGCTGGGCGGTGCACCCATAACACCGGAGCTTGTCGAAAAGTACGGTGCTGACGGATACGCAGATAGTGCCGGAACCGCCGTTGATGAGGCGATCAAGCTGATTAAGATGCTAAAGGAAGAAGAAACGAAGTGAGCTGAAGACTTAACACAGCGACGGCAACATTACTGAATAACCGGCACGGGATTCATCCACCGGTAACGATACTTAACCACAATACAGCGAAAAGGAACACAGTATGCCAGGAAATGAGGAAGATAAATATTTAGTCATTTTTCAACCATCCGGGTGCAGAGGATACATCGAAAAAGGGAAAAGCCTTAAAGAGGCCTCGGTGGCGCTGGGTGTTGACATCGAAGGCGTATGCGGAGAAAAGGCTATCTGCGGCACCTGCAAGATCAGGATCGAAGAGGGGAATTTCGAAAAGTACGGCATCACCTCAACCAGAGAGCATCTTTCACCCATGGGGCCGACGGAAAGAAAGTTTTTTAACCTCCAGCAGGAGGAAGAAGGCTACCGTCTGGCCTGCCAGACAAAGATACTGGGAGATGCCGTCATTTTCGTCCCCGAGGAGAGCCGGATGGGGAAACAGGTCGTTCGCAAAGCCGCCACCAACAGGCCGATGAATGTAAACCCGGCGGTAAAGAAGTACTATGTGGAGCTTATCAAGGCCACCCTGGACGATACCCTCGGCGATTTGGAGCGACTTCAAAACGAACTTGAAAAAAAGTACAATCTGAGCAACCTCTCTATCGATTACCAGGTGCTCATGGAACTCCAAAGCGCCGTGCGTGAAGGTGACTGGAAAATAACCGCAACCGTTTGGCATAATAAAGAGATCATCAAAGTTGAGCCGGGGCGTGTCGACAAGGTCTACGGTCTTGCGGTGGATGTGGGTACCTCCACAGTTGCCGGCTACCTCTGTGATTTAACAAACGGCAAAGTTCTGACGACCGGCTCCATGATGAATCCGCAGGTGGTATATGGCGAAGATGTTATGTCCCGCATCAGCTTCACCATGACCAACCCAAACGGTCTCAAGATCCTAAACGGCGCCATCATTGACGGGCTCAACGGCGTTGCGGAAGAGGTCGCATCCGCTGTGGGCATTAAACGACAGGATATCGTCGATATGTCCATCGTGGGCAATACCTGCATGCACCATATTTATCTGAATATCGATCCCAAATATATCGGTCGTTCCCCATTTCCTCCCGCGCTGCATCACTCCATCGATATCAAAGCCCGGGACTTTGGACTCAAGATCGCACCCGAAGCTGAAGTCGCAGGCAAGGGCATCTACCCGCCCTGCCAGGTCGCTTGCCCTGCCGGTGTCAATGGGCAGGACTTTCTGTACCTCATCGCCCAGGGCAAGCACAGGGAAGCCCTTGAACTGGTGAGAATGGCCATGCCCTTTGCCGGAGTGCTCGGACGTATCTGTAACCATCCCTGTGAAACGGAATGTGAAAGGAAATTTGTGGAAGAACCTCTTTCCATCCGCTCGCTGCATCGTTTTGTGGCCGATTACGAATTCAAAAAAGGCCGAGAGAAAGCGACGCCCATCGAAAAAACAAAAGAGGAAAAAATCGCTGTCGTCGGCTCCGGCCCGGCCGGGCTGGCCTGCGCTTTCGAATTGGTTAAAAATGGATATCCGGTGACGGTCTTTGAGGCGGAATCCGAGTGCGGCGGAATGATGCGTTACGGTATACCCGAATACCGGCTGCCCAAGGAGATACTGGATGACGAGATCAGCTATATTGAGGAATTGGGTGTCGAGATAAAAACCAACACCCCGGTGGACAGCATTGAGAGTCTTTTCAATCAAGGGTATAAGGCGATCTTCCTGGGTACGGGCGCCTGGTCAAGCTTGAAGCTGGAAATTCCGGATGAAGACGCCAACGGTGTCATTCATGCCCTTGATTTTCTTAAGAAGGCGAATACCGGTGAAAAGGTCGCACTGGGTGAGAAGGTGGCGGTCATTGGCGGCGGAAGTGTGGCCATTGATTCCGCCAGGCTGGCCCAACGGCTCGGTGCCGGCGAAGTCAATCTGATTTGTTTGGAATCCACCGATCTGACCTGTGCCGACAGAATGCCGGCCCAGGACCTGGAAATTGGACAGGCCGAAGAAGAAGGCGTGATTGTGCATCCGAATCTCGGCGTCGCCAAGATCTTGACGGAAGACGGCCGGGTCACCGCCTTGGAGACGTCAAGTTGTGTATCCGTGCTCGATCCGGACGGCAGGTTTGATCCTAAATTTACCGATGATCCTTCCCCCACCATACCGGCGGACACCGTGATTGTGGCCATCGGTCAGAAACCGGACGGGAAAGACTTTAGCGAACTGGAAAAATATCCCTCCGGTATTATCAAAGCAGACAATACCACCCTGGAGACAAACATTGAAGGGGTCTTCGCCGGCGGTGATGTGGCTACCGGATCGGCTGACGTCATCGGTGCTGTTGCGGGCGGCAAGAGAGCAGCTATTTCCATTGAGCTTTATCTGGCCGGAATGGATGTTAAGGAAGCCAGACCTGCTCCGCTGCTACGGATCGAAGAGGTGCCCAAGGATGGCGTGGTGAAAGACGCGAGACAGGCGACACCCCTGCTCGAACTTGACAAACGCAAAGGGCTTGCCGAAGTCGAGTTGGGCTATGAGGAGCAGACGGCCAAACAGGAATCACAGCGCTGTCTGCACTGTGGCGTTTTTGCGCGGAAAGAATCCTCCGATGTTGCCCAAGTCCGGGGTGTCGGAATTAAAATTTCCCCGGGGGCCTATATCCATGTGCTTCCCATCGAGGCCGGCTTTGTCGGCGCCGATAATGTCGGCGTGCTCATTGCCGAAGAGCCTTACAAGCAGGACAAAATAAAACTCATTATTGATATCGGAACCAACGGTGAGATCATCTTCGGCAATAAAAAGATGCTCATCTCGGCATCCTGCGCCACCGGTCCCGCCTTCGAAGGTGCTGAGCTGAAGTTCGGCATGCGCGCGGCGCCGGGAGCGATCGAAAAAGTGGAAATTAATCCGGAAACCAAGGATGTCCGCTTTAAAGTGATTGATGAGACCCGCTGGCATACCGAGATGGCGCCGGAGGAAGTGGGCGCCAAGGGACTCTGTGGATCAGGAATAATTGATGCCATCCCTCAGCTTTTTCTGGCCGGCGTTATCGACAGAACGGGAAAGTTTATAAAGGACGATTCCAATCCCCGCCTGCGTGTGGCGGATGGCCAGTACGAATATGTGATCGCCTGGGCCAAGGAGACGTCAATCGGTCAGGATGTTGTTGTTTGCCAGGACGATATACGGGCCATCCAGCTTGGCAAGGGTGCCATGTATGCCGGGAGCAAGATCCTGCTGGAGACCCTCGGGGTGGAGAAGGTAGACGCGGTGGTTTTGGCCGGCGCCTTTGGAAGTTACATCGACAAGCAATCGGCAGCGGTCCTGGGGATGTTCCCCGACTGTGAACCGGAGAATGTCTATTCCGTGGGCAATGCCGCGGGTGACGGTGCGCGGATGGCCCTCCTTGACGTTGATAAACGCAAGGAGGCCGATGAATACGCCCGGAAGGTGGAGTACATAGAACTTACGGTCAATCCTAATTTTGAAAAGACCTTTGCCAAGTCCATGTGGATACCCCATATGAAGGATAAGTTTCCGAACTTAAGTCATATTCTACCGCAAAAGAAATAAACCAAACAGTTCTGAAATTCCCCGCTCGAAAGGGCGGGGTTTTCACAAAACAGGAGGGAAATGAAATATGAACACAGAACTCAGCTCCAGAGAGAGAGTGCTTAAATTTTTTGCGCGGGAAGAGATAGATCGTCTTCCTGTTTTCAGCGGTTATGGTAATGTAACCGTACACGGACTTGAGAAATACGGCTGGAATTTTGCCCAGATACATGTGGACGCCCATAAAATGGCAAGCATGGCGGCGTCCACCCCCCAACTTTTCGGCTTTGAGTGTGCAGTGGTCCCATTTGATATGGGGGTGGAGGCCGAAGCCCTGGGAGCCGGAGTCAATTTTTACGCCCATCACACGGATATCGTTTACCCGACCATAACCAAAAAGGTATCGGAAACCGTCGCAGATCTGGACCTCCAGGTTCCATCAGATTTGGCAAAGGCAGGAAGAATCCCCTTAGTCGTAGATGCCATTCGCCAATTAAAAGAGGAAGTCGGCGATCAAGTGGCTATTGGCGCGTGGGTGCTGGGGCCTTATACCCTGGCCGGGCAACTTGTCGATATCGGCGACTTGGCCAAGATGGCGTTTAAAAAGAAAGCCATGGTAGATGGCGTACTGGACAAACTGGCCGACGTACTCATCGAAATATCAAGGATCTATCGTGAAGCGGGGGCCGACTATATGACGGTCCGCGAGATGGGGGCCGGACCCGATATATTGAGCCCGCGTATCTTCAAAACCCTCATTCGGCCCCATCTGGAGAAAGTCTTCAAGGGCTTGGAATCACCTAAAATCCTGCACATGTGCGGCGATACGAATACCATCGTAGAGGAAATGGCCCTCTGCGGGGCGGATGCCATCAGCGTCGACCAGGTCAACGACGTGGCCGAATCGCGCAAGAAGTTGGGATCCGGGGTATGTATCCTGGGCAATGTTGATCCTTATAAGGTGATTGTAACCGGAAAACCGGATGATGTGGATAAGGCCGTCAAAGAAGCGGTTGCCAACGGGGTCAATGCCATCTGGCCCGGATGTGATATTTTCCCAACCGCTCCCAAGGAGAACATGGCGGCGCTGATCGCCGCGACGCAGAAATATGGGAAGCTGGAGTCTTGCGCGTAACGGCATTGAACTCCTGATTTGGCGGGGCATTTCCGGCCAAAAAAAACGGCCGGTCTAATCGAAAAAGAAACTTAATTTCCTTTATGAGGTATTGTTGGCCACGAAACCCACGAAATTACACGAAAATAAAAATAATATTTCGTGTTTTTTCGTGGGTTTCGTGGCGATAATTATCAGTTATTACTCTGATTCGAGCACCGCCGCTAGAATGTAGTTTCATATGGGCGGCGGAAAGCGATATACCCGTAGCTAGGATTAAAGCTGGGAGAAAATTTAGAGGACAACTTAGGGATATTGTAACCGCTCAAGCTATTTTTTTAACAAGCGGTTATGCCCACTCATTTTTCGGAACAAAAGGGGATTTAGTGAAAAGGCAGGAGAGCAGTGCAATGAAAGGCAATAAAGTCGTACCGTAGGAAAAACGGCCTTCGGTAGAGTCGTTTTCCATTGATGTCATCGGAACACTTCAACTGCTTGGCAAAACCCCCCAAGTTGCCGAAAGCAAAAACGATTCATTTAATTACTAGAGTATCATATTGTTGGAGTAAAAAGATCATTTACAAATTGACTCCTATTAGAATCGTTCCCAAACCCTTCTCGTCAATTTCATTGAAATATTGCTTCTTTAAATATATGTCGCCGAGCGTACTCGGGTTGGCATAGATAATGGAACGGCATTGAAAATTCTCATCTTCCACCAGACACCATTCCGCGGGAAGGCCCGGAATTTCAAAATGACAGATCTTCTTCATCAAATCTTGGGGAAAAGAGACTTTATCCTTATAAATAACAAAATTTTGGTGCATAAACCAGACATCCTTCCGATTTGATAATTCAGCAATGCGCTGCTTGTCCCGCACCTCCTCACCCACCAGCTCCTGTCCCTTTTTCATTACCAAGCTGGGACCGCAACCCCACTCGAAATCCATATTTGTGAGGGCGACGTAAATCAATCCACAGCCCAAAACTTCCCGGACACCGGCATTGACGACTTTGCCGAGTCCCATAAATGCCTTCTTTTCCGCTTCCTGCTCAATTTCAAGCATCTTGCGGCGATCATCGTTTGAAAAAGGGCCGGTCTTTATTAACCCCTCCACTTTGCTGAAAGCCACGGTCATAATCTTGTCTATTTGCTCTTTTTCCATTATCCTTGGGTCCTAGGCTTGAGGGAAGAAAATTTCCCCTCATTTTGTTAGGGGTTAGAAATAACTTGTTTTGGAGAGGCCCATTTGACTGAACCATAGCTTACCACACTTCTTTTTGCAACAGGTTAAGTGAGAGGAAAATCATGTCCCTAAATTGCGTCCAAACGGCTGATTCAGAATAAAACATTTCAGACATTTTTTGCTAAGAAAAAGTTGCTTTCGGTTCATTTGACCCTTATTTTCCTTATCATTGCAAATTAACAAGAAGGCTGGTTCGAGCTCAAATGAAACTCAGTCCAAATAAGTTCAAAAAGGCGCTAACCCAGGGCACGCCCGAAGAGATCAGAGCCGAAGTCAAAAAGGCGATTGCAGATAGGGCGGATTTGATCGAACCGAGTTGCGGTATTCCTCCCGAAACCCCGACGGTCAACATAAAGGCTATGGCAGAAGCCGTAAAAACATATGGCAGCCGCGGAAATCGCTCAGATGCCGATCATTGATTTTATCTGATATTTTAGGGAGAATGATAAAATGAAAAATATAGATTTTAATAAACGGCTAAGCCGTCGACAGAAGAAGCTAACAAAAAGAAGCCCGCCAAATACCTGGACCCAACCTGAGACTGAAAAATCAGCCATCGTTATCCCCTTTCATGCCATGTTAAAAAATGAGTTAAAACATTACCGTGGTTCATCAAAATCCAACCGTCTGGGCGTGCTTCGTAAATACGATGAATTAATCGCTATGGCTCGGAAAAAATAATCAGCCCGGCAGGTAACTACTTGCATTAATTTGATACCAACAGGTCATATCAGACGATACCAAGGAATCTGATGCTTCTCCCATCGTATCCTATTGTAAAAGCTGCATGATCCGGCCAGACGCAGGCAATGGTTCTGGATAACGACAATGGCTTAAAAAGGGATGTCAAAAGAAAATTCTGAGTTGTGGTCTCTAAGGTATGGTGGTACATTTGCATATGCGAAAAAAGCTGGTTTATAGTGGGCCAATTTAAAAAGGGCGAAAAAGGGGCCGTCATGGGAATAATCTGCCGTGGATGGGATGTCGATGACTTGGTGTTTATCAGAGCCTGTTCACAAACAAAGGCATCCTGCTGTGCGGCGGGATGAGGTTCAAGTGTGATTCGGGGGGTCCTCGAACGGTTACTGAATGTTCTCAAAGGGATTGAAGAAAAAAAGGAAAGGTCGAGAATGAAATAATAGGAGGAAGGCAATGGGAAAAATCCAAACAAGAAGGGGTGATGGCATCCGGATCGAAATGGCCGCAGCCGAAGTCAGGGAGGATCTTGAAAGGGGGACGACCGATGCCGCAGATCGAGCAAAAGTGCCCGCCCTGACTGAAGATGAACTGCAGTACCTGTTTGAAATCCATGAGCGACCGGATAGAGTCGTTGGTGTCGACAAAGGCAAGGAGGTTTGCCTGACCTATGACAGCTGCACGACCAAAATCAAGCG
>Ga0210365_10490618_pt1 | contig 17445 bp, 14 predicted proteins | sample S637metaT_FD_159655 | JGI IMG/M metagenome (GOLD analysis project Ga0210365, IMG submission 159655) | Metatranscriptome of estuarine sediment microbial communities from the Columbia River estuary, Washington, United States - S.637... | ecosystem: Environmental > Aquatic > Marine > Intertidal...
AGTAAAGGCACTTGAACCGCGATTCGCCCATCGGAAATGCAGGGTAAAGACCCGGATAGCCGCGGTACCGGCCATTTGGATTCCTGCGGATGTTCTCGATAAAATTGTTGAAGGCCTGGTTCGCAATGCCATTGAAAACACCCCGGACGGCGGTGAAATCATCGTATCGGTGAGAAACGGTGAGATCGGCCCCGAATTGGAGATCAGGGACACCGGGGTCGGGATCAGTGCGGAAAATCAACGGTTGATTTTCGAAAACTATTTCACGACCTATGATACCATGCAGTATTCTTCCCGCCAACCCTATGACTTCGGCGCCGGTGGCAAAGGTTTTGATTTATTGCGAATGAGAATTTTTTCGGAACGTTATCATTTCCGGTTGAACCTGAGTTCTCAACGGTGCAGCCGTTTATCTCAGGAATCGGATGCCTGCCCGGGCATGATCGAAGACTGTGCCCATAGCCGGCAACCGCAGGATTGCCGGGACTCAGGCGGCACCACGGTATCGGTTGAGTTTTATCCGGCCGACCGCTTCACACCCGCGAAAAGTGATTTGGCGTAAGGTAGCCGAACCATCCTGTTTAAGCGTCAATCATAGAGTCGCCAGGTAATAGTTATTTGTTATGCGTTAATCGAACAGACATTGACAAGCAACCCGCATTATTGTCAAAAGTACGACGTGTCCCAGATGATTGATAGCACTGAACCAATAACCAATAACGAATATCCAATAACTTCTAATTGAGAGAAATTATGAACCAATCCCATCAACAGGACCAGGAGCTGCAGACCGTCGCCGATGCACCCGACCAGTTTTTCCGGGAGCTTGAAATCCAGTTTTTAATTCACGAGCTCAAAGACCCCATCGCCATTATCGAGACCGGTTTGCGCACCCTTTTAGAGAAAAGGGAAAAATTTGGTCCCCTGTCCCCCAAGCAGGAAAACACGCTGAAGCGTACCCTGCGAAACACTAAAAAAACCATGTCCATGCTCAACAATCTGCTTGAGATCGGGCGCTCCCAGTCCGGTTGCTTTGTCTGTGCTTTCTTCCGACCGGCGAAATCCATATTCCAGATCATGAAAGATGCATTGGAAATCATGACCGGTCCCCTGGCCGAGGAGATCGGAAAATATCAAGGCGAAAAAGAAGCCATTGAACTGTTGTCTCAAAATGGTATTCTCCTTGATATTTCGCCACAGACCGCAGATATTGAAATGTTCCAGGATGAGATCAAATTTTGCCAGATCGTGGGGAATCTTTTAAAAAATGCCCTTCATCATCGACGGAACCAGGTCGAAATTAAAATGGCGGTTGAAGATAAGGATTTGGTATTGCAGGTTTCCGATGACGGACCCGGGGTCGAGCCGGAGCATCAGGAAATGATATTCAAACGTTACGCCCAGGTGAAGGAATGTTCCATCGTCCCGCGCAAAGGTCACGGCCTCGGCCTGGCAGGGGCCCTCATTCTGGCCAGATGTCTCGGCGGCGATATCAAGATCGAAAGTCAAAAAGGGCAGGGCGCCATGTTTCGTTTGACCTTGCCGCTGAAGCTGGAAATTGGTGAGGGGTAGTATTGATTGTGCAGATTTCGAAATGTTGAATGCATCAACAGCCTTCTTGCACATGGGTAGCATTATGTCTCCGATGATATGTCTGCCCAATAATATTAGAGGAGAAACATGGGAATAAAAAAACATCGCTTCGGTAAAACCATTGACGGCAAGGCGGTTGAGCTATTCACCTTGACCAATGCAAAAGGCATGGCAGTCAAACTAACCAATTACGGCGCCGCATTGGTTTCATTGAAGGTTCCGGACCGTCACAATGTCCCGGGTGATGTTGTCCTGGGTTATGACTCACTCACGTCGTATGAACGAGACACTGCTTATTTTGGTTGTATTGTCGGGCGTTATGCCAATCGTATTGCCGGCGGAGAATTTATGCTTCGTGGGAAGAGGTATCATCTGGCAAAAAATGATGGGGATAATCATCTGCACGGCGGTACTCGAGGTTTTAATAAAGTTAGCTGGCAAGTAGAAGACCTCATTGATGATATCGCCCCGAGTGCTATCCTCACGTATTTGAGCCCGGATGGTGAAGAAGGGTATCCCGGGAACCTGCGGGTAACGGTCACTTATAGATTGACTGAAAAAAACGAATTGAGGATTGATTATGCAGCCGAAACCGATGAGCCTACCATCATCAACCCAACCCATCACTCCTATTTTAATTTGGCCGGAGCCGGCTCCGGCGACATTTTAGGGCATGCGCTTACCATATTTGGCGATAAATTTACCCCCGTCGATGACCGTCTGATTCCAACGGGTGAATTAAGGAGGGTAAAGGGCACTCCCATGGATTTTAGGCAGCCCACCGACATCGGCGCTCGCATCGAACAACACGATGAGCAGCTCATTATGGGAAAGGGTTATGATCACAACTGGGTTCTGAACAAGGAAGAGGGGGCGTTGGCTTTAGCTGCCAGGGTCATGGAATCGCAGTCCGGCAGAACAATGGAAGTCTACACCACCGAACCCGGTGTCCAATTCTATTCCGGGAACTTTTTGGATGATGGAATTGCCGGTAAAGATGGCCAAATTTATGGTCACCGGGGCGGATTCTGTCTGGAAACCCAACACTTTCCGGACTCTCCCAACCGGCCGGATTTTCCTTCGACCGTACTTGAGCCGGGCACGAAATACCAGAGCACCACGATTTATCGTTTTTCAATCAGTTCATGAGAACGGATTCTTTTTTTACGCGTCTACCCGAGCCTTCGTCGGCCCAGACGGCAGGCCTTTTGCACTGAATATATTTAAAATATTTCCAAAACGACGGCAATTGATCAGGTGCCGCCGCTTTTCATTTTTTCGTGTAAAAGGCAACCGCAGTAATAATAATCAACCCTTTGATAATCCATTGCCAGTATGCAGACACATCGAGCAAATTCAACGCGTTGCTGAGGATGGCAAATATAAAGACGCCGGCAATTGTGGCACCAATACCGCCTTTACCACCGGAAAGGCTCGTCCCACCAATCAAAACGGGCAAAATTGAATCCAGCATATATCGTTCACCTACCAACGGATCTCCCATACCCATCCGGCTGGCCAGGAAAATACCGGTCATCGCCGCAGTTAAACTGCAGATCATATATGTAATGATCTTGACCCGTGCGGTTTTGATGCCGGACAACCTGGCGACCTCCTCATTGCCGCCGGTCGCATATACATATCGGCCGAAGGTGGTTCGGCGCAGGATAAAGATGCCTGCCGTCGCAACCACCGCAAACAGAAGAATCGGAAACGGAATAAACCACGCCTTGCCCCAGGCCAGATAATCAAAGACAGGCGGCACCGAGCCGATGGGAGATTTGGTATAGAGCAGCAGCGCCCCCTGAACCACCGACATCATTCCAAGCGTCACAATGAGGGGATGGACCCGGGTTTTCGTAATGACGAATCCGTTACAAAATCCAATGAACAGCGCCATCACAATGACGAAGGCGATCACAGGTAAAATCAGGGATTCACGACCAAGGATCATTCCGGTTGTCAGGCAGGAGGCCATGCTGACCACCGAGCCGATCGACAAATCGATTCCGGCGGTTAAAATTGTGAACGTTTGTCCCACACTGACCAACCCGAGAGGCACCACCTGCCGCAAGAGATTCTGAATGTTGCGGGAGGTCAGGAATATGTCGGACAACAGGCCGGTGGCAACAATCAAGCCCACCAATACAACATAAACGATAACCGTATTTCGATCCTGCTTAAAAATACTATAGCGCAAGGGGTGTCTCTTTCTGTTGGTGTTGAACGGCATTTTGACCGGTTGCCAGCATCAGGATGCGTTCCTCCGTCGCTTCGGAAGGCGAAAGCTCCCCCATGACCTTTCCATCGTGAATGACTAAAATTCGATCGCTCATACCAATAATCTCGGGCAGTTCCGAGGAAATCATGATGATGGCGGTTCCCTGCCTTGCCAGCAAACGCATGAGCCGGTAAATCTCGGCCTTGGCTCCCACATCGATACCCCGGGTCGGTTCGTCTAAAATCAGCATGAATGGATTGATATTAATCCACTTGGCCAGAATCACTTTCTGTTGATTACCGCCACTGAGATACTGGATTTCCTGTTCGATACCGGTGGTGACAATACCATATTCCCGAACACGGTCATTACAAATATCTTTTTCCGTTGCTTCGGGCACGAAAAACCATTTTTTAATTCTGTCCAGGATCGTCAAGGTCAGGTTTTTTCTCACGGACATGTTATAGACCAGGCCGTCTTTGGCACGGTTCTCCGTCACAAATCCAATGCCGCTTGCGATCGAAGATTTGGGATTTGCCCTTATGACAGGGCTGCCATTCAAAAGCACACGGCCGCTATCGATATCACAGGCGCCAAAAATAGCGCGTGCAATCTCTGTGCGTCCGGAGCCGACCAGGCCCGCTAAACCCAGGATTTCTCCGCTGTAGACTCTGAAAGAAACGTGCTGTAAAATATTATCACGGCAGACATCATCCAGGGTCAGGATTTCTTTTTTCTCTCCGACTTCCCGGGCGGGAAAAGTCTCCGTCAGACTTCGGCCGACCATCAAGTTGACAATCTGAGGCTTATCCAAGTCCCTTGTGTCATAGGTTCCCACGAGATGACCGTCTTTTAGAACCGTGGTGCGGTCGGCAATTTGAAAGACTTCTTCGATTCGATGGGATATATAGATGATGGTCTTTCCGCTTTCCTTAAGCGATCGGATGATGCGAAACAGCGACGCCAGTTCTCGGCCGGAAACCACGGCCGAGGGTTCGTCCATCATGATGATATCGGCCTTCAGCGACAGGGCTTTGGCGATTTCCACCATCTGCTGCTGGGCCACGCCGAGCTCTTTGACCTTGGATTGAATATCGATATCCGCCTGCAAATCGGCAAGAAGCTCCCGGGACCTCTGTTTTAAAGTGACGCTGTCGATAAGACGCCCGCGTTTCGTTGGTTCCCGTCCGAGAAAGATGTTCTCTGCGACAGTCAGCTCGGGGATAAGATTAAACTCCTGGTAGATGATGCTGATACCGCAATTCTGAGCATGTTTAGGGGTAGGGAATACGGTTTTTTTGCCCTTTAATAAAATATTTCCACCGTCCGGCCGATAAACCCCGGCGAGGATTTTCATTAAAGTAGATTTCCCGGCACCGTTCTCACCCACAACAGCGTGGACTTCAGCCGCTATACAGCTGAAATCGACGTTATCCAGTGCCAAAACCCCGGGAAATGCTTTCGATACTTTTTGCATTTCCACAATATTTTCGCCCATTTTACCAATGCTTTCTAATTAATCCGTCCTGGAAAATAGCATCGTCGAGGTTGCATATTGTTCTTTAAAAGCTGGAAAATGTTGCTAAATCGAAGGTTCGCGGATTAATTACTTTATGCTTCGCATTTTTTTTATGGCGTAAGCCGGGAAGGTCCCGCAGGACCTTCCCGCAAGGATTTATTTCGGCAGCCACTTTTCGGGCAGCGTATTATTCCAGGCATCACCCGGCCAATCCTTGTGAGCCATTTCACTCCACGGCAAATCACTTTTCACGTTCTCCGTATCCACGGTGGTTATAATCGTCCGGGGAACGTCGACGAAAAACGGAACCGGCTCACCGTTGAGAACCTTCAGGGCGATTTTGACGGCATCAGATCCCATGGATACCGGGAAATCGACACTCATTGCCGGAAAATCCAATTCCTGGGCCTTCACCAAAAAAGCATTGTGGTGGTCCGCCGTAACGGGAACCTTCATGCCGGCTTCATGCAAAGCCTCTAAAGCACCCACATTTTGGAGACCATCCCCCCAGACGCCGTTGATTTTGTCGCCATAGGATTGGATCATCGCCGCCATGATCTTCTTGCCTTCAGCCGGAGACCAGTTGGCGTACTGGAGATCCAGCAGTTTAATGCCCGGGAATTGGGCCAATATCTCCTTGCCGCCTTCGATTCTTTCCTCGGCTGGGCCGGCACCGGGGAATCCGCCCAGCATCACGATATTGCCTTTACCCTTGAGCATCTCGCAAAGCCAGAGCATTTGAAACCGCCCCTGGGTGTAATTGCTTGAATTGACGAAAGACACAAAGTTATCGCTTTTGACTCTGCGGTCCACGCAGATCACGGGAACACCCATTTTGGAAACCCGTGTGACGATGGGATCCAGGGCGGCACTTGTGGCGGCACTGATAATTAACAAATCAATGCCTTTGGCCACCAGGTCTTCAACATCGGCGATTTGTTTGTCGGGCTTGTCGTTGGCGTCCGTGACATAAAACTCTTTTATCAAACCCTTCTGGGCCTCTGCTTCGGCTCTGACCTGCAGATCAAAATACACCCGCCAGGAATTGGAAACAGAAGCATTGCTGAACCCGATGACATACGGCGGGTTCTTCTTGAATTTGGAAGTGTCCATCATCTTAAGTGCACTCGTGTCCCAGAGCCATGAGCGCGGAAATCTTTCGGCAGCGGCAATGGATCCCAATGCCGAGAAAACAAAACCACATACCACAAGGATAGTTATCAGCTTTTTCATCGTCACCCTCCTTTTTTTGTGTATCGTGTTGCGAGATAAGATTAATTTCAGCTCAATTTAATTCAATCGATCGGTTTATCACCTCCTTTCACTTTTCGCACCGAGCCCTTTTGCTAGGCGCTTTTCCTAAAAACGGCATAAAAGGATGCCGCCAGGATAATAATGGCGCCTTTGACGATGTACTGGACCTGCACCGGCAAATGGAGCAGCAGCACCAGATTGTAGAGCATGATAATAATGAGAACCCCCACAATCGTTCCCATGACACCGCCTCTGCCGCCGGCAAAGGATGTGCCTCCCATAACCACCGCGGCAATCGAATCGAGCTCATAGCCCCTGCCGACCCAGTTATCCGAAATGCCGACATAACCGGCCAGGTAAAGACCGGCAACGGCTGCGCAAAAACCCGAAATCATATAAACCACCGTGATCACCAAATGGATACGATACCCCGAAAGGAAAGCCGTCTCGATATTTCCACCGATGGCATAAATCTGGCGCCCCAGCGTTGTTTTGTTTAAGACGATGACGGCCATCACCACCAAAACGGTCAAAGAAAGAATCGAGGTCGGAATCGGGCCGATGTCGCCGGTGCCTAAAAACCGCAAGATCGGCGGGAATCCCCCTTTGGGTGCCCCCTTGGTATAGAGAAAGCGCAACCCCTGGACGATGATCATGACACCGAGGGTTGCCATGAAGGGCTGAACTTTCCGCTTGGTGACCAGAAGACCGTTGATCAACCCGACGAGGATACCGAAAAATAGACAGACAGCAGCAACGGGTAAAAAAAGAGTATCCTGCCCCCCGGTGTTGTGGGCCATAATCACAGCAACCGTTGCCATGACAGAGGCCACGGATAAATCCAGGCCGCCGCCGCCGATCAGGATAACAAACGTCTGGCCGATGGCGACCATTCCCAGGGCCGCCGCCTGATTGAGGATGTCTTTTAAATTTTGAGGATTTAGAAATTGGGGTGAAACCACCGAGGCGGTGAAGAAAAGAAGCCCCAGGAAGATGTAAATACCGTATCTTTCAAATACGCCCCTGAGGAAGGTCGATAATTTGGGAGAGTACGCCTTGGCTGAAAGTTCCATCGGGTTTATCTCTCTAGAGCATTTTTTTAAGGCTGCGATAAAGGTCGCGGTAGTATTTATCATGAACGGCACAACCGACAACTTGCTGGGCAAACATGAGCTCCAGACAGCGGTCACAGATGGTGCAGTAATTGACCGTCCGAGACGCTCCAGCCAGAATTTTTTTAGCAAACAGCGGATCCGCCAGGGATTGGCGGCCGACGCCGACCATGTCGACATTGCCGTCTCTGATATTTTTTTCAGCCCAGTACAGAAAGCTTTTTTTCTCTTGATTGGGTTCCGGCAATTTGTTTTTACCGTCTCTCAAATAGGTGTAGCCCGATCCGATGACGGGGATACGAACGGCTTTTTTGACAGCCTGGGCCCATCCAAATAGCCGGTAGACGCCCTCCGGATATTTCTTGGACGGTTGCGTGAGTTCGGATCCGGCAATTCCGGCGGAGACATTGATGTAATGCATCCCTACGTCTTCCATCATTTTCACGAAGGCCAAAGGTTCGGTGATGTCTTCAACAACCTCATCCGGACCTGCCGTACCAAAGCCGCCGGTCACGCCGTCGTAAAAATTGAACCTGACACCCAGCAAAAAGGAATCGTCGTTCACCGCCGCCTTCATCTTCCGGACGGTTTCCCTGAAAAACCGGGTGCGGTTTTCAAAAGACCCCCCGTAGCGGTCCTTTCGGACATTGGCCGGCTGGATCATTTCCGTGCAGACATAACCATGGCAATGTTTAAAGTCGATGCCATCAGCCCCGACTTGCTGGGCGATCACCGCCGCTTTAACAAAGTTGGAACCGATTTCCTCGATTTCTTCCTCGGTCAGCACATGGATGTCCGGGTCCCCGGTGGGATAAACCGAGATAACCTTCGAAAAGGCTGCTTCGCTGAGTTTGCCCGACTGATTGAGCTGGAATATAATCAGGGAATCCTGGTTGACATCCCGCATCTCTTTAATCAAGCGAGCCAGACCTTCCGTGTTGGGTTCGGTAATCGCCAGCTGGCTTTTTCGGGCCCGGCTCTCGGTCGTCAAGGTTAGGGACTCGGAGAAGATGACGCCTGCCCCGCCTTCGGCAAACCGTCGATAGCGTCTGATGGTAAGATCGGACGGGTCCCCGCTCGGATCAGCGTCGTTACATTCCATGGGCTGAAACACGATCCGATTTGGGGCTGTTTTTTTCCCGATCGGGATCGGGGAAGAAATCATCTGAGTTTGTTGCATCTCACGGTTCTCCTCGATAGGCAGTTAAACGATGAAAATAAACGGAAGAAGTTCTATATTAATTTCTATTGACTTATACGGACAACCTAATATAAGCACATCTCAAAACCCACATAATTAGAAAAATGGATCATTGTCAACAAAAATTTTTTATCCAGAAATGAATTCTAAGGAGGATAAAATGGACTCAAAGAAAACGATCGGCGTCGGAATGTTGGGGTATGCGTTTATGGGCAAGGCCCACACAAACGCCTTTAAAAAATTACCGTATTTTTTTTATCCTCCCCCGGCCGTGCCGGTGTTGGAGGGAATCTGCGGCCGAAACGAAAAATCCGTTCAGGAAGCCGCCCGGCGTTTCGGTTATCGGTACGCAACCACCGATTGGACCAAGCTCATGGATGATCCGGCCATCGAAATTTTTGACAACAACGGGCCCAACAATGTTCACAAGGATCCCTGCATCGCCGCTCTCAGAGCCGGCAAGCACACCATCGTCGAAAAACCCCTGGCGCTGGACGTGGCCGAAGCGAGGACCATGGTCGAGGTTGCCAAAGAAGCCGAGAAGCAAGGCATTAAAAACATGGTCTCATTCAGCAACCGGTTTTGCCCGGCGGTACTGTTGGCCAGGCGCCTCATCCAGGAAGGTAAAATCGGCAATATTTACCATTTCCGGGCGGCTTTTCTCCAGGACTGGCTGTTGGACCCCAATTTTCCGCTGGCCTGGCGCCTGAAAAAAGAGGTGGCGGGCTCCGGTGTGCTGGGTGATCTCAATGCCCACAGTATCGATATGGCCCGCTTTTTAACCGGCCTGGAAATCTCCGACGTCTGCGGGATCACCGAGACCTTTATCAAAGAAAGGCCGATACCCCTCGAAGCGTCCGGCCTGTCCGGCAAAGCCGGTGAGGAAAAAGGAGCCGTCACGGTGGATGATGCATCGCTGGGCATGTTTCGGTTTGACACCGGCGCTTTAGGCAGTATTGAAGCCAGCCGCTTCGCCACCGGTCGAAAATCACTCTGGCAGATCGAGGTTTACGGCAGCCGTGGGGCGATCCAGTTCGAACTGACCCAGAACAATCTGCTCCAGTATTTTTCCGTCGATGATCCGCTAGAAGTTCAGGGATTTCGGACGATCTTAGTCACCGAAGCCGAAGTTCACGATTTTGTTAAACACTGGTGGCCGCCGGGGCACATGCTGGGCTGGGAGCATCATCATTGCCACACCATCTTTCATTTTTTTAACTGCGTGGCCAACAATTTGGACGTGGCACCCTGGGGTGCCACATTCGAAGACGGCTTGAAGGTCCAATTGGTGCTCGACGCCCTGCAACGCTCCGAAAAAGAACGCAGCTGGGTTAAGGTGGAGCAGTAAAAAATCCGGATCCAGAGGGGTGGTGTTTGCCGGCAGATAAACCATGGCATTGAACCGCGGCAAAGCCTATTGTCTATGACCTAGCCCCGAGGACTAGATATTCAATAATAGGATAAACTGGAAGGAGGTATGCGAAATGAAAATAGGGATGTTTACCGCCAATTTTATGGACCATGATCTTGAATCCGTGTTCAAAATGATGGCTGAGATGGGATATGAAACCGCCGAGCTGCCGGCATTTTCCGACAACGGTCACCTTGACATCGATGACGTGCTCACCGGCAACGGGGCAAAAAAGATCAAGGATCTGGCCAAAGATTACGACCTCACCATATCCGCCCTGAGCAACCACACCGAAGGGCAGCTGGTACTGGGTCCGCATACCAAAGACACCGATGCGTTTTGCAAGGGCACACCGGCCGAAAAAATAAAATTCGGGATGAAACGTATGCAAAAAACCGCACAAGCAGCTGCCGCCCTGGATGTTCCGGTCGTTTGCGGGTTTATCGGCTGCGAGAATTTTGCCCGTTGGTTCCCTTGGCCATACCCTGAAGGATGGGACGAAATGGGCAAGGCTTTTGTGGAACGATGGGGTGAAATTTTAGACACCTTTGAAAAAGAAGGCGTCAAATTTGCCCATGAACCTCATCCCAACGAATACGTTTACAACGTCGAAACGGCCCTTAAAAGTGTGGAGTTGATGGGGGGACGTAAGGAGTGGGGCTTCAACTTCGACCCGGCCAACATCGTTATCATGGGAATCGATCCGGTTATCTTTGTCCAGGAGCTCGGTGACAGGATCTATCATGCCCATGCCAAGGACGGCGAGATTGTCGAGCACAACGTGCGCCGCTCCGGGTTGCAGGCCCAGGGCAAATGGGGCCGCATCGACCGCGGCTTCCGCTTCCGCATCCCGGGGTGGGGCTCGGTCCCCTGGAAAAGGGTGCTGACCGAAATGCGGCTGGTCAATTACGATTATGTTCTGAGCTATGAGCACGAAGATGTGGTCATGAGCCGCGAAGACGGCATGGAAAAAACCATCGCATATTTAAAGCCGCTGATCATCAAAGGCCGCTATGAAGGAAGAGGTGATAAGCTTTTTGAATAGTCTAGCCCGGACAAGCTGGGATTGAAGATTGAAAATTGAATATTTGTGGAAGTCGCTTCGCTCTGCTTTTTTAAAATCGAAAAAATACCTCAAATATTCAATCTTCAATCGAAAATATTCAATCGTTGCAGGATAGTGAAAATATCCCAAATCAATTTTTTTTCACAAAAAGCACAATAATAACTTAAACGGAGTTAAAATGTACCTTTCATTGGTTGATTTTAAGAAACGGGTTGAATTCAGCCTGTGCCAGCAGCATGCAAGCGAGGATGACGTGCGCGCCTTCTGCCGAGATGCCGCCAAAGTGGGGGTTGGCGTGGCGTGCGTCAACCCCGTTAACATCCCCTTGACCGTCAAACTGCTTGGCGGCCAGGGAATCGACATCAGCGCCAACGTGGGCTTTCCGTTTGGATCTCATCTGCCGGAAGTAAAAGCCCTGGAGGCCCGCCGGGCGGTTGCGTCCGGCGCAACCCAAATAGACATGGTCATCAATGTGGGCGCCCTGCGATCAAAAAACGACGTGCTGGTTTTAGAAGATATTCAACAGGTCGTCGCGGCCGGTCGGGGCTGTCCGGTCAAGACCATTATCGAAACCTGGGTGCTGACGGATGCGGAAAAACAACGCGCCTGCCAGATTGCTGAAAAGGCCGGCGCAGCCCTGGTCAAAACCACGACCGGTGTTCGGACCCAGTATCTGGCGCAAATAACTGCCGACCCGGTGGGGGCGACGGTGGCGGATATCCGTCTCATGCGCAAGGTTTTAAGCCCTGCTGTTAAAATCAAAGCCTCGGGCGGCATCTATACGCTTGACTTTGCCCTTGAACTGATACGGCAAGGCGCCGACCAACTTGGCATGAGCCGGGGCGAGAAAATTATTCGGGAGTTTCACGAAATTTATGGTGATGGTCTTGAGCTGGATTCCTGAATTCGCTATCCGGTCCGTTTCAAATTACCACCAAGCTAGCTGTAAGCAGCAGACATGGGGAGTTGACCGCTATGAAACCAAGAAAAGCCTATGTCATCGGTGTCGATAGTGGAACCTCGTCAACCCGGGCGATTCTCTTTGACGAAAAAGGGGAAGCTTTGGCTGAGGGCCGGCAGGCGTATGACGTTCTGAGACCGCAACCCGGCTGGGTGGAACAAAAGGCCCAGTGGTGGTGGGATGCCTTCGTCGGATCCATCCGCAATCTACTGGCAAATTGTCCCGTCAAGCCGTCCCATATTCAGGGCCTGGCAATCACCCATCAGCGGATCACCGCGGTTCCGGTGGACAAATCGATGGCGCCGGTCCGCAACGCCATCCTGTGGAACGATATCCGCTGCAGCGAACAAAATGAATGGGCGCTCGAAAAGGTGGGGCGGCGTCAAATTTATCAGCGCACCGGATATAACCCGGGTATCTGGACGGTTTACAAGGCCATGTGGCTGCGCGACAATGAGCCCGACGTTTATCATCGCATGGACAAATTTTTGCTGGTCCAGGATTATCTGACCTACAAACTGACCGGGGAGCTGATCACCACCTCCAGCGCGGCCGTGATGACGGGGTGCCTCGATGTGGCCCATCGGCATCGATGGGCCGAAGATATCCTCGATCAGTTCGGAATCTCTTCCGACATCTGGGTCCAGACCATCCTATCCGGCGGGCAGATCGCCGGCAAAATCAATGCCTCGGCTGCGCTGGCCACCGGTTTGCCCGAGGGCCTGCCCGTCGTCACGGCGGCCGGCGACCAGCCCTGCGGGGTCGTGGGGGTCGGTGTCACCCAACCCTCGATGCTCGGTGTCAACGGCGGGACCTCCTGTTCCATGGAGACCTGCACCGATCAACTCCCGCTGGACCCCGACGCCAACTACTTCATCGAGATAAGTCCCATGGGGACTTATTTTCCCGAAAATTCCATTTACAGCGGCGGCTCCTCTCTGATGAACTGGCTGAATACGACCTTTACGGCCGGCGCCGAAACCGACAGAGCGGACCATTGGGAGGCTTTCTACAACTTGGCCGGCGACGCACCGCCGGGAAACTGGGGATTGATGCTCATCCCATATTTTTCAGGCGCCACCGCGCCTTACTGGGACCTGGATGCCCGGGGTGTCATGTTCGGGTTTTTGATGGATCACTCCAAGGCGCACATGGTGCGCGCGGTCATGGAAGGCCTGGCGTATGAAACCCGCCGCCAGATGGGGTTCATGGAAAAGGGAACCGGTATTCCGATCTCCGAAGTCCGCATGTACGGCGGCTCGGCCAGAAGTGATCTGTGGAACCAGATATTTTCCGACATTTTGGGTGTTAAATTGTGCACCACCAAAACGGTGGAGACAACCGCCCTGGGCGCCGCCATCTGCGCCGCCGCCGGCGTCGGCATCTACGCCGGCATCGATGATGCCGCCGGCCATATGGTGCAGGTAAAAGAAGAATACCTTCCACGTGACGAACACCGCCGTTTATATGATCGGCTTTATCGCGAGGTGTACTGCAATTTCTATGACCGAGTGCACGACGTGGTTCACACGGCCTCGAGGATCATAAAAGAGCTATCGGCACCATAACAGCGAAAGGTATTTTCTGCTTTCCTGAAAAGGACGAGTGAAAAATGGCAGAGAAGCACGTAAAGCTTATCCACGATAGTTTTAAACCGCTTTATTTCCAGTTAAAGGAAATCTTTCATGACAAGATTGAAAGCGAGGAGCTAAAGGAAGGGGATATGATCCCCTCGGAGAATGAACTCCAGCAAATCTACGGCATCAGCCGTGCCACGGTCAGAAAGGCGATTGAACTCCTTGTTTACGAAGGTCTTATGGACAAGAAAAAAGGCAAGGGGACTTTTGTCAAGCGACGCAAGATCGAAGAACAACTGCCGGTTTTGAAAAGCTTTACGGAAGAAATGTCCGGCAGGGATGCATACAAAAAAGTCATTTCGGTGGCGTACACGAAAGCACCATCGGAAATCCGCACCCGCCTGAAACTGCCGCCGGATGAAAAGGTTTTATCGCTAAAACGCCTGATGGTGGTCGAAGGCCTATCGCTGGGCATATTGCATTCCTTCATTCCCGCGAAATTTGAACTCAGCCTTGACGAGGATTACACCAAGTCCCTGTACAGGATCTTGGAGAAAAAAGGCATTCGCTTAAAAGAGGCGGAACAAACCATTGAGGTCGGGATGGCGACATATGAGGAAGCCCGTCTTTTGGGACTGGACGCTCCTTGCCCGACCCTAGTCATCCGACGCCTTGCGTATTCAGTCAATCAAGAGGCGGTCGAATATGTGAAAGGCGTGTATCGCGGCGACCGCTATCGCTATAGTTGTAAATTGACCCGCTATTGAAATAACCGGCATTCAGCAGGACAGTTGTTGCTTGAATAAAACTTGATCGTCGATGGATGCCGGGGCAGGTTGTCCTGCCGCAGCCCAAGCGGGTATATTGTTTCTTAAAGGCTTAGTGTTCCTGTTCGGACCACCGGTTATTTCCACCTCGGATTGTCAATGATGTCTGGTTTTCCGTCTTTTTCCACCACGATTTTGCGAAATCCTTTGCTTTCGATGGTCTTATAATCATGACCGGCATCGGCCCGGAAGCAAAAGAAGGTTACAAAAGGTTTCGGCCCGATATTGATACTTCGGTGAGCAAACCGTTTGGGAACATAAACCGCCTTACCGGGTGTCAGCTCCTGACATTGCCACTGACCCGCGGGATTTTCCATCATCATCATGCCATGACCCTGGATACAGTAATACACCTCGGCCGTTTCCAGAATCTGGTGAAAATGCCCTTTGGTCATGTAATATTCGCCGGCCACTTTACCGGGATACGTAATGCTGGTGCCAAAAGCGAGATCACCGGCGTCACTGGGCATCCCCAGCTCATGGAATTCATACACCAGCGGATTTTCTTTTTCGAGAATTTGTTGCGCCGCCGCCGAGTCAATAAACATCTTTTTGACGTCGGCCAGGTATCGTTTCGTGCTCGGTTGCGAGGGACTTTTCCCATCCGTCAAATTAAATAAAATCGTAAAGGCGCGATCAATGCCGCTGCCGGATTCGGTTGTTGCTGTGGTCATGTTTTCTTCCTTTCTGAAAGCTCAAGGTTTCAGGTGTCGGGTGTCAGGTTTCAGCCCTGCCGTTGGTCACAGAACGGCCAGTTTTGTCGAAAAAGAAACGAATGAACATCGAACGTCCAACATCGAATGTCGAATTAAGGCATACTATCTATTTTAAACCCAAACTAAAACTCCTCCAGTTCAAGATCAAATACCCTAGCCAAATTGGTAATCTGCGGCCCCCAATGGCCGGTGACCAGAAGAATGTGATGGGAATAAAACGAATCCATCAGCCGGTGGCCATCGCGAATCTTGACGACGGCGCCATTGCGACAGTCCGAACCGGGGAACTGGGCATAGCCCACCAACTCGCCTTTGATCGTCATGAGCTTGCTGAAGGTGTGATCCAACTTGGTCAGGGTGATATCGCCGACCGGCAGGCGGGCATCAATGGCGCTGGCATTCTCATCGACAATGGCCAATACCTTGGGGCGCAGGTTCCACTCGGTGGACCAGCATTTCGGCAATACGCCCAGGTATCCGCAATGAACAATCAGCAGATGATTTTCGGGATGCGCTACCTCCGGAAAACGCTCAATTTTTTCATGTTTGAGGGCGGCCTGACCGACCAGCTGCGGGTAAACATTGCTCATCATAATCGGGACGTCCAAGGATTTATGCAAGAGATACTTGGTGATCAGCGTTACGGTGTCCGCTTCGCAGGCCCATAGAATACCGGATTCTTCAAAAAGCATGTTCCAGGCCAGACAGGGGGTCGTATCGGAGAAATGGGATTCGTTTAAACAGTTGATTCCCACGCCTTTGATGGCAGAATCGCCGGCTAGTTCACGTTTTACGGCAATATAAATTTTTATGGCACTGTTCAGTGCCCGTTCGGACACCCCCGGTGTCTCAAGATCCCAGTTCCGCCATGCCTTCCGGGCCTCCTGGTCCGGAATTTGCTTTGCCGCTTCCCCAAATTCCTTAAAGCTTCTTTTTTCGATGGTAACGCCGAACTTCTTCTTCATATCCTGCGTGCACCGCTCTTCCCACCAGTAAAATCTTTTAAAGATATCGGCCTGAAAGCCCTCTCCCGGATTATCCTGGAACACCAAGAACTTGGTCTGCTGAAGATCACGCTTGACGGCCAGACTCTTGCAGATGGCTTTGGTTAAATCCAGGTTGTAGGGCGCAAAGGTTTTCAGCCCTTCCGCTTTCAGAAAAGATACGATTTCCCAGTCCCACATGGCGACCGTACCGAATTCGGAAGTCACGACCACCAGCGGCAGATCGATTTTTTTCAATTCATCGATTTGCTTGAAGGCGTCTCCCAAAAGTTGTGGGAAAACGACGGCATCAGCGTCTGGCAAGGTCGAACCCAGAGAGACCGGCTTCAGAAAATCGGCCACCGGCGCCAGCAGATCTTTTAGATTCGCCAGCTGCTGATCGAATTCTTCATTTTTACCGGACATAAAGTAAACGGGAATCAACCGTGCTTTCATTTTGATATCTCCTTGATTTTTTTTGCCAACTCTTTGTAGTAACGATCGTAGACACTGCAGCCCACCTCCTGTTGCTCTCCCAGCAACATGCCGCAATCCATGCACAGGGTGCACCAGTTCACGGATTTCAGATCGCCGTTCAGAATTTTTTTGGGAAGGAACGGATCGGCAATCGCCTGCCGGGCAACACCCACCAGATCAACGTTTTTATCTTTGAGATTTTTCTCGGCCCAGTAGACGAAACTCTTTTTAGCCGGATCCTCTCCGGGCAACTTGTTTCTACCGTCACGCAGATAGCTGTAGCCGGCGCCGATCACAGGGATATCGATGGACTGTTTGATGGTCCGGGTCCAGCCGAAATGCCGAAAGACTGCGTCGGTAGAATCATCGGTGGGCAGCAGAATTTCAAGGTTGCCGGCGGCATTGCCGGCCGAAGCGCTGATTAGATGCAATCCCGCCTCCTGGGCCAATTTGGCGAAGGCAACCGGTTCACTCAGGTCTTCGGCGATTTCACCGAGTCCCGATGTGCCGAATCCGCCCGGTACCCC
>Ga0210365_10316471_pt1 | contig 17335 bp, 14 predicted proteins | sample S637metaT_FD_159655 | JGI IMG/M metagenome (GOLD analysis project Ga0210365, IMG submission 159655) | Metatranscriptome of estuarine sediment microbial communities from the Columbia River estuary, Washington, United States - S.637... | ecosystem: Environmental > Aquatic > Marine > Intertidal...
CCTGGTTCCGTGAAGCGGTTGGAAATATGTCTTCGGTTTATGGAGCACGCCTCCAGAAGACAACTATATTGGTGAGTGTACTTGTAGCGGTTGTTGTAAATTTTGATCTGGTCAATATCACTGTGCGATTGTGGGAGACGTCAAAAATTAGTGAGCTTAAGGAACTGGGGCTGCCAATCCCAGCCGATCCGGCACTTTTTACCAGACTTCCCGTGGGATGGTACTGCAACAATCTTCCTTCTACCCTCGCCGAATGGGGAATCAAAATCGCCGGTATTTGCCTGGGTGCTTTCTTTATTGTCATTGGCTCACAGTACGTCTTCAATCTAATGAAAAAACAGTATAAACCGTCAAAGTAAGGATTACGCAACTGTCAAAGAGTTGGAACTATTTTTTACCGTTCTTCTTTTCCAAAACGAAGGTATACCAGTCGATCTTCCGGGTGAAGATCATTACGGCCGCAAGTATGATAAATAAACCGAGACTGCCCATCAATAAGGAGTAATCCTCGAGACGAAGCATGACATACAAAAAACCGTACAAACCGCCAACCACCGACCCCATAAAATACGCAAGGGGACCCCGACCGGAAACACCCCGGGTATAGAACGTGGTTAAGGCCACTATACTTATACTTGAAATCAAATACGCGATGTCGAAAGACATGTGCTCGGACAACGAGATCAAAAGCAAGTAAAACATACACAACGCAAAACCCACTAAAAGATACTGGATCAAATGAACCTTTTTCTTATTCCACAACTCGATAAGCAGGAAAAAAGCCATGAACGTAAGGGATAAAAACAAGATCGCATATTTGGCACTCCGCGTGGTCTTCCGATACTCGTCGACGGGATCGAACAACTCGAGCCCAAAAGCGGAACGGTAAATATCCCACTTGTACTCCTTCCACTGCTGGGGAAACTCCCGGTTGTATTCGAGGACTTCCCACCGGGCACTGAACCCCTTCTCGTCGATCTCCCTGCTTTTGGGTAAAAATGCCCCCCTGAAACTGGGACTGCTCCACTTCGCACTCAATTGGACATCGGTTTTCCGCCCCAGGGGGATGAAATCAACGGTTCGACTCCCCCGGAGATTGAGCCTCACGGCGAACCGGTTCCTTTGCTTCTTAAGGGTATCCACCTCGACCTTTGTGCTGATTCCCCGCGGGAGAACAGTCTCGTTACCGGTACCGGGTTTGGGAATTAACATGGTATTATTCCACTGGATTTCGATATTCTTGTTAATACCGCGCATGTCGGTCAACCCGAGAGAAAGCACCGCATCGTCCCAGATGATCTCCTCATGGGGAATTCTCCATTGGCTGAAATCGGGAAACTCGAATTCACCGCGAATATCCAGGTCGGCGGTATAAACGATGGAAGTGTATATCCCCCGGTACCTGATTTCCGGGTGAATCTCCCCGGATACGGTCAGCAAATCGGGTAAAAAACTCGCCGTTCTTATTTCCGCCCGTATTGTTCTCTCCTTTTTGCCGTCCACGATATGGGCGGTTTGAATGTAAACCCGGTAAGGGATTTTCAATACCGGGCCGGTTACGGTCTGACCAAACGCCCAACCGGAATTGATCTCTTCCACAACAATATTTCTTCTTGATTCCCGTTCATCGATGAGGGATAAAACCATGGCAAAGGGGATCAACATTAACAATATTAAGAACCCGATCAGGAAAACTCTTGAAATAATGGAATTCTTAACCGACTCGATAAACGACACATTTTTCTCTTGACTCATAATTCCTCCTGGCCTCGATAAGGCGCGAGGCCGCCCTCTTAAATACGTTATAATCATCTGACGGCTTACCGGGCAACTTTTTATCCTCGCCTTAGATAGAATAGTATAGGGTTATGAAAAGGAGTCGAAGGAAATGTGAATTTTATGTGAAAAATAGATGAAAAAGAGTGCCTAAAGTGCCTAAAGCGTCCACTTCTTTACCATCTCGAAGACCACGGCCCGCTTAATGGGCTTCGATATATAATCGTCCATCCCGGCTTCCAGGAACCGTTCCCTGTCTCCCTTCATCACATCGGCGGTAACGGCAATGATGGGAATCCGGGTGGTTTTATCCCCTCTTTGGGATTCCAGTTTCCTGATCTCTTTCGTGGCATCGATACCGCTGAGTACGGGCATTTGAACATCCATGAAGATCAGGTCGTATGCATCGGGTCTGGATGCATACGCGTCCAGTGCTGCCCGGCCGTTATCGGCAACATCCACGTTATACCCGGCTTTGGTCAACATAAAGTGCGCCAGTTTCCGGTTAACCGGATGATCTTCGGCCAATAAAATGCGTACGGAATGTTTAAGCCCCTCACCGATGCTGTGCCGGGTGAGGAAAGTTTCCTTTTCCCCCTGTTCGCTCCCGGCGGTTTCCCGCACACTGAGCAACTGCGACGCCATGGCCAGGAGTTTCCGCCGCTGGATAGGTTTGGGCAAATAGCCGTCGAAACCGGCCTCCCTGAACATTTTAGACCGGCTGATGGTGGAAGAGGAAAAAGCCATAACGGGAAGGGTGGAAACAGGGGAATCCATCCGGCGGATGGCCGACAAAATATCGAAACCGGTCACCCCGGGCATTTGAATATCCAGGATACACAAATGAAAGGGATCCCCCTTTTCAAAATCCTCCCGCAGCACGGAGGTCACCTTTTCCCCGTCGGTGAAAGCGGTGACCCGCATCCCGGCCACCTCCAGGTAATGGGTTAAAATCTCCAGGTTATGGACGGTATCGTCCACGATAAGGGCCTTTTTACCGGAAAGATTCCGGGGCAGCGCCGCCGGCACGGTTTTTTTCGACGCGGTCTCGACCCAGGCGGTAAAATGAAAAACACTCCCTTCACCCGGCCGGCTCTCGGCCCGGACATCCCCCCCCATCAACCGGGCAATCTGCCTGCAAATGGCCAGGCCCAGACCGGTACCGCCGTGCTTCCGGGTGGTGGAACCGTCCACCTGCTGGAAAACCTCGAATATCCTCAGTATCTCATCTTCGGGAATCCCAACGCCGGTATCCCTGACACGGATGTGCAGTTTGAAACGGCCCGCTCTCCTCTCCCCGACATCGAGGTCGATCTCGATCTCCCCGGTTTCGGTGAACTTGACGGCATTGCCCAGTAAGTTCAACAGCACCTGTCGAAACCTCCCGGGATCGGTCCGGACAAAAGCGGGCACATTATCGCCGATGCGGCACAGTAGTTCCACGGGTTTTTCCGTCAGCCGGGGGGCCATTAATTCGCACACGTCGAAGACGGTCAATTCCGGGTCGAAATCGATAGCGTTAAAAGAGAGTTCACCGGCCTCCATCTTGGAAAAATCCAGGATATCGTTGATCAATACCAGGAGCGCTTCCCCACTGTGATGAATATTCCTGGTAAATTCCATCTGTTCATCTTTTAAATCGGTGTCCAGCAGCATATCGGTAAAACCGATGACGGCATTCATGGGGGTCCGGATTTCATGGCTCATGCGTGCCAGGAATTGGCTCTTGGCCTGGTTGGCGTTTTCGGCGACCTCCCGCTGCTTCTCCAGTTCCCGGGTCCGCTGTTCCACCATTTGTTTAAGTTTTTCACGCTGCCTCCGGTAGGTCCGTACCCTTAAGCGGAAGAAAAAGAAGATGGCGGCCAGGACAAAAACAACGATAACGATCCGGAACCACCAGGTTTGCCAGAAAGGGGGGATAACGATCAATTTTACCGAAGCGCCGGTTTCATTCCACAGGCCGTCATTATTGGAGCCTTTCACCCTGAAGGTATATTCGCCGGGCGGGAGATTGACATAATATGCAAAATGCCTGTTCCCCACGTCGTTCCACACCTCCTCGAATCCTTCCATTATGTAGGCATAGCGGTTCCTTTCGGGGGAAACATAATTCAGTGCGGCAAATTGGAAGGAAATGATGGAATCCCGGTGAGTGAGGGTGACGGTATCGGCGTAAGTGATACTTTTTTCATGGATAACACGGCCGTCCACGGTCAGTCCGGTGGATACGGACCGGTTGAACAAGCGGAAACCGGTGATCACCACGGGTGGAATGTCGGGATTATCTTTGATGGTGTGGGGATAAAAGGTATTGAGACCGTCGATTCCCCCGAAAAACATTTCGCCGTCCCCGGTTTTATAATAGGCGCCGAAATTAAAGACATCGCCCTGGAGTCCATGGGAACGGTCGAAATTTTTAAATTCTTCTGTACGGGGATCAAAGCGGGACAACCCCCGGTTGGTGCTGAGCCATAAAAATCCTCTTTCATCTTCAAGAATGCCGTATACAACGTTGTTGGGTAAACCGTCGGCTTCGGTGAAACGGGTGAAACGGCCCCTCGAAACGTCCAACCGGTTGAGGCCGCCGCCCATGGTGCCCACCCATATAAAACCGCGGCTGTCTTCAAGGATCGAAAGGACATAGGAATAACTGAGGCTGTGGGGGTCCCCGGGGTCGTGTTGGTAATGAAAAAATGTACCGGTGGAACGGTCGAATCGATTGAGACCGCCGTACTGGGTGGCGACCCACAACATCCCGGAACGGTCTTCATAGATATTGCAAATCACATTATCGCTTATGCTTCGAGGATTGCCGGGTTGGTGTTTGTAATGAACAAACCGGGACTTATCGCCCTTTGCACTACCGGGTTCAAGGCAATCGAGCCCGTCCTGCGTGCCCGCCAGGAGAGCTCCCGTGGAATCCCGGTAAATATGATTCAATTTATCATCGGCGAGGCTGTGGGGATTTCCCGGGTCATGCCGGTAATGGGTAAATTCAACTTTATTGCGTTTCCTGTCCAGGCGGTTGAGTCCCCCGCCGTAGGTCCCTACCCAGAGTGTCCCGCCGGGTCCATCGGAAATGGAAGTGACTTCATTTTCACTCAGGCTGCCGGGATTATCCTCTTCATGCCGGAAATGAGAATGCTTCCCGTTCTCCCTGTCAAAACGGGTAAGCCCCCCCGCGGCGCCAATCCAGAAGGTACCCTCTCTGTCCCGGTAAATGGCGTTGACGCTCCCGGTGATCAGGCCGCCGTCTTCTTCATCCTTGTTCTGCGCATAGGTCACGAAAGGATAAGAAGTATGATCGATGCGATAAACCCCATCCGCCCCGGTCCCAATCCAGAGGTTCCCGGAACGGTCCTTATAAATCGAATAAATCCACTTGTCCTTTATACTTCCGGGCGTACCCGCGACATCCCGGAAACGGGTGATCTTCCCGGTATCGCGGTGAAAACGGTTCAAACCGTTCTCGGTACCGATCCAGAGATAGGGAGAGACCGGGTCGTTGTAAAGCGCGTGTATCCAGTTATCCGACAGGCTGTTGGGCGTTCCGGGGGGATTTTGGAAACGGGAAAAGACGCCGTCTGCGGGATTAAAGCGATTAAACCCGTCGGCGGTCCCGATATAGATCTCCCCGGATGGAGCGGAACTGATGGCCATGACCCGGTTATCGGTCAGACCGGCCGGGTTACCCGGGGACGATTGAAACCGGGTAAAGGTTTGAGACGAACGGTTGAAGCGGTTGAGACCCCTGTCGGTCCCCACCCACAGGTCTCCCTCCCGGTCTTCGACGATGGACCAGACGGTATCACCGCCCGGGCTGCCGGGATCATCCGGGTTGTGCCTGTAGTGAATAAAGGTGTGCGCGGCCGGGTCGAACCGGTCTAAACCGGCATTGGTACCCAACCACAATATACCGCGATCATCCTCATGGACGGCGTTTACCACGTTATCGCCCGGGCTGAGGGAATCACCGGGACGGTGAGGGTAACGGGTAAAGATCCCGGTTGTGGGGTCGTACCGGTTAAGACCGCCGTTATTTGTGCCTATCCAGATTATCCCCTCCCGGTCTTCACATAGGGAAAGAATATAATTAACGCCCAGGGTATTGGGATCATCGGGAGAGTATTTATAAATGGTAAATGTATATCCGTCGTAACGATTCAACCCATCTTGCGTACCGAACCACATAAATCCTTTCCGGTCCTGCAAGATGGTATTTACAGTGCCCTGGGACAACCCGTCATAGATAGACAGGTGATGGAATTTTATACTCTCCTCCACGGAAAAGAGCGATTGATTCGGCAGCAGGAATAAAAAAATTACGGCGAGTGCAAGCGTTGGCTTCATAGAAAGTATTTTAACAAAATTATTTCTTTTTTAAAAGTTGAAAATAAAATCCAAATGTGAAATAATTATAATCTAAGACAGGTAAGGATTAAAAAGAAGGAGGGTAATATGACATATTACTTTAACAAGATACTGGATGTTTCGTTCGATCAGGCCATCGACACGGTCACCGAAGAGCTGAAAAAGGAAGGTTTCGGCATCCTGACGGAGATCGATGTGAAAGCCACGTTGAAAAAGAAATTGGACGTGGATTTTCGGAACTATAAAATCCTGGGGGCATGCAATCCCCCTTTTGCCCATAAGGCCCTGCAATCCGAAGACAAGATCGGACTGATGCTGCCCTGTAACGTCATCGTCCAGGAACTCCCCAACAATAAGATCGAGGTGGCGGCGGTGGACCCGGTGGCGTCCATGGCGGGCGTGGAAAATACAAGCCTGGGCATTGTGGCCGACGAGGTCCGGCAAAAACTGGAAAGAGTTATCGAAAACTGCTGATCGCCGAACGTCGAACGCCGTGTCGGCATTTGACAGAAAAGGGGAATCAGTATAAAATAGGGATGAAAACTTTAAATTTGACATCCGAGCGCGGAGGTGAAAATGAGCGATACGAAAAATGGTTCCGACGATGGAGTAAATGATGTGACAAACCCCGACCCAAGCCCCGACGCAAGCCTCGACGATAACGCAAACACAAATATAGTACCTTCCCACGACCCGGACATGATGGGTTCGGATGAAATCGAAATCCCCGCCGAAGAGATGAGCGGCATCCTCACGGATGAAATCACCGATGACGGGATAACCGTAATGGGAAATGATGCCGGGGCAGCCCCCAACGATGAGACCGTGTTGAGCAGCGACGAACTGGACCCGGCAAAAGAAGATACCGTCACCGAAGATAAAACCTCCGTCATGTTCAATTTATCGGATATCCAGCATAAACTGACCAGGGAGTTCGACACTATCCCGGATAATTACCGTGAGCAATTCGAACCGGAACAGATGTCCCTTATTATTAAAGATTACTTCACCCATCGCTCCGACGCTGAAAAAGTAAAGATCAACAGGAACTTTTTAATCGATGCCGAGCCCTTTAAAATCGAAAAACTGGTTGAAGATATAAAAAAATCGCCCGAAGGACTGGCCACGGGAATCAAAAGCCTGGACAGCCGGATTTCCATTCCCCCCGACGCGGTCACCCTTATCGCCGCCAGGCCCAAACACGGCAAAACCTGTTTCCTGCTCAACGTGCTCCTGAATATGTGCCGGTTATACAAGGACCGACATTTCGTACTCTATACCTATGAATCCCCCAAATGGGAAACCTTGTTGAAATTGATCAATATCTGCGGTACGAAGCAGTTCAGCCAACAGGATCGGTTCCCCACGAACCTCGAACGCTGGAAATATGAATTCAAACAAACGGAAATACCCGTACTGAAAGAAAAAGCCGAAAATGAAGCCGAGTATTCCGGTCTGAAAGACTTTACGGAGATTTCACCCCGGGTCCATGTGATCGACAGCAATCACAACGTCGTCGACCTGGCCGATTCCATACATTCTTTTGGAAAAGCCTTCGATGTGGGTGCGGTATTTATCGACTCGCTGCCCAGGATACCGGTGGAAAAAGAGAAAAACACCATGGATCGGACACAGCAATTGCGGGATATTTCCAACCGTCTAAGGAAACTGGCGTATGAAACCCGGTTCCCGTTGATCCTGAGCGCACCGTTGACACCGGGACCGAAGGTCTCGCCCGAATACGACGACCTGTCGGAAGCGAACCTGGCCGAATGCGGCAGTCCCGGACGGGACGCCGGTCTCATAATCGGGCTCCAGAACTACGCCCGGTCGAAATATATCGGGTCCAATCTTAATGTCGGGTTCAAATCGGAGTTCTACGGGCAGCCCCTGGAAAAAGCGGAACTCATGCCGGAAAATATCAAGGATATGATGCAAAAAACCATTCTCCTGGCAAAGGTTTTTTCCAACAAAATCGGACCGGAAACGGAAACGGAATTACTTTTCCACAAGCAGCTACTGAAAATCTCCGATTTCGGCGGCGACGGCATGGGGTAAGGTCGCATCATTTGTAATTTGTAATTTGTGATTTGTGATTTTATTTTTGCTTCAAAAATACCATGGTCCCCCGGGGGAGATCGTTGAAATTCCCGACAATATCCCCGGTGAGCAAACCGCGTTGAGGAATATAGTAGAGTGTTTCCCTGTGGTTATAGGCCCTCCCGGCAATACTCCAGGGGGTCTGACCTTTGCCCGCGCCGACTTCCACCGGTTCCCGGTACCCCAGGATCATCCGGGTCCCCATGGGTAAAGAATCCCAATCGGTCACGCGGGTCCCGGGTACAAACCCGCCGTTGGAAAAGAAGTAGAAGGTGGTCGGCGCATTGTACGCGTTACCGGCATAACTCCAGGCGGTAAAATCACCGGTAATATCCAGTATCGGGCTTTTCTCCTTTTCCATCTCATAGTTCGCGGGCTGGTTCAGCATCACTTGCGTCCCCTTCGGGATACGGTCCCACCCGATCGTTTTCGCTGCCTTATCGCCCCGGATTTCCCGTTTATCCGGTAATATATACAGGGTCTCGGGACTGTCGTAATCCTCGCCCGCGATGTTCCAGGCGGTATTGTTCTTGCTGATGATATTGGATGTGGTTGACAGTGTTTCCACGGTTCCGTTTAAAACGGGTGCGGCTGCGGTGGGCGTCACCACTGCCGCGGGTTCCGTTTTCCCGGGTCCCCGGGATTTGTAGAATACGGCATAAATACGGGAATCGGGCGCCAGGCGCCGCGATTTGACATCGGGGTCATAGGTCCACGCCTCCCGGCCCGGACCGATTCTCGACCGGTCGAAATTGAGACCGCACCGTTTCCGCCCCCGGTGCGGCAGGCGGTGCCATTGGTTGGGTTTCCCATAGGATACCTGGCTGTGGGTGAGTACATTTTTAGCGGGTATCCGGTACACCCGGCGAAGGGTTTCTACCAATTGCCCGAGTGAACGGTACTGTTCATCGGTGATCTTCCCGTAATGATACCCCACCAGCTCGATGGCCAGGGAATGGGAACTGATATCCTCCACACCGTTCCACATACTGAGCCCCGCATGATCGGCCCGGTACTTGTGGTTTAATAGCCGGTATACAAGGCCGTTCCTGGCAATGGCATAATGCGCATGCCCACCAACGGTCCGGTATTTCCCTTTCACCACCTTACCCTGTGACAGGGTGCGCAGGGTACTGGTCAAACCGGCCTCGGATGTATGGATAATAATAAACTGCGTACTCTTCCGTTTCTGTTTCTTAAATTTCCGGTTCAACTGTTTCCTGTAATCCTTAACAACCAACGTCTTCCCCCCCGCCGAAGCGGCGTAACCCGGAACTGCCGTGTTACTAATAAGCAGTATCAATTGCAAGGCAAATACAGACACAAAACTGTGGAAAATTCGTTTAGTCATAAACCGTTACATTCCTTTTCGAAAAACCGTAAGTTATTATTTATCGCACCCGGAAACAAAAGTCGAGTGGGACCAAATCAATAAGGATTTTTCAATGGCCTGATCTTCTGCGCTTGTATTCTTCAATTGCTTCCTCTCTTTTTTGTTCAAATTCCGTTTCCCAATCGACGCCGGTTTCTGACATGGCATTTTGAATCCTGTCTTCCAACAACCTGAATCGTTGATAAGCCAACTCTTCCTGGATTAAATTTTTGAGTGCTTCCAAACCATATAAAGTAACTAATTCATCCGGTACATTGACCTTTATTGTTTTCATCATAAATCCATATTTAATAAATATTAAAAAAGGGACCGTTGGCCGCCGGGGAGATTTTTTTGGAAATGCTTGTACGCCTTGTCAGTGGCTACCCGGCCGCGGGGCGTGATCTTTAAAAAACCCTGCTGGATCAAATACGGTTCATAGACATCCAATAACGTGTCCTTCTCCTCCTGGATAGACGTGGATAACGTGGATAACCCCACCGGCCCCCCACCAAAATGCTCGATAATGGTTAATAAAATCTTACGGTCCGTCTGGTCGAACCCCTCCTCATCCACCTCCAACGCCTTAAACGATAATTCCGTAATACCGGTATCGATGACCCCTTCACCCTTCACCTGTGCAAAATCACGCACCCGTTTGAGTAATTTGTTGGCAATCCGCGGGGTTCCCCTGGAACGCCGCGCAATCATCCCCGCCGCCTTCGGATATATCCGTATATCAAGTATCTTCGCACTCCGTTTCAAGACCTCTACCAATTCCTCTTCACTGTAAAAATCCAGGTGGATCATGATACCGAACCGGTCCCGCAAAGGAGCGGACAACAACCCCGCCCGCGTCGTCGCACCTATCAACGTAAACGGGTTGATGTTAATGGAAATATTTTTGGCCCCCACCCCCTGACCGATGATCACATCCAGTTGGAAATCCTCCATGGCTTTATATAATATTTCCTCCAACGCCGTCTTCAACCGGTGTATCTCATCGATGAACAGTACATCATGGGGCTCCAGGTCCGTCAAAATAGCCGAAAGATCACCCTTCCGCTCCAAAATAGGTCCCGACGTCTGCTTGATATTCACACCGATCTCCGAGGCGATAATATTGGCCAACGTCGTCTTCCCCAATCCCGGCGGACCGTACAATAATACGTGGTCAAGAGACTCACCCCTCTGTCTCGCCCCCGCCACATAGGTCTTGAGATTCCCCACCCGCTGCGCCTGACCGATAAATTCCTTGAAAAACGTCGGCCTCAAATTGTTATCGAAGGCTTTATCATCCGGGACCGGGTCCGCACCGGCTGCCGTCACTTCCGAAATATCCGTGCTTTCAGGGTCCATGGTCCTTTATTAAAGCTTACTGATCCTCTTCAGCAGCAATTTAAACATCTCCTCGAAGGAAACCGGCTCCGGGTTCTCCTTCAGGGCCTTATTAACAAAATCCGTAACCGACTTGACCGGGTATCCCAGGTTCACCAACCCGGAAACCAGGTCATCCCTCAATTGGACCGTTTCCGGCACCTGCTCCTCTTCCAGTTCCAGTTTCCCCGTCAACTCCAGGATAAGCCGCTGTGCCGTCTTCTTCCCGATACCGGGAATCGAACTGATCTTACCCGCATCGCCGTTGTTGATCGCCTCCACCAGCTCGTTGACCGAAAAAGCCGAAATAAGGGAAAGGGCGGTCTTCCCCCCTACCCCGGAGACGGAAATGAACCTCTCGAAAAACATCTTTTCCCTGGGCGTCAAAAATCCGTAAAGTATCATCAGGTCGTCTTTAACCCTCATTACCGTGTGCAGCAGTACCTCCTTCTCATTTTTTAAGGCAGTGTAAGCGGAAACCGGGACCAATACCTTAAAGATCATTCCACTCCCCGTATCCACATGCACCACCCCCGGCGAAATATCAAACACACAACCTCTTAAGGCTGAAATCATTTTCCTCCTTACTTCTTTGTTAACGTCAGCCGGGACACCCGGCCCCTCAGCAAATGGCAGTACGCTACCGCCAGGGCATCGCTCTCGTCGCCGCCCAGCGGTTTTTCGCTTGTATTAAGATTTAACAACACGGTTAGCATTTTACCCACCTGGGGTTTCAGTGCATTGCCCGAACCGGTAAGTGCCCGCTTCACCTCCCCCGGCGAGTAGGATTCCAGCCGGATGCCCCTAACCAGTAAAGACCCCAGGACCACCCCCCTGACTTTGGCAAGCACATTCATGGACCTGACATTTTTGCCCAGGAACCCCTCCTCGATGGCCGCGCTGTCGATGGCGTATTGTTGATAAATTTCCTCCAGCCGGTGCCATAACGTCTTCATTTTCAAATAAAAATCCGTTTCCTTTAATTTTATTTCTTCCGAATGGAGGTACAGGATGGTGTTGTTCTTTTTTTCAAGAATGCCGACCCCGAAACTGACGGAGCCGGGATCAAATCCGATAACGACCATTCACACAATTCGGATGAAGCCGTCAATTGCCGTTGTGGTAGGCTTCGATATCCTCTTCGGAAATATCGAAATTGGACCACACGTTTTGCACATCATCCAGGTCTTCAAGCTTCTCGGTCAATTTGAGCATCTGTTCCGCCTGCTTTCCTTCCAGTTTGATATAGGTCGAAGGTATCATTTCGATTTCCGCGGATTCGGGGGTGAGATTCTTGTTTTTCACCGCCTGGAGAACGGCATCGAAATCTTCCACCGTGGTCGTCACTTCATAGTTCCCTTCATCGACGGCCATATCCTCGGCACCGTTTTCCAACACCAATTCCATTAATTCATCCTCTTCCACGGCATCGGTGGAAACGAGGATCAGGCCCTTCCTCGTAAACATCCAGGCAACGCACCCGCTTTCACCCAGGTTACCGTTGTACTTCGCAAAAACGTGTCTCACCTCGGCGACGGTCCGGTTCTTATTGTCCGTCAAACACTCGACCAGTATAGCAACACCGCCGGGTCCGTACCCCTCGTAAGTAATGCCTTCGTAATTGACGCCTTCCAGTTCCCCGGTACCCCGCTGTATTGCTTTTTTAATATTGTCCGCCGGCATGTTCACCGCTTTCGCGGCATCGATGGCGTGCCGCAGCGCGGAATTGGAAGCCGGGTCGCCCCCGCCCGCCCTGGCGGCAAAGGTAAGCTCACGTATGTGACGGGTAAATATCTTTCCACGTTTCGCGTCCACGGCTGCTTTCTTATGTTTTATTGAAGCCCACTTTGAATGACCTGACATGGTTTATCTCCTTAAACTGATTTTTTTTAACTCTTCCGATAAGAAGGTATTCTTAAACGTCTTCCTGGCCTCGACCAGCATCTTCTCTACATCCCGGTCCGAATACTCGGGACTGTAATGGAATAAAAACAATTTCTTGACCCCGCACTTCACTGCATTGGCCGCGGCCATGGAAACCGTACTGTGCCCAAATCCTTTCTTTGGATTTTCCGGGGAGAAATAATCGGCCTCGAAATATTGCGAATCATGGATCAATATGTCCGCGCCCCTGATAAATTCCAGGTACTTCCCCTCGAATCCACCGGGAGACTCGACATCCGTGGCATACACCACCTGTTTGCCCCCCACGGAAATCCTGTACACCAATACCCCGGACAGGGGGTGATCGTTCTCTTTTATATAATCGATGTCGAAATCCTCGCCGATGGATATGGTACGGGGCTTTTTCGTATCCAACGAGATAAAATTAAACACCGCCTTGATTCCCTTTTTACTGATGGGGGAAAGCGGCTGGGCAAACAACGTGTAAACGGTGTCCGGGAACGATATCTTCTTATCTTTATTATTATCGCTGTAAATAGTGATCTCAAATTCCTCGTCAAAAACGGGATCGAAAAAGGGAAGCCCCTGGATATGATCGCTGTGTAAATGGGTCAGGAAAAGATCGATCTTCTTTATATGGGGCTTATTCTCTTTCAGGTAATTACCGATACGGATGATACCGGTCCCGGCATCCAGTATGACCACCTTATTTTCTTTCTCAATAAGGATGGAAGCAGTATTACCGCCATATTTGGAGGTATCCCGGCGGGGCACGGGATAACTGCCCCTGACACCGTAAAAAACCAGGTTTGCTTCGGCCATGGACATTAATTTTTAATTAAAATCTTCCAGTATTTTGTACACGCACAAGCTGCCGCACATCGAACACGCATCGGTGGCAGTACTTCGTTCCTCACGGATTCGCCGGAATTTCTCAGGGTCCATACAAATTTGCTCCTGGCGTTTCCAATCCAGCCGCTTCCGGGCTTCCGCCATCTCGTTGTCCTTATCGACGGCGCCGGGTACGCCTTTGGCAATATCACCGGCATGGGCGGCGATCCGGGAAGCGATAATCCCTTCCTTTACGTCATCTTCGTCGGGCAGTCCCAGGTGCTCGGTGGGGGTCACGTAACACAGGTAATCCGCGCCGGCCGCCGCGGCAATGGCCCCCCCGACGGCGGAAGTAATATGATCGTAACCCGGGGCGATATCGGTGACAATGGGCCCCAATACATAAAACGGCGCATCGTCACAGATGGATTTCTGTAACTTAATGTTCATCTCGATCTGGCCCAACGGCAGGTGCCCGGGTCCTTCGACCATGACCTGCACCCCGGCCTCCCTACACCGTTTCACCAGTTCGCCCAGGGTCAGGAGTTCCTCCACCTGTCCCCAATCGCTGCCGTCGGACAAACAACCCGGCCGCAGCCCGTCACCCAGGGACATGGTGACGTCATACGTACAGGCGATCTCCAGTATCCGGTCGAAATGCTCGTAAAACGGGTTTTCCTTATTATTATGAAGCATCCAGCCCGTGGTAATGGACCCACCCCTGGAGACAATTCCCGCCCTTCGCCGTTGTTTCCTTACCTTCTCGACCGCCCTGCGGGTCAACCCGGCATGAATGGTCATGAAATCCACACCGTCCTGCGCCTGTTTTTCAATGTATCCCAGCATTTCATCGATGGTCATTTGAACGAAAGTACCGCCTTTTGCAGCGACTTCCTTGGCCATCTGGTAGATGGGAACATTGCCGAAAGGAATGGTAGACCGTTCGATCAGGGCCCGCCTGATTTTATCGACATCGCCGCCGGTGCTTAGATCCATCACCGTATCGGCCCGGTACTTCTCCACCATATCGATCTTTTTCAACTCATCCTCGATTTTGTCAAAATCCCCGGATGTACCGATATTGGCATTGATCTTTGTTTTCAAGAACTTCCCGATGCCGATGGGGGCGAGGTTTTTATGATTCACATTACAAGGGATGACCACCCGTCCTTTGGCGATCAACTCTCTTAAGGTTTCTTCCTCCATGGACTCATTCGCGGCCACGACTTTCATCTGCCCGGTGACAATACCTTTTTTCGCACTTTCAATTTGTGTCATCATTTGCTCGTTTCCTTTTTCAACTGTAAATCTTATACTATTTTTCATCTTAAATCAAGTATCCCCTTGATATTGGAAGAAAATTGTGTTATTATTCTTAATCATTTTGCCGGGGTGGCGGAATAGGCAGACGCACGGGACTTAAAATCCCGGGGGCATTATGCTCGTGAGGGTTCGATTCCCTCCTCCGGCAGATTCGAGAATAATTTAAACTATGTCGTCGATCATTTTTTTTTACATTGCTTGTTATTGGATTGGTTTTTTCTTGTGCATCCCGCTGGGGCCCGTCAACCTCGAGGTCTTGCACACCGCCCTGAAAAAACACTATCACCAGGCCATAGCCGTCGCCATCGGGGGTGCAATGGGAGACGCTATTTGGGCAACGACGGCATTTTTCGGCGTATCCCCGTTTATGAACTCCCCCAGGATGGAAGGTATCTTCCTGGTGGTAACCGCCGCGATTACACTGCTATTGGGTATCGTTGCCCTTAAAGATTCCAAATTCATCGGGAAAAAAGAGGAAGAAATGGTCACCCGGATCCGGCGAAAACGATGGGCATTTCTCAAAGGTCTCACAATGGTGCTGGTCAATCCCCTGGGTATCGTTTCATGGATGATATCCCTCCAGTTCCTTCGAAAGATCGATATCTATATCCCCATGCGGTTAAATTACGAGATCATCTTTTTTATCGTTGTCACCGTGGGTGCGGCATCCTATTTCCTTTTGATGATCTTTATAACCAATAAAATGAATACTATCCTCAATCCCCGGCGGACCCGTAAAATAACAAAATACCTGGGTTTCCTCTTGATCGGGTTAAGCGCGTATTTCCTTTATAATGCGGTACGGGTTCTTTTTTTCAACAGCCGGTTACTCTCGGCCCTCCCGAAGTAACCCACCTGCTCGCCTGCTTCTCCTGGCTTTTTTGAATTTCTTGGGGTGAACGCCGTAATAATTCTTGAATAGGGTAATAAAATAATCCGCCCTGGAAAATCCGACAATCCGTGCCAGATCATCCATGCTAATCTGCCTGTCTTTTTTTAACAATCCTACGGACCGGAACATCTTTTCACCAGTGATAAATTCATTCAAGGTGATATCTTTGTCACCTTTAAAAATCCTGGAGAGATAAGAGGGGTTGACACCGAAAGTCGCCGCGATCTTCGAGACTTTCAGCATTGCGAGTTCATCGGTTTTCCGTGTCAGGATGAATTCAGTGACACGGTCTGAAATTTTCTGTCTTCTCATCATTTTTTTGCCTCTCTTTTTTGTCTCTCTTTTTTGTCTCTTTTTTTACCTCTTTTTTTACCTCTTTTTGAGTCCATCTTATTTTACCATCTTATTTTAACGTCTTATTTATCGTTATGCAATTATAACCGCATGATTACAGGTAAAAATTATACCATACTATCTGCCACAAATCCAGCACTTGAAAAAAAGCGTCGAAGAAATGATATTCGTCTTTATAAATTCCATTCCCCCGGGGGGCGATCAAAACTCCCGTCTTGCGAAATTCATGGACATCCACATTTCCTCTTGACTTTAGATCGAAATTAGTATTTAATTAGGGATTGCCGTAAGGCAAAAAACAAATGCCGAATTATATGGAGGAAACAATGAAAAAATTATTCGCTGTTATTGCAGTTATCGCAATCTTGAGTTTAACGGGACACGCCCAATCTGTGGATGAAGTCGTTGCCAATTATCTGAAAGCCATCGATGCCGGTAGTTTGAAAGCGATAAATTCAATGGAAGCCAAAGCCAAAATGGTGGACAACAAGGGCATGGAAATGCAACTGACCATCTGGCTTAAACGTCCCAACCTGGTTAAAACCGAAATACTGGTCGGCCCCCAAAAAGTAGAACAAGCCTACGACGGCAAAACCGCCTGGGCAATCGCCCCGCAAATGGGTTCAATGGACCCGATGGTTCTCCCGGAAGCCCAGGCCTCCCAGGTTAAGGACACTTTCGAGATGATTGAAGACCCTCTTATGGACTATAAGGGAAAAGGGCACACTATCGAATTACTGGGAAAAGAAGACGTGGAAGGAAAAACCTATTTCAAGTTAAAATTAATAAAAAAAGGCAGCCGGGAATCGACCATGTATATCGATGCAAAGAACTTCCTCTTACATAAAATCTCGCTTATGCAAAAAGGAGGCGGGATGGAGTTTCCCATGGACCTTATTTTCGACGATTACAGGGATGTGTCCGGTGCAAAATTGTGTTATAAAGTAAGTGCCGTTATAAACGGCCAGAATGCATGGACCATGACCTTCGAATACTTAAAAACCAATGTAGAAATAGACGACTCAATATTCCAG
>Ga0210365_10274519_pt1 | contig 17116 bp, 16 predicted proteins | sample S637metaT_FD_159655 | JGI IMG/M metagenome (GOLD analysis project Ga0210365, IMG submission 159655) | Metatranscriptome of estuarine sediment microbial communities from the Columbia River estuary, Washington, United States - S.637... | ecosystem: Environmental > Aquatic > Marine > Intertidal...
GGATCATACGGTTCGGAACCGGGTGCAAAAATGACGGATCCGACCTTAATCTCGACGATTTCATCTTCTTGCGTATGGTCGATGGCATCAACGCCGCAGAACTCCGCACATATCTTACAGCCGCCGGTTTTAAAATGCACGCATTGGGTACGATCGATAACAGGTGTATTGGGGACTGCCTGGGCGTACGGCACATAGACCGGTTTGCGGCCTTTAAGACCCATTTCGTATTCGGATGGAATCGGTCTTACCTTATCTTTGGAAATGTGGGCTTGAATTTTTTCAAAGGAGATATGCCCGGTGGGACAAACCGAAACACAGGCACCGCAGGATAAGCATGCTTCCGTCTGGATATGGAACGGCGTGTCCACTTTCATGTCCACACCCCTTCCGGTCAGACTGATGGCGCTGTTTCCCATTCTCTCGCAGATTCGGGTGCACAGTCCACAAAGGATACAGGTGTCGTCTTCTTTGCTGAAACGAGGCTCTTTGATGTCGTATTTCTCAGCCAGTTCTTTAAGAATTTTCACGTCCGGACATCGGGCATACAGTAACTCAACAATAAGTTTGCGAATCTGGTGAATCGCCTCGGTGTCGGTTTTTATCTCCATGCCTTCCCAGATCGGGTAGTTGCAGGCGGTAACGTATCGAACACGTCCACCGGAATGCATTTCCACTGTACAGAGACGGCACATGCCGGCAGGTTCCAGAGCTTTGTGATGGCAAAGGGTCGGAATTTCAATTCCATATTCTTCAGCAACCTGAAGGAGATATTGGTCTTTCTTTCCCCGGACATCTTTACCGTTGAGTTTAAAACTGATCATTGGGTTAACCTTCTTGTGTCCTGTTTATATGTTGCAAATGTGGCTATTTAATGACGACGGCATTAAATTTACAAGCTTCATAGCAGATGCTGCATTTGATGCATTTCTCCTGATCCAGCAAATGAGGCTCTTTTTTCTCACCGGTGATGGCCTCTTGAGGGCACTTGAGGGCGCACAATCGGCAACCGGTACAGGCTTCCGGATCAATCTCGTAATAAAAGAGGTTTTTACAGACACCGGCCAGACATTTTTTATCTTTGATGTGGGCGTCGTACTCGTTACGGAAATAATTAATGGTCGTCAACACCGGATTGGGGGCCGAAGTCCCTAACCCGCACAGGGATGCTTTGGCGACCATATCGCCCAGTTCTTCAAGGAGTTCGACGTCGCCCTCTGCTCCGTGTCCTTCACAAATGCGGGTCAAAATTTGCAGCATTCGTTTGATCCCCTCCCGGCAGGGATTGCATTGGCCGCAGGACTCCTCTTTCAGAAAATCCAAAAAGTATCGGGCCACATCCACCATACAGGTGTCCTGATCCATGACGATCATACCGCCGGAGCCCATGATGGAGCCAATTTTTGTCAGTTCATCAAAATCGACGCCCAAATCCAGGTACTTTTCAGGAATACATCCGCCTGAAGGACCTCCGGTTTGAACAGCTTTAAATTTTTTCTTTTTTAGAACACCGCCGCCGATATCATAAATAATATTCCGCAATGTCGTTCCCATGGCGACTTCCACCAGACCGGTATTTTTTATCTTACCGACAAGGCTGAAAACCTTGGTACCTTTACTGCTTTCCGTCCCCATGCCGGCATACCAATCGGCCCCCTTAGAGATGATGGCCGGAACATTGGCAAAAGTTTCCACATTATTAAGATTTGAAGGATTTTGTCTCAAACCTTTTTCCACCGTATGCACATATTTGGCCCTGGGCCGGCCCACCTGGCCTTCCAGAGAAGCCATCAGTGCGGTTGACTCGCCGCAGACAAAAGCACCGGCGCCGGTTGAAATTTTAATGTTAAAACTAAAATCGGTACCACCGATATTCTCGCCCAAAAGGCCATATTTTTCAGCCTGTTTTATGGCGGTTACCAGACGTTTTACGGCCAGCGGGTATTCATTGCGGACATACATAAAACCATGATTGGAACCGATGGCCACGGCTGCGATTAACATCCCTTCCAAGACACTGTGGGGGTCTCCTTCCAGAATGCTCCGGTCCATATAGGCTCCGGGATCGCCTTCATCTGCATTACAAATAATATATCTTTCGCCGTGATGTCTGGCACACGTCGCCCATTTAACGCCGGTGGAAAATCCGCCCCCGCCGCGGCCCCTTAAGCCCGAATCTTTAATTATCTGAATAATCTCTTCGGGCTTATGATCCAAGAGCGCCCGGAAAAAGGCAAAATAACCCCCGCGGGCGATATACTCCTCAATGCTATCAGGATCGATATAGCCGCAGTTGCGCAATGCAATTTTTACCTGGTTACTATAAAATGGCGTGTCTTCTAAAAACGGAATCTTCTCTATGGGCGCCACCTCCCTGAGAGGATTCTCAAGGTGATCTTCCATTAAGCTGCGGGGATCACGAACCTGCCCTAAGATCCATTTGGTTTTTTTGAAATCGTTTTCAAGATAACTGCGAATAACATCGACAATCTTATCTTCGGTGATTTTTTGATAAATAACCCTGGGTTTGCCGGTTTCAGCAATTTCGACCAAAGGTTCAACTTCACAAAAACCGATGCAACCCGTCTGTCTGATTTGGACGCCATTTCCATCGGGAAAGTCCTGTATGGCCTTTTCAAACGCAGCCTTACCACCGGCCGCAATACCGCAGGATGCCATTCCGACGAGAACTTTGGTCGTATCGGGATAATACAGTCGGGTGCTGTATTCCTGACGAATCTTTTCTAACTCTTCCGTAGATTGGATTTTCATACGTTTATCTCGTATCTCAAGTTTTATTCGTAATTTTCCAAGATTTTTTCAACTTTATCTGCACCGATTCGACCGTGAATATCTTCGTTAACCTTCATGACCGGCCCCAGGCTGCAGCAACCGATGCAACGCACACCTTCGAGGGTAAACCGCATATCATCCGTGGTATGCTTGCCATCGAGGTTTAATGTATCCTCAATTCTTTCACGTACCCTTTCACCGCCTCTGACGTGACAGGCAGTGCCCAAGCAGATGGAAATGATGTTTCGGCCTTTGGGTTCAAGACTAAAAGTGGCGTAAAATGTGCCGACACCGTAGATCTGGCTGTAAGGAACGTTTATTTTTTCTGAAAGATATTTTAAGGTGGGCTGGGGAAGGTGGTTGTAACGCTTTTGAATCGCTTGGAGGATCATAATCAAGTTTTCTTTGTCATTGTCAAACTCTTGTTCGATGATCTTATCGAGTTCCAGGTAATCGATTTCTACTTCGGCACACGGTTCTGTTGTTGATGGACTTACTTTATTCATTCGCAACAATCCTTATCACAATGGTTATGCCTGATCAGCAGACATTGGGCAGTAGATGACCGGACAGTTTTCCACGCAGCTGCCGCACCCGGTACAACGGTCCATATTGATACTGCGCGCTCGCTTTCTGACTCTCACCGTCATATTCCCCTCCTCGCCGGAAATATCTTCCACTTCCGAGAGGGTGATTAATTCGATGTTGATGTGCCGGCCGACCTCGACCAGTTTGGGCGAGATAATTCACATGGCACAGTCATTGGTTGGAAAGGTCTTGTCAAGCTGCGACATCATCCCGCCGATGGAGCCAGACTTTTCAACAAGATAGACATAAAAACCGGCATTGGCCAGATCCAGAGCTGACTGCATCCCGGCGATGCCACCGCCAACCACCATTACGGCACCTGTTTTTTTATTCGACATTTTCTGCTCCTTTATTAAAAAAAGAAGTGATATTCGTGAGATCAAGCTGGTTCATATCGATTCCCAACGTCTTTTCATCCATACCCATACACAGACCGAGGAGCTGTGGATAGACAATCGATGCAAGGGGTTCGGAACCATTTTGAGAGATCATCATTTTCTGCACAGTATCGAATTGCAAATGACACCACGGACAGGCGGCGCACAGGTAATCGGCGCCGGCTTTCTTTCCATTGGCCAGTTTCTTTCCGGTTAAATTCATTGAAAGATCATCGTTCACACCCAGTACCGGGGCACCGCAGCATTCCAGCTTGCCGAGATAGTCCACGCTTTCGGCGCCCGTGACCTCTACGAGCTTGTCAAATATAGACGGGGCAACCGGATCATCGAACTGAGTAACATCGCTGGGCCGAAGGGCATGACATCCATAATGAGTGGCAATTTTGAGGCCTTTATAGGTGTTGGAGATATTGCGCGATAGAGTATCCAGGCCCACGTCATGATAGAGCACTGAAAGAAAATGCTTCACCTCGGCTTTGCCTTCATACTTCATGCCTTTTTCTGCAAGCAATTTTTTGATCTCTTCCTGAAGCTCTCCGTCTTCCTTCATGAAGTGTTCCGCTTCCTTCAGGCTGCCAAAGCAACATTTACACAGGGTCATTATATTGAGGCCGAATTTTTCGGCCCACGCCAGATTTTCCGATGCGGAAAGAAGAAATGCCTTTTGGTTTAAATTGCGGACCGGATATCCACAGCATTTAAAATCCCGGATATCGACAAGCTGAATCCCCACCTGCCGCATAACCGCCCGGGCAGCGGTTTCAAACTGAACGACTCTGGCGGGGATATTACATCCCAAAAACAATGCGTATTTCATAATGATATCCTCTTACTTTGGTCGTATTTCATTCGTTCAAACTGCTTCTGAGACAGCCGTATCGTCTTCTGAAGGTCTGCGCGCATTTTCAACGGCAAGATTTTTTAATTGAAATAAAATATCCGTCACCTTCACATTCTGGGGGCAGTGCTCCTGACATTGATAACAGGTCACACAATCCCAAATCATCCGCGGACCGGTTGCCATTTCAGTCAGACCCAATCCGAGACAGTTCATAATCTGATGCGGCAGAAGGCCCAGAACCTCCTGAGGATTCTCGTAGTTGATCACCACGGGACACACCGTGGTGCAGTTCTGACATCCAAAGCAATAAGAAAATGTAACTGCACCCGGAAGTCGATTCACAAGGTTGCTTTCACGGTCTTTAAGAGAGATGGGAATGCTCTTGTCCATGACCTTTTCGAAATTGCCGGCAACAACCCGGCTTGCTTGTTCAACGGGCTTTCGATAATCATCTTCGGCGATATTCTCCCGATTCAGCCCGCGACTGAAGGAAAACGGACTCAGCGTCAAGAGTTCCGGAACCCCTTTTTGAACCAAATCCTCCCTCACATTGAACCACAACTCTTTAAGATTGATTCCGGACGGACAGACCACCGTGCATCGATCACAATTCGTGCACAAATAAACCCCCTCCTGAATGGCGTGCAATTTCTCATGGCTCAGGTCTTTTCCTTTGGCCAGTGTTTTCAGAAACGTCATCTTCTCTGAAGGGAGTATGTATTCATTGCCCAGGACATCAAAAGCCGTGGAGGCGGAGCATCGCAGGCTGCAGGTGCCGCAATGGGTACAGGCATCCAATTCCATGGCCTGTCTTGTGGCGATATTTATTGGGTCTGATCGTTCCTTGTCCATAACCGCATTGGCAAGAAGACTTACCGGCGTCGATATGATGTGGAACATCTTGGAAAACGGGAGATAGGCCAAACCGATAAAGCATGCCAGGAAATGAATATACCAGAGGATATTCGAGGTCCCCGCACGATCAAGAGCCAGGGCCACCGGATTTATGATTTTGGCAAAGGCATAGCCTGTAAAAGCCCATTTGGGCGAAGAATGGCATCCAGCACAGTTGGCTTCGTGGCTTTCTAAGCCCTGTTCCAAAATTTCCTCTTCAAAAGGCCCTTCGACATTCGGTGAGACAACATCAAACTCTTGAACCCAATAGCTTTCAAGGGCCGCTATTTCCTCTGCATCATCCTCGTCCGTGAGACCGGCATAATCGGTCACCATATCATGAAATGCAGTATAAGATGTGATTTTAGCCCCTTCCAGCATGATGCCGGAAAACATAATGACCACCAGGATTATGATGGCATAGTGATCCATGGCGTTGGTTTTAAGGCGGGGGACTTTAAAAATGAACCGGCGGAGTACAGCAATAGCGATACCGATAATCATCATCACGCCGAAAAAATCCCTCAAAAACATAAATGGATTGACGGTTGAATAGTAATCGGAAAACAGTTTTGCAGTGATAAATTTTTCCAGGGCATGCATCAGGAGCAGAAGCATAAACCCGCCGTATATGAGCATGTGCATCAGCCAGCGCGTAAAATCTTCTTTCAAAATCCTTCGTTGCAAAACAACATCGAGGATAAATACTTTCGCCAAAATCAAGATTTTTGAGCTGAAAACAACACCGGCGATTCCTTTGACGGATGCGGATAAACGCTGGGAGGGTGTATAATCCCGGGCTGAAATACCGATTTTCATCGAATGCCACGCATAAAACTTGTAGATCAGACCCAGGACGAAAATAATAAGTGAAATATAAAGAAGCGTATTAAAGACCATATGGAAGACCTCCAAAATTAGCTAAAAGAATCGATTGCTCTAACTCTGATTTTTCATGGAGTTGGATTTTCTGCTGTAACCGACATTAAATTAAAATCGACTTCCAAACCAATTTTTAATATAAGGCACTCAAAGTTTTGTCAAACAATAATTGATGAATTTGTTACAGATATTGTCAAGCCGTTAAAAGGTTGAGTTTCAAGCCATGGATATCACATTAATATATTGATTTTTAATGGGATTTGAACATTCGTCGTCTTGAAGAATATACCACAATGAATTACCAGCAAATATTCTTCGAATCAACTGCTTCCCCATTCAACTGTTTGACCATGGCGGCAATGAACGACCCCGAATCAGGCTGAAAGGGGGTCCAAAATCGGTCAATAAATATTCTTCGAATCAACTGTTTCCCACTCGACTGTTTGACCATGGCGGCAATGAACGACCCTGAAGCAGGCTGAAAGGGGGTCCAAAATCGGTCAATTCGTATTCCATGGACCTAAGGTCCGGGCGAAAAACCCATCCAAATTAAATTACGGTATCAATCTCTTGGGCAATTCGGACCGCCGCCGCCTTTGGATCCTTTGCATCTCTGATGGGACGGCCGATCACAAGATAATCGGATCCATCTGAAACCGCCCGGGCCGGTGTTGTTATTCGCCGCTGGTCATGTTTTTCCGCCACATCCCATTCGGGTCGTATCCCCGGGGTCACCGCAATAAAGTCGCGCCCGAAGTGTTCTTTAATAATTTTAACTTCGAGCCCCGAACAGACGATGCCGGTGCAGCCGGCCGCTTTGGCCATGGCAGCCCGTTTCACCACCAGCCGACGCATGTCGTCATAAAACATTTCCCTGAACCCGGAGGCTTTAATATCTTCACTGGTGACACTGGTTAAAACCGTAACCCCAAGGACACCGACCCGTCCTTTGGCCCCTTCAACCGCAGCTTCGAGCATCCTGGAAGTCTCGCCGCAATGAACCGTTGCAAACGCAACACCTAAATCTGCGATTCTCTCCATCGCGCGAAAAACCGTTTCCGGAATATCATGAAGTTTCAGATCCAAAAACACATCGGCTGCCCCGGAAGCTTTGATAAAATCGATGATTTCAGGACCTGATCGGATAAAAAGCTCCAGACCGACTTTGAACATCCCCACCGATTCCGAAAGCAGTTCCACATAGTGTTGGGCGGTCTTGACCGACGGAACGTCCAGGGGGAAAACAACGTAATCTTTTGCGTGTTTCATCTTTGAAATGTCAACCTGTAATGATGTTCAAAACATCGGGTATGATGCGAATGACAATCGGCAGCATGCCGGGCTGCTCCCCGTCAACATCGAGAAGAACCTGCTGGTTTGATAATGCTTCTACTTTTTCACCGGCCAGAGTAATGACTTTGTCAATATCATTTATTTTACCGTTATACAGTTTCGGAAGATTTAAAAAAATTTCAGGGATTGTCAAGTCCCCGATGACCGTAACATTCAAGAGCCCGTCAAAGACCGATGCACCCGGGGCGACCCACATTCCACCGCCATGATACTGTCCGTTTGCAACCGCTACGTTCCAGATCCGCAATTCCTGTTCAAAACCTTTATCGACACGGATCCGTATCTTTTTCTTTCCATATAAAAAGATAGAAATGAGCGTTGCCCACATAAATGAAATAAACGGGCCCAACGCTTTGGTCGTCCGGTTGACCCGCCGGGCAACTTCGCCGCCCAGACCGAAACTCGTAATATTATGGAAATATCGACGACGTTCATGGCCATCGTCATCTCGAAAAAACAGCACGCCCAAATCGATGGTTCGGACCATGCCGGCAGCAATCAGATCGACGGCCTGTTCGAGGTCTTTGGGTATTGAAACGGTTCTGACGAAATCGCAGCCTGTCCCGTTGGGGATAAAACCCAGTGCTAAATCCGATCTCACGGATGCTTCATGCATCATAATACCGTTAACAACCTCGTTCAGGGTACCGTCTCCTCCCACGCAGACGAGAAGCCTGACCTTTTGAGCAAGAGCATTTTTTACAAGCATGACCCCATCTCCAGGCCCTCGGGTCATATACGCCTCAAAAGGGCCCAGGCGATCTCTGGCAAGCGCTTCGATCATCGGCCAGTCCGATCCCGTTGAACCGTTTCCGGCATGGGGGTTGACGATAAAAACGATCCCTGACAAATTAGCTCCTGTTCTCCGTTAACAACATAAAATATTCTCTTTAAACGCCTAATCCGAATCCGCCTGGGTCGGACAGGCAAACACGGATAAAAAATACACGGAATTTGCTGCTAAAAACCCACATAACGTATAATTATCCATCCATAAAGCAATTTTTACAACAAGCATTTACATTTTTAATAAATCTATTGAAATTACTGACTTTAAAATGTTATGAAACTTCTTATTTAAACCAAGGATTAATCCTTCATGAAAAATTCGAGAGACCGCCTTTGAGGAAAAAATGAACCTAACAGAAAAACAGCAGACCCTTTTGCGAATGCTTCCCGCAGTGGATTACATCCTTGAGCTGGCAAAGGCGGATTCTTTCTTCGACAATGTCCCAAAATCTGTTCGGGTCCGCTCCATCCGCTCTGTTGTTGAAAATTTTCGGATGATGATTATAGAGGACCCACAGGATCTCACCCAGAAAGACCTGTCGGACGCTAACATCCTTAAAAATATCAAAAACAGTGTCAAAATAGCCATGTCGCCGATGCTTACCCGGGTCATCAACGCCACAGGCGTTGTGGTACATACCAACCTCGGCCGGTCGTTACTTTCGGACGATGCGGTGCAGAACCTTCTGGTCATTGCATCCGGATATTCCAATTTGGAATTCGATCTATCAAAAGGGATGCGAGGTTCCAGATACAGCATTGTTGAAGATATTCTGTGTGAAATAAGCGGCGCCGAAGCGGCCATGGTGGTCAACAACAATGCCGGAGCCGTCTTTCTATCTTTAGAAACCCTCGCCAAAGATAAAAAAGTGATTGTTTCCAGGGGAGAACTGGTGGAAATCGGGGGATCATTCAGGATCCCCGATGTCATGGCCAAAAGCGGCGGGATATTGAGGGAGGTGGGGACCACAAACCGCACGCACCTTAAAGACTATGAAAATGCCATCGAGCACGATACCGCCCTTCTGTTAAAAGTCCACAAAAGCAATTACAGTGTCGTCGGCTTTACCGCCGAAGTCTCTCTTGAAGCGCTGGTTGCTCTGGGCGCAGAATATAAGATCCCGGTTATGGAAGATCTCGGCAGCGGAACCTTTGTAGATTTTTCAAAGTACGGTCTGTTAAAGGAGCCCACGGTTCAGGAATCTGTTAAAGCAGGCGCAGACATTATCACTTTCAGTGGAGACAAGCTCCTTGGCGGACCCCAGGCAGGTATCATTGTCGGCAAAAATGACCTCCTTATGAAAATCAAAGAAAATCCCATTAACCGGGCACTTCGTATCGACAAACTTACCCTTGCAGCACTCGAAAGCACCTTGCGGCATTACAGAAACATAGACCGAGAAATGGATTCTATTCCGACACTGCGCATGTTGACCCTTCCTTTGGCGCATATTGAATCAAAAGCAAAAACCCTTGCCAAGATGCTCGAAAATATCAGTGATACCCGATTGTCTGTAGATCTCATCGACACATCCTCGAGACCCGGCGGCGGATCTCTCCCGCTTTTAACACTTCCCAGCAAAGGTGTGAGCGTCAAGGTCCGGGGAATCTCTGCCAATGCGTTGGAAAAACAGATGCGGAACCATAAACTCCCCATCATCGGAAGAATCGAAGAAGATCTCTTTATCATGGATCTCAGAACCATACTCGATGACGAACTGCCGATCATCCAACATGCTGTTGAACACATGCTGAAAAAGGCCTGATCATGACACACAAAAAAACAGAATTGTTTCACAACCGCTCTTCCAGCAAGGAGTTTCTTTTTTACAAAACCGATGCCAAGCCGAAAAAAGATACGGTTGAAGCCCTATCTTCGGTGGCGTCGGACAGAATTTTAAAAGCGTTCCCGGACATTCTTGAACAAAAAAACTTTATGGATTACGCCATGGCGCAGCTCGAATCTTCGACACAGTTCGAAGCCATGGTCATCAAAATCGACAACCTCAAGAACAACGCCGAAACAGCCGGTGACTACGGGATCGATTTGTGGATCGATGTGGCTCATGTCATCGATGAAATATGCCGGCGTGAAAATGGATTTTGGGGACGGCTCGACCCGAGACGGTTCGGATGTTTCTTTTCTGAAAAAAATGAGACGCCCCCCGTGGAACTTGCAAACAAAATAAACGACGGCCTGGCAGAAACTAGAAATGAGACGGTCTCCATCGGCATTGCCTCATACCCCACCCTTAGTTTTGATAAAGATCAAATCCTCGATCACGCCGGCAAAGCGCTCGATCACGCTGCCTTTTTCGGGCCCGGCAGTACCGTGTCATTTGATGCGGTAAGCTTAAATATCAGCGGAGACACCCGCTATCAGAATGGAGACATCGACGGGGCTATCGAAGAGTTCAAGACAGCACTTCTGCTCGATCCGTCGGATGTCAACGTCCATAACAGTCTGGGTGTATGTTACGGTATTTTGAGCGATTATGATAATGCACTCAAAGAATTCCAAGAAGCCGTCCGGCTCGACCCCAACGAAGTCATGGCCCGATACAACTCGGGGCTGATCAACATGTTGACCGGGGATACCGAAAAGGCACTCCAATACTTTCTCGAAGCCGGCGAAAAAGAAGACGATACCTTTGAAATTACGTTTCAAACCGGAAACGTTTATCTGAAAATGGGAAAACCGGAAAAAGCGAAAAAATTCCTTGAAAAAGCCGTGACACTCGATTCGGAGTCAGGCCCGGCTTTTCGTCTTCTGGGTGAGTGTTACAACGCCATGAATATGACAGACAATGCGATTTTTGCCTATAAAAAAGCCCTCCGGCAAAACCCCAACGACGCCGAATCACTGTCAGCACTTGGCTACCTGTTTGATCTTTTGGGTGAAAATCCTGAGATTACAACTATTTTATGTCAGCAGAGTATCGACATTGCACCTGAAAACGGTCTGTTCCGGCACAGACTCGGCAACCTATATCTCAAAAGGAATCAGCTTGAAGACGCGCTGGAACAGTTCCAAAAAGCCCATGATCTGGGCCAAGACTCCGGAGATATGATCGAAAAGATTAAACGATTGATGCTGGATAATTGATCCCGGGCGCAGGGCTTCAACCTTACGGGTCACCATGAAATCATGCTGCCGCTGATCGCTGCATGAGTTATTGAAGCGATCGGGTAGATTCCCACGGGCTAACGCCCGGGTCCTCTGCCAATTATGGATAGGGTTTAAATTTTTTGAAAAGATAAGGAGTTGTTTATAATGCCGATTTACGAATATCATTGTGATACATGTGAAAAAGATTTTGAATATCTGGTTTTTGGAAACGAGAAGCCCGTTTGCCCGTCATGTCACAACAAAAAAGTCAAAAAAATCATGTCCGCATGCACCTTCTATAGTAAAGGCGGCCATGGTCAAACGGTTAAGGCGGCTGCGTCGGCATCATCTTGTGGTGGATGTTCGGCTACCAGTTGTTCGAGCTGTAGTCACTGATGGGAAAAACACTCAAAATAGGAACCCGGGGCAGCAAGCTCGCACTCTGGCAAGCAACCTGGGTTAAATCAGCGCTGAATACCCGGCACCCTTCCCTTTCAGTTGATCTTGTCATCATAAAAACCAAAGGGGACAAAATTCTCGATGTACCGCTTGCCAAGGTCGGCGGCAAAGGACTTTTTGTCAAAGAAATCGAAGAAGCGCTTTTAAACGGCCGCATAGACCTTGCTGTACACAGCATGAAGGATATGCCGTCGGAAATACCGAAAGGGCTGTGCATCGGCGCAATTCCCGAGCGCGAAAATCCGCAAGATGTTCTAATTTCAAAAAAAGGACTGCTCCTTTCCCAACTTGAACCCGGCGCCAGGATCGGCACCAGCAGTCTTCGTCGTGCCGCTCAGCTTCTCCGTGCCAGACCGGATCTGCGTGTATTCCCCCTCAGGGGGAACCTGGACACGCGCCTGAAAAAGCTCGAAACTGAAAATCTTGATGCCATCGTTCTGGCCGCCGCCGGTGTAAAGCGCTTGGGTCTTGAAAACCGAATAACCGAATTCCTCGACGAAAATATTATGCTTCCGGCCGTTGGCCAGGGCGCCCTTTGTATCGAGATCCGGCAAAATGATCCCGAGGTGGCGCCGATGGTCGCCAAGCTTGAGCACCGTCAAACAAGAACGATCATCATGGGCGAACGTGCCTTTTTAAACCGCCTTGAAGGCGGCTGCCAAGTCCCGATTGCAGCCCACGGAAAAATCGACAACGCCCGATTTACCATTTGCGGTCTTGTGGCCACTGTCGATGGAAAAACCCTCATCAAAGAGACCTTTTCAGGGCCTGAAGGTTCGGCCGAAACCATCGGCGTAGAACTTGCCGATCACCTGGTTTCCCTGGGGGCGAAAACCCTAATGGAACACCTTAAATCTGATCTGGATCTAAACCATGAACGGTAAAGTCTATCTGGTCGGTGCCGGACCCGGTGATCCGGAGTTGATCACCGTAAAGGGATTGGAATGCATCAAGAACGCCGATGTCATTATATACGATTATCTTGCATCTCCAAGTCTGTTAAAACATGCCCAAGCGCACGCTGAAATCATCTATGTCGGGAAAAAAGGAGGCGATCACACCCTTTCCCAGGATAGAATCAATGCGCTGATCGTGGAAAAAGCCCAAAAAGGTTTTACGGTCGCCCGGCTGAAGGGCGGCGATCCATTTATATTCGGCCGTGGCGGTGAAGAAGCAGAGGTGCTCATCGACGCCCGAATTCCTTTTGAAATTATTCCCGGTGTCACTTCAGCCATCGCCGCTCCGGCCTATGCCGGCATCCCGCTGACACACCGAAAATTTACCTCCACCGTCGCTTTTGTCACCGGACATGAAGACCCTGCGAAAGCGGAATCGAGTATCGACTGGGCAGCACTTGCCAAGGGGATCGGAACCATTGTCTTTCTCATGGGCGTCAAAAATCTTCCGCATATAACAAACCGCCTGATGCACCACGGTATGCCCCCGGACACCCCGGTTGCCCTCGTCCGATGGGGAACGACCCCCAAACAGACCACTGTTTCAGGAACACTCGATACCATTGTCGAGCGCACAAAAGCCGCCGGTCTCAAACCGCCGGCCATTATTGTTGTGGGTCATGTTGTAAAATTAAGAGAAAAAATGCAATGGTTTGAAACCCGGCCTTTGATGGGACGCTGCATCGTGGTAACCCGAGCCAGGGAACAGGCCAGTGACCTGATCAAACGTCTTGCCGATCTGGGTGCCGAGTGTCTCGAATGCCCCACGATAAAAGTTGCCCCGCCCGAGGATGTAAAACCATTGGACCGGGCCATCGAAAACCTTTCATCTTATGACTGGCTGATCTTTACCAGCGTCAACGGCGTTAACTTCTTTTTTGAGCGGCTTTTTCAAAAAAACAAAGATGTCCGTGCCTTAAAAGATATCCATACGGCGGTTATCGGTCCGGCAACCGAAAAAAGACTGTTTGATTTTGGGTTCAAAAGCGATATGGTCCCCGAAAGCTACCGGGCCGAGTCTGTGGTCAAGGCATTTGCCGGAAAAGATGTAACCGGGAAAAAGATACTGCTGCCACGCGCAAAAGAGGCAAGGCCGGTGCTGCCGTTGGAACTGAAAAAGATGGGTGCCGTTGTTGACGAAGTCGCCGCATACCGTACCCATGCGGTCAAGGACAGCGCCGATGTTCTATCGGCGCGTCTCAAAGAACGAACCATAGATATGATCACATTTACCAGCTCTTCCACCGTAAAAAACTTCCACGCCCTTTTCCCGAACGAAGATCTAAAGGATCTGATGCAGGGCGTCACCATCGCCAGCATCGGTCCCGTAACCGCCGATACCGCACGAGACCTGGGATTTGACGTCCACATCGTTGCAAAATCCTACACCATACCGGGACTGTGCCAAGCAATTCTAACCCATTTCAGCTGAGGGAATCTTGCAAGAACCCCCTTCAAAATCTCCCGGAAGCTTCAGGATAATTCCGTTTCGATCGGGAAGCTGTCTGAGCAAATTAGAGCGCGTTAATGCGAACAGCGATGAGATTGTCAAAATTATTGATAATTATCATATTCCTGCCGTGTAATCTTAACACCTTAGACCTGTTCGCTTTTACGCGGTTTTATTTGCGAGTTCTTGCCGATGGAAACGAAATTATCCTGAGGCTGAAACGGAAAGTTATTCTAAGAAAGACTGTAGATACATTTTGGGATGGTTTTTAGTAATATCCGAAACGGGTTCCCCGAGGGAGAAAAGTATGCGTTTCCCCTGTGAAATTTCAAAATGAATCGGCCCGAAACCTAATACAAAGACATATTGACCCGCTCCCATGTTTTAGTGTATCTTTAATCTTTTCCAAGCACTCAACACAATAAAAGCAACACAATAAAAGGGAACCGTCATGGACGACCATCTCGATAAACTCCATGGATTTGTCGATACGATTACATCCATAAAAGAAATCATTATCACCAACATCGTATTGATCGGACAGGTCCCCGCCCCCACATTCAAGGAAAAAAAACGCACCCGTGTCTTCATGGAAAGACTGGCCGAATTCCAGGTTGATGAATGCACCACCGATGGCTACCGTAACCCCGTCGGCATCATCAAGGGGACCTCCGAAAAGAAGCCCCCCATCTTTGTCGTCGCACACCTGGACACCATTTTTAGCAAAGATATCGATCATTATTATACCATCAAAAAGAATTCAATCACCGGTGCAGGTATCATGGACAATTCCGTGGGCGTGGGCGTCCTGCTCTCTTTGCCGGAAATTTTTCGAAAATTAAATCTGCGCTTTGAATCGGACATTGTCCTGGCCGGTGTTATACAGTCTTTGGGCAAAGGCAACCTGAGAGGCATCCGGCACCTTTTAAAAACATGGGCCACGCCCATCAGAGGGGCGGTCTGTATCGAGGCCGGTGAACTCGGAAGGCTCAGCTACTACACGGATGGAATGATTCGATGCGAAGTCGATTGCAACATCTCCTCAAACAACGGCTGGGAGCATAAATTCAAGCCCAATGCAATTCTGATTTTAAACGAGGTGATCAACCAGATACTTAAACTCCGGCTGCCCCAGAGACCCCGATCTCGGGTTATTATCGGAAATATCTCAGGTGGTTTCAAGCACGGCGTGATCGCATATAACGCAACCCTCGGTTTTGAGATCCAAAGCAACTCCGACAAAATGGTTAAATCGATTTTCAACAACATTAAGGATGTGGTTGAGGGCATCGGTCATGAACATGAAGTCGATTTGAAATTAAAAACATTGAGCAATATCCATGCAGCACGGTTAGATTTCGGTCATCCTCTGGTAAAAAGTACGGTTGCTGTGATGAAAAAACTCGATTTAGTGCCGATCAGTGAGCCCAGCGAGTCTGAGCTTTCAATCTTTCTTTCACGTAAAATTCCGGCGGTTACACTCGGAATTACCCGGGGTGAAAACTATCACCAGCAAACTGCCACCGTGGAAATCGAGCCCATCTTTAAAGGGATCGCCCAGATTATCGGTGTGTTGATGGCCATTGACAGCGGAGGATGTGATGAAGTGCAGTTGGCTTGAAAACAATACCTTCCATTATTCAGAATTCAACAACCTCCATCGGCTGGTGGAAGAAAAACAACGGAAAAATCTGAAAATTTCTCTGTGCCTGCCCACGCTGAATGAAGAAAAGACCATCGCAAAAGAAATTCTGATAATGAAATCAGAGCTGATGACGCGCTATCCGCTGCTCGATGAGATCGTTGTCGTCGACTCCGGATCCACAGATAAAACCAGAGATATTGCAAGTGAATATGGGGCGAATGTTTACGAAGCAGCAGAAATTCTTCCGGATCTGGAAACGTGCAAAGGCAAAGGGGAAAACCTCTGGAAAGCCCTTTATATTACCCAAGGCGATATCATTGTCTACCTGGATGCCGACATAAAAAATATTCATCACAGGTTTGCCTATGGGCTCTTGGGGCCGCTGCTTCTTTTCGATCATATCAAATACGTTAAAGCCTTTTATGACCGACCGATTGCCATCGGAAAAAGTAAAATCAGACCCACCGGCGGCGGCCGGGTCACCGAGCTTGTTATCAGACCGCTGTTCTCTCTTTTCTTCCCGGAACTTACACAGATTTTACAGCCGTTATCCGGTGAATATGCCGGATTTCGGGAACTATTTGAAATAATTCCATTCCCCATCGGATATGGCGTCGAAACCAGCATCATTCTCGATATCTATGAAAAATGGGGACTCGATGTAATGGCTCAGGTGGACCTTGACAAGCGGATTCACAGAAACCAGGACACAAGGGCCTTGGGAAAAATGGCGTTTGCGATTTTGCAGACGTTCATCAGACGTAAAAGAAAAATGGGATTGGTCGATTTTAAAGAGGATCTTTTCGATGAAATGATACAATACAACCTTGTAAAAAACAAATACATGCCGGATATTTACAAAATTGAAGGCCTCGAAAGGCCCCCCATGATCGAAATTCCGGAGTATCGTGAAAAGTTCAAGAAACCAAAGATTTGATCACGCTATCAAGAAAACACGA
>Ga0210365_10753083_pt1 | contig 16990 bp, 11 predicted proteins | sample S637metaT_FD_159655 | JGI IMG/M metagenome (GOLD analysis project Ga0210365, IMG submission 159655) | Metatranscriptome of estuarine sediment microbial communities from the Columbia River estuary, Washington, United States - S.637... | ecosystem: Environmental > Aquatic > Marine > Intertidal...
GGGAAAAATTGATCGACGCTTGCGGTCCCCATGCTCTCCCTTTAATGGGAAAAAAAGAAAATTTACGTATTACCCCCCGGGTCGTGGAAGAACTCTGGAACCTCAAAGATCAAAACGGTATGCTGCCGCCGTATATGGAGAAAACCTTTATCTGTCTAGGCGGTATCCCGGCCGTGAATTTTTTCGGAAATGAATCCGGACGCCCCAAAGTTACCGGTATCACAGTGGAACTGCGTCACCCCGACGGCAGGGAAACTTCGACGGCCCTAAACCCCGCGAAAACCGAAGCCCTGGTCTGGAGCGACCGCGCCGCCCTGGAAATCCTGGCCCCCTTCTACGACACTTACGAAAGCATCTTTACCAGGGAAACGTTGGCCGAATCCTGCGGCATCGGCGCGCTCCCGTTAATGGGAGGCAAACGACACCTGCGCGTTACCCCTCAACTGGTGGAAAATCTCTGGAACCTCAAAGATCAAAACGATATGCTGCCGCCGTATATGGAAAAAAGTATCTTCTGTATACCTCATCTCTCGGAAATGAAATCCATCGTGGTACACAAGGCGGCATAACCCGGCCTGCGCGGATAAAATAACGAAACAGGGGGACCCCATCCCGGGGTCCTCCGCATCTCAAACCACCGGCACAGTGGACATAAGATAACTACAAGGAGTGATTTTACTCATGATACATTTTTTTCGATATGTTTTCATTGTTACATTTGCCGTACTATTTTTAACGGCTGCCGCCGCGCCTTTTATGGTATTCGGCGGCGAAACGCCTCAGTACATCGTGACGCCCGCGGCTTCAAAAATCCGGGTGGACGGTGTTTTGAAGGAAAAGGCCTGGGAGGAGGCACTCATCGTTCCCCTCCCCTTTGAATACTATCCCGGTGACAATGTCTCGGCGGAAGTCGAAACCGAATGCAAGATAACCTTTACATCTACCCATCTTTACATCGCTTTTCGCTGTTCCGACCCGGCCCCCGGGAAAATTCGAGCCCATTACATGGAAAGGGATTCCGCTGCCGGGATGGCCCATGAAGACAGTGTCGGCATATATATAGATACATTTAACGATAGCCGACGCTCCTACATGTTCCAGGTCAATCCCCTGGGCGTCCAGGTGGATGCGTTCCATGGAGAAGAACAGGGGACCGATTATTCCTGGGATGCCGCGTGGAAATCGGCGGGAAAAATCACAAGTTCCGGCTATACGGTGGAAATCGCCATCCCTTTCCATCAACTGCGTTTCCCCAGAACCGGCGGCCCCATGACCTGGGGATTCAGCGCACGCCGGTTTTATCCACGGTCAACTTACCGTAAAATATCGTCCCATATCATCGACCGGGATATCAATTGCAGGATGTGCCGGTTTAATAAGATAAGCGGATTCCGGGGCATAACTCCCGGCCGCGACCTGGAAATTTCCCCTACGCTTACCGGCAGCCGTACCGATACACGTGAAAATATCCCCCCCGAAGAAATAGTAAAAGGAAAAGCGAAAATCGAACCCGGCCTTAACCTTCGCTGGGGAATCACCCCCAACTTCAGCCTGAATGCCACTCTCAATCCCGACTTTTCCAACGTGGAAGCGGACGTGGCCCAATTGAACATTAACCGGCGTTTCGCCCTCTACTACCCTGAAAAACGGCCCTTTTTCCTGGAAGGGGCCGACCTCTTTCAGACCCCCATTCAAGCCGTGTTCACCCGTACCATTGCCGATCCCGACTGGGGGATTAAATTCAGTGGAAAATCCGGTAAACGCAGCACCGGGCTTTTCCTGGCCGGGGACCGATTGAATAACCTTATCTTTCCTTCCAACCAGGGTTCCGCGGCCGCATCCCTCGAGATGGATACGTACAGCGGGGTTTTTCGTTTTAAGCAGGACATCGGTAAAGGTTCGAGTCTCGGCGTCCTTTATACCGGCCGCGCCGGGGACGATTACTATAACCATGTGGCCGGTACCGACGGTTACATCCGGTTAAACAAAGTCGCTACGTTTCGATTTCAATTCCTTCATTCCGAAACCGATTACCCGGAACCGACCGCGGCCACCTTCGACCAGGAATCGGGAGCATTCGGGGGAAATGCTCTTTATACCGGGTTTCGTTACCTCGACCGGACCTGGGGCGTGGATGCTTTTTACGAGGACATCAGTCCGGGATTCCGCGCGGATAACGGCTTTATCTCGCGTTCGGACATGAGGCACTTCAAAATCTATGCCCAGCGTACCACCTGGGGAAAAGAGGGGGGGTGGTTCGACCAGGTCGGCTGCTATGGAATCGTTGAAAAAGTCTGGGACCACGCCGGACAATCCACCGACAGCAGTTTCGAATTCGGGGGATTTTACTACGGTCCATTTTATTCCTTCTTCGACCTTTCCTATATCTCCACCGCCGAGTACTACAACGGGCTATCTCACAACATGCACAAAATCCAATCCCAATTTATGATCAATCCGGGGAACGGTTTTACTTTCAATATCGCCGGACGAATAGGGGAGTCCGTGGATTATGTGAATAACCGGGTTGCCCGTTCCATGCTCATTGCTCCCAGGGTACTCGTCCGCTTCGGGCGGCATATCAATCTTGATTTGAGTCATACTTTCGAACACCTTTCCCTGCATCATGAGAAGATTTATACCGCCAATCTCACCCAATCCACGGTATCGTGCAATTTCAACACACGCGTCTCTGTCCGGTGTATCCTCCAGTACCTGGATATCAGCCGGGCCCCCGACAATTACCTGGTCCCGGTTGACCCGAAAAACCGCACACTGTTCACACAGCTTCTATTCTCATACCGGTTCTCCCCACAGACGGTCCTGTTCCTGGGGTACTCGGACAACCGGTACGGCACCGAAAGTGTCGATCTTTACCGGGCCGACCGGACCTTCTTCCTGAAAATCGGGTATTCCTGGATGATGTAACGATGCAGGGGCACCGGCTGTAACCGCACAGGCTGGCTTCGGCAGCCGGTACCCCCGGCATAATTTTAAATTATGCGTCTCCGCCGGGTGCGAGGGTACAAAGATACGTCTTGCCAAGCAGTGACAGTGACTGCCCGTTTTCGTCTTCTTCCTCCCATAGTTTTTTGACCACCTCTTTGGACAGCTTGATTTTCTTGTTCGCCCCGGCAACCTTTTTGCCGATAGTACCGAACAAAGCGATCAAATCTTCCCTGGTCATCACGGAGTTGTGATTCTCATAAAAGCCTCCCAGGATGTCTACCACGGACTTGTCATCCCAAAACAACGCTTTTGTAAATTTCGGATCGATTGTAACAGTCCTGGGATACCCATCAGGGTCCACCAGGTTAATGGTAATCCCGGTTACTTTGGCCCGTTTTTTTTGTTCTTCATTCGTCATTCTTCCCTCCATCGGAATAGTTATAATATATACCATACGGATTTTATTGTCAATTGTTTTACTATTATTCTTGATGAAAACTTTTTTTTCGTTTATAATTGAATAGGATTTGGGCATGAACATAACGATAAAAACGGTAAGGCAAATGTCAGAAAGAAATGGATGCAAACGGTTGAGATACTTTTGGTTCTCTATCTCCTGCTTGATTTTCAATTTTATTTTTTCACCCTGTCTTTTATCGCAAAGGCACAAAGATATCAAATTTGAACGGATTACCATTGAGCACGGTTTATCTCAAAATACGGTATTCACTGCCCTTCAAGACAGTAAAGGATTTCTCTGGTTTGGTACCGAAGATGGGTTGAACCGCTGGGATGGGTACACGTTCGAGGTGTTCCGGCACAACCCGGACGTCCCGGACAGTTTAAGTAACAACATGGTTCGGGCCATTTATGAAGATGATTCAGGAACAATCTGGATCGGTACCCGCGGCGGAGGGCTCAACAGGTTCGATCGTGATACGGAATCATTTACCGCGTATACTTATCTGCCGTCAACTTCTAACTGTTTGAACGACGATGTCGTGTGGGCAATCTGCGGAGGCGGATCAGGGGTTCTCTGGATTGGTACAAACAAAGGGCTAAACCGGTACGATCTCAAATCGAGTCAATTTACCCATTGGCTCCACGAACCGGATAATCCCGATAGCCTTAGCAGCAGCATGGTGAGAGCACTTTGTATGGATCAGGACGGGGCGATATGGATCGGAACCGAAGGAGGGGGCCTTGACAAATTTGTTTTTAACAATAAAGAGACGCCGGTTAGCCAAAAAGGGACATTTCTCCATTACAAACACAACGCGGATAATCGGGGCAGTTTGAATGATAATAATGTCTCTTCCATATATATGGATCAATCCGGGATACTCTGGATCGGGACCTATAAGGGGCTGAACAGGTTCGACAGCCGGAGAGGTATATTTATAGATCATAACAAAAACAATAATAAGCTTTTCGACCTGGCAGCGCCTGTTTCTTACATTACCGGTGAAGATAGTGAAAATGTAATGTGGATAGGTACGCACAGGGATGGACTTTATCAATTCGACCAAAAAAAAGAAACCCTTTCCCATTATGAAAATAACCCGGGTAGGCTTACCAGCCTGAGCAGCAGTCGTATACGGAGTATCTACGTGGATAATTCAAGCATCGTGTGGGTTGGAACCGACAGCGGGTTGAACAAATTCGATAAAAAAAAACAAAAGTTCGGGCATTGGGAAATGGTCCCGAATGAATCGAACAGTATGAGTAACAATAATATCTGGTCGTTCTATAAAGATCGAAAGGGACTCCTATGGCTCGGTACCGAAGGCGGGCTGAGCCGGTTTGATCGAAAAAAAAATGAATGCACCCCGGTAAATATCGGGACAGGCAGTCATAATAACAGGAGAGTTCAGCTAATATACGAAGATAGAAGGGGATTCTTATGGATTGGGGTTTATGAGGAAGGGCTTTATCGATTCGACCCGATAGAAGAAACCGTCAGTCACTATACGCATGATCCTGAGAATCCCCGGAGCTTGATCGATAATCAAATAAATGCTGTCTATGAAGATACGAACGGTATCTTATGGATTGGGACCGGTAAAGGGCTGAATAAATTCGATACCCGAAGCGAATTGCTCGCGCACTGCGCCGATTTATCCGGGAAAGACGGCGATCAGAGCTATACTACCGTGATTGCTATTTATGAAGGCCGTTCAGATGACCTCTGGATTGGTACCACAGGAGGCTTATGCCTCTTCCGACCGGATACCGGGACATTTACCCATTGGAAAAGCGAACCGGGTAACCCGGATAGTTTGACTAACGATAACGTTTCCGCCTTTTGGGAAGATAAATCGGGGATTCTTTGGGTCGGTACATGGGGTGGAGGACTCAATAAATTTGACCGGCAAAAAGGAACATTTACGCATTACCTGGAAAGGGACGGACTGCCCAGTACCTATATATACGGTATCCTGGGAGATGAAGAGGGAAACCTCTGGATGAGCACCAATAAGGGGATATCGAAATTCGACCCCATGAGTGAAAACTTCAAAAACTATGATTCCCGGGACGGACTGCAAAGTAATGAGTATAACGCGGGTTCCTATTATAAAAGTACGGACGGCGAGATGTTCTTCGGCGGCATCAACGGTTTCAATGCCTTTTACCCCAACGAAATCGAGGATAATCCCCATGTCCCCCCCATTGTTATAACAGGGTTTCAAATTATGAACGAACCCGTGGGAATAGGAGCGGACTTTCCATTGAAGCAGGCCATAAGCGAAACAAAGGAAATAACGCTTTCTTACCGGGACTATTTCTTTTCCTTCGAGTTTTCGGCACTGGACTTTTCCAACCCCGATAAAAACAAGTATGTCTATAAAATGGAGGGATTTAATAAAGAGTGGATTCACACCGATGCTAAACGACGCTTTGCTACCTATACGAACCTCGACCCCGGCGAATACATCTTCCACGTCAAAGGCTCCAACAATGACGATGTGTGGAATAACGAGGGCACTTCCATTAAAATCATTATAACTCCCCCACTCTGGAAGACATTGTGGTTCCGTATCCTTGCAATTATCTTCTTTGCGCTTTTCTCCTATTGGCTCATCGGGTTTGTTAAAAAATATGTCGCCCTCGCCGGGTTCTGGAGAAAAGAGAAATACATCGGGAAATTCAAACTGATCGGGAAAATCGGGTCCGGCGGCATGGGTACGATTTACAGGGCAAAAGACACGACCCAAAAAATTGGGACCGTGGCCCTTAAAGTATTAAAAGACGAACTCTATATCGATGACAATTACAGGAAACGGTTCAAACAGGAAGCCGCCATCATCGATCAACTGGACCACCCCAACATTGTAAAAGTCATCGAAAGAGGCCAATTCGAACAGAAACTCTTCATCGCTATGGAACTGCTGAGAGGCCAAACCCTGTCCACTAAAATTGCCCAGGTAGACGAGATCGATCTGATGGAAGTGATCGATATTATATACCAGGTTACGGATGCCCTGGTGAAAATCCACAGCAAGTATATTGTACACCGCGATCTGAAACCGGATAATATTATGTTGATCGAACATAAAGGCAATTGCAATTTCGTGAAACTCCTGGATTTCGGCCTCGCCAAAACCGAACACCAAACACGAATCACCCAGACGGGCACGGTGCTGGGGACCCTGAACTATATGGCACCGGAACAAATCTCGGACGGCCGGTTCTCATATGCCAGCGATGTCTATTCCCTGGGCGTCATTTTTTACGAAACACTTACCAAAAAAATACCTTTCCCCGGCGATAACGTTACCGATATCATGCGCCAGATACTCCACGAAGCTCCCGTCGAACCCATCCTCCTCCGCCCCGACCTTACACCCGGACTCAACGGCCTCGTACTCCGCATGCTCGAAAAACAACCCGGATTACGCCCCCCTGCTAAAGAGGTCTTTGACGAGATCAAAGGTTTCAAACTGGTGCAAACACAGTTCATAAAAGAAGATTAAAGGAAAGGTTAAGAAAAAAAAATTTTTCCCCCTGGGAGAGTTGACAAATTTTTATTTGTATTATACAATTATTGCGTAATGCAATTTGATAGTAAAGGAAGATAAATGAAAACGAATGAATCAGGCAGCGCAAGGTTTTCGACGTTGATGAGCGGGTTGATCCGTAAACTGAACCTGTTGAACAAGGATCAGAAAGTATGTTACGGCCTTACCCTTCCCCAGTGTGGGGCGATCGAAACCCTGGCGCTTAATGGGATGCAGCCCATGAATGAATTAAGTCGTCGGATGGGTGTGACGATCAGCACGATGACACGTATCGTGAACATCCTGGTGCGGGACGGTCTTGTGGCCCGGGAAGAGAGCCCGGACGACCGGCGAAAAGTCTGTATCGACCTGACGGAAAGCGGCAGGGTCATGGCGGGAAAACTTCAAAAATGTTCCACCGACTATTCGTCGGCCATTTTCAGCCGGATCCCGGGAGCGAAACGGGAACAGGTACTGGAATCCCTGGAATTGCTGATCGATTCCATCGAATCCATAAATACAAAATGCTGCCCCTGAGATTCGCCACTAAGGCACAAAGACACAAAGGTAAAAATAATAAAATGCCTTTGTGCCTTTGTGCCTTTGTGGCTGGAAACTAGAAGGAGGATTATTGAACATGGAAGCAAAGAAAGAGAATGTGCAAAAAGAGTGTTGTGGCCAGGCGCCCTGCTGTGGCCCGGCGGTTCAGGAAACTGAAACAAAAAAAGATATTCCCAGGGTATCCACCCGGCTCAGCCGGTCGGATAAGTGGGCGCATATAAAGGCCCGGTGGGGAATAAAGCGGATGAGTTACACGATAGAACCGGGTATTTACGCGGTGGGAAACCCGGACAACGATTCCGTTGTCCTGGTTACGGCCAATTACAAATTGAGTTTCGACGGCCTGCGCAAGGAATTGACCGGTCTGGATGCATGGATACTGGTACTGGATACCAGGGGCGTCAATGTATGGTGTGCCGCGGGTAAAGGTACTTTCAGCACCGATGAACTGGTGAAACGTATCGAAGTAACGGGGCTTAAGGATGTGGTGAGCCACCGAAGATTGATCTTACCGCAGTTGGGGGCGCCGGGTGTTTCCGCCCATGACGTGAAAAAGAGGTCCGGGTTTTTCGTGGTTTACGGCCCGGTATTGGCGGCGGATCTACCTGCTTTTCTTGAAGCGGGAAACAAGGCCACACCTGAAATGCGGCGGGTGCGTTTCGGTTTAAAGGCCCGGATGCAGGTGGTCCCGGTGGAAGTTACACAGGGGTTCCGCCAGTTATTCATGATAATGGCGGCCTTTTTCGTGCTCTCCGGGTTGAACGGCAGTGGGTATTCGGTAAGTGCTGCGGTTTCAGCGGGTCTTCGCGCGGTTATTCTCCTGCTGCTGGGGTATATGGCGGGGACGGTTGCCGGACCGGTGCTTTTGCCCTGGCTTCCGGGCCGGAGTTTTTCCGCGAAGGGATTGGGAGCGGGAATATTGTTTTTCGTATTTTCCTTTTTTATCATACTGCCGAGTATTTCGCCGGTCGAAACGGTGGCCTGGTTCTTGTTGATAACGGCGCTTTCTTCGTTTTTGACCATGAATTTCACCGGAGCCTCTACTTACACTTCGCTTTCCGGTGTGAAGAAGGAAATGCGTTTTGCCGTCCCGGTGCAATCGGTGTCCGCTGCTGTGGGAATCGTGCTCTGGCTTACGGCTCGATTTGTTTAGTCAGGAGGAATCATGAGAAAAGATATCTATTTAAGAGATGTGGTGACGTTGGAATTGGACGTGGATCGGTGTACGGGGTGTGGCAGATGTGCGGAGGTTTGTCCTCATGCGGTATTTGAGATAAACGAGAGAAAGGCGGTGATAATCGACCGGGATGCGTGTATGGAGTGCGGTGCGTGTGCGCGGAACTGTCCGGTCCAGGCGATCGAAGTTCGTCCCGGCGTGGGGTGTGCCCATGCCCTTCTCACAAGTTCACTCAAGGGAACCGAACCCTGCTGCGGCCCATCGGAAGACGGCAAACAGGCAAGCTGCTGCGGCTAAATAATCAAAAGTTTTTGGAGGTCCAGGAACCTTTTTTCAAAAAGGTTCCTGGTCGCCGAAGGCAAAAATAAAAGATGCTTGAATTTAAGTCCGTTTTTTGGTATTGTCTCAGTATACGGAGGTTCGAAAAAAAAACGAGTCATGTCTATACGGACACGAATGATCTGGTTTCTCGGCGGCGCATTGGTTTTATTCAGTGTAACGGCGTACGTGATACAACGGCTGATAATATTTTCCCGGCCCGATGGAGTAGAGAAAACCATCGGGTTGGCGGCGGTTGCCTCGGTTGTGATAGGCTTTATCTTTGTAGTCATTTTGCTGGTCTATTTACAAAAAACCGTTATTGCCCCCATATCAAAATTAACCGGTCACGCGGTATCCATCCGTGAGACCAAGAACCTTTCGCTTCGTTCTTCTATTAAACGAACCGATGAGATCGGTGTATTGTCCCGGGAGATCGACCACATGGTGGCGCAGCTCCAGGAGGCGCATTCCGAGACCGACCGGAGGCTTAAGGAGGAGGTGAACGGTCACCAGAAAACCGGGGAATCGCTTCGGCGGCACCGGGAATTCCTTCACCAGCTTTTCGATAACTCTCCTTTCGGTATTGCCGTATTGGATATCAACAACCGTTTTTTAAATATAAACAAAGAGTTTGAACGCATATTTCAATATACCCTGGACGAGATCATGGGGGAAAGCATCGACGACTACATCGCTTCCGATGACAAAATGGAAGAGGCCATGGACCTTGCGGCACGGGCACAAAAGGGTAAACTCGTTCACCTGGAAACCGTGCGGAAGCGTAAGGACGGTACGCTGGTAGACGTTCTTCTCCATGGGGTTCCCGTTTACCTGGACGGGGAACAGATCGGGATTTACGGTATATACCTGGATATTACCGAAAAAATGGAAAGCGAGAGGGAACGGGACCGTTTAAAGGACCAACTGCTGGATGCTAAAAAAATGGAAGCCGTGGGTACCCTTGCCGGCGGTATGGCCCATGAGTTCAATAATCTTATGGCCATTATCCTGGGAAATACCGAGATGCTTATCAATGCGGGGGTCGAGGATAAAGTTATGTTCAAACGGCTGGATGCCATCCGGTCGTCGGCGGAACGCTCCGCCACGTTGACCAATCAACTTCTCTCTTTTAGCCGGAAACAGATGTTTAAACTGGAAATACTGGATGTCAACGAGTTGATCGGCAGTATCGCCTTCATGATCAAAAGTATTTTCGGAGAAGGGATTAAACAGGAGGTCACGTTGGAGCCGGGTTTGGCGAAAGTCGAAGGCGACCAGGGCCAGTTGACCCAGGTGTTGATGGATGTCGTCCGGAATGCCTGTGATGCCATGGCCGAGGAAGGTAAATTGAAGATCGAAACGGGGGAGATTATCCTGGATGAAACGCAAAGTCAATCCATACCGGACAGCCGGCCCGGCCGTTTCGTGAGTATTTCCGTCATGGATACGGGGACGGGTATGGCCGCGGAAACCCTTAAACATATTTTCGACCCTTTTTTTACCACCAAACGGGTCAAGAATGCCACGGGCCTGGGGTTGTCTTTCGTATACGGAACGATCAAACAGCATCGAGGCTGGATAAATGTCGAATCCGAAGTGGGAATGGGGACGACGTTTAAAATATTCCTGCCCGCAATTGAAAAGGGAGGTGAAAAATATGGTCCTGGTATTGAATTGCATGAAGAGTGGTAAACTGGCGGAATCGTTTGACCGAGCGATTTTAAGACCCCTGGATAAGATAGGCAAAACGGCCGAATTCCTGCGGGTGCCGAAAGTGGAGATACTCCCCGGCCCATCCGGTTACTCCCATGTGTTGATTTCCGGTTCCGAGGCGTCGGTGGTGGATGATAATGCCTGGGACGCCAGGCTGCAAACCATCATCCTCGAGACCATGGAGCGGAGGATTCCCCTTTTGGGTATCTGTTACGGGCATCAATTCATCGCCCGTTCAATCGGGGGAAAACAGTGTGTCAAACGGGCGAAACCGCCGGAATTCGGATGGGCGAAGATCGATCTGAAGGACAACCCTTTATTCAAGGGCATCGAGGACCCGGTGAGCATGGTCTCCCATTACGATGCGGTCCACAACCTGCCCGGCGGTTTCAAGATCATTGCGTCGACTCCCGCTTGCGATGTGCATGGGTTCCAATTCAAAGACCTGCCGGTCTGGGGTGTCCAGTTTCACCCGGAGTACAACGTGGAAGAGGCAAATGAGATTTTCGACCTGCTGGAGAAAGAGGACCCGTCGTTTCGAAAGCATTACGTGGATGAGGCATTCGGCGACGGGAGTCAATTAAAACAAAACGAACAGATCCTGGTGAATTTTTTCTCTTTTTAAAATTTCGGTTCAATTGTTATCGAGACTTTTTCCTGTCTTTCATTCCCCCGGGCATCCGTGAATATAAACACAAATTCATAAGGTCCCACAAACCCCGGTCCCGGCTGCCAGAGAAAACGCCCCTGCTCCGTATCCAGGGTAGACCCCACGGGCAGTTTTCGCAGCCGACCGTTTACCTCCAGGTAACCGCTTCGGAGTGTTAATCCTTCGCTGTCCGGCGTTAAGTAAAGCACCACCCGTTCCAATTCCCGCACCCTGCGGCGCGGGGAACCTCCTTGCACGGCCCGGGGTTTTCCTGCTCTATAGACTTCATCTCAAACCATGACAATCTTTTTCGTCCCTCGTCCTTCGTCCCGCGACCCTCGTCCCTGGTCCTTCCCGCGCCCTGCGCGTTCCGTATCTCAAAATACCGGCTGCCGATGCCGTCGCTGTTGCCCGCGTCGTCTTCGGCGATCCAATGGATGATGTGCGTACCGTTTTCGTATCGGGTGGTATCCAGGCTGAAATACCCCACGGCACCACCGCTGTTGGCGTAACCGGGAAACAACGAGGCGATATCTTCCCGGTAAAGATCATAGACCGGGGTCCCCAACTCCACGCCGTCCACATACACCCGGATGGTGGAGCCGTCCATGGGGATGGTATTGGGCTGCGGAGTGAGGACCCAGCCGTAATTTATATAATCGCCGCCCGAAGCCATACCGCCCTGGGCGGGCGTGTCGATAGCGCCGAAAGGTTCCACCGCATTGGCATTGTCCACCACGATGGTTTTGCTCCCTAATTCGACCTGGTGACCGTCAAGGTCCGATGCCGCCGCAAGAATGGTAAAGGTGCCGTTGGAACCGGGTAGGAAATTGGTCAACAGCATGTATCCCCAACCGGCCCGGGAATTCATGGGGTAACCGGGGTAAGCGGTTTCCACATCGGGCCGCGCCCCTTCCACGAAAACGGCGTCACCGATGTAAACGGGTAAGCCGTCTTCCTCCCTGAAAATTTGAACGCCGGCTACCCCGATGTCATCGAGCACCCAGCCGGTGACGGGAATACTGCTGCTTACCACGGAACCGTCCAAAGGGGTTGTGAACGCGCCAAAAGGTTCGGCGGTCTGCTCACGACGGTATATGGTCAAGGTTACCGATACGGTCCGGGGCGAGTTTGAGACATCGGGGGCGGTGACGGAAACCGCCCCGGTGTAGGTCCCGGGTCCATGCCCGGAGGGGTCCACGGAAACAAGGATTTCACCGCTCCCTGTGCCGGAGGCCGGGGCACAGGCGAGCCAGTCTTGATCCGCTGCCGCGGACCAGTTCAGTGTTCCTCCTCCGCTGTTCTCCACCCGTATGGGTTGGGGGCAGGTAACCGCCCCGGACGTATCGGCTGCAAAATTGAGTTGATTTTTATTTATACTTATCCGGGGACCCGCGTTCGATTTATCCACATATAAGATGAACAATTTCCCGCTTTCCCCGTCCGCGACATACGCGTAATTACCCCGGACAACCACATCCATTGCACTCCCCGGCGTATCGAACCCGCCGACTTCCGAAGGAGCGGACGGATCGGATACATCCACTACCTTAAGCCCGGCGGTCCCGTTTGCCACATAGGCATATTTATCGATGACATAAACGTCCCATGAATCGCCCGGTAAATCGCATCTTCCCAGGTTGACGGGGGAAGAGGGATTGGAAACATCCAGCACGGTCAATCCCCCCCAGACTTCCCCCAGGTACGCGCGGCTATCGGCAATGTCGTGCCCGATTATAGGCGCATACGTATTCGAATAGTAAGTTATCAGTGCCGGTGCCGTGGGAACAGAGATATCGAATATGTTTATCCCGTGTCTCAATCCCGTGGTAAAGGCGTAATTTCCTTCCACGGTCAAATACGGAGAGGCCACCAAGTCAAACGAATAGGAACCGATTACCTCGGCATCGGTAGGATCGGATATGTCGATAACCGCCATTTTCGAGCCTGAAACATAGGCGTAATCCCCTCGAACAAAAATATCTTCCGATGTTTTCGTGGCGGTGACGGATGACGCCAAAAAGGGGGCGGAAGGGTTGGAAACGTCGATTATGTCCACCACCCCATCCTGGTTCATCACATAGGCATAATCCCCCCGGACATGAATGCCCCTCACCCTGTCCCCCGTCGCCCGGAGCCCGACCTGGACCGGGAGGGAAGGGTCTGAAATATCGACGATGTGCAATACCCCGTCTTCTTCCCCCACGTAAGCATAATTCCCGGTGACATATACTGATTGTGTTTCACCACACGTATTATTATAGCTACTCACCGGCAAAGGAGAAGTCGGTTCGGATATATCCATGACCTGTAAACCGTAATTATTATCCGCGATATAAGCATGGTTGCCCGCGATATGGACACCCATCGCATCTCCATCGGTATCATGGGAACCCACCAGGACGGGCGCGGCGGGGTCGGAAACGTCCACGACCTGTAAGCCCTCTAAAGCGGCCGCCAAAAAAACAAGATCACCGGTTAAAAATAATTCCCTTGCAAATCCCGGTGTATCGATACTTCCCACCGGGGTTGGAGTGGAAGGGGCGGTTACATCCAGGATTAACAAACCTTTGTTACCATTGGTCACGTAGGCATAATTTCCGTTCACCCACACCCGTTCCGGCTCATAATCCGGCGTAGGATAATTTCCCGCCAAAACCGGGGACGCCGGTACGGAGACGTCGATCACGTCCAAACCCCAGGGACCGACGGGCACATAAGCGTAATTTTCCTTTACATACACGTCCCGCGCACACCCGGTGGTTTTATAACTCCCGGCCAGGACCGGGGCGGCGGGAGAGGTGATATCGAAGATATCCAGGCCGCCCCCGCCAGCGGCCACATAGAGATAACCACCCGCGGCGTATACGTCCAGGGCATCTCCCGAAGTCTCCCCGTTCCCGACGATCGCGGGGGCGGACGGCGTGTCGACATCGACCACCCGCAGCCCACTCTTTTTGCAGGCCACATACGCATACCGGCCGGAGATATGTATACCAACCGCGTCACCGGGGACCGGGACATTGGCGACTTTTCCCGGCTTCGACGGGTCGGTGATATCGAGAATATCAACCCCCCGGTTCTCACCGACGGGACAATACGCATAATTTCCCCGGGTAAACACCGCTTTATAATAGCCCGTGCCCCATTCACCCACTTTGGTGATCCCAAGATCATCGGCAAATCCAACGGCCGGTAAAATAACGGCCACAATAAATAATAAATAAATAATCGACTTTTTCATTTTTATCACTCAATATTTATTAACGGTGCCGTGTGCCGTTTGAGCATATTAACGGCGGTACACCGGGTTTACCGACTCGCAGGATCAACAGTTTCCCGCTGGTTCCGTCCGCGATATACGCATAATGATTACAGGCAAACACATCTTTTACCGTGCCGCGGGTATCGTAACCACCCACGGGTAAGGGGGAAGAAGGATCGGAGATATCCACCACCTGCAGTCCCGCGGTACCGTTTGCCACGTAAGCATACCTGCCCTCCACATAAATATCCCACAAATTGTCCGGCAGGTCACACCGTCCCAGGGTGGTGGGGGAAGAGGGGACGGTTACGTCGAAAATTGTCAGGCCGTCTTCATGATCCGCCACATAAGCACAATTGTCTTTCACCACCACGCGCCGGGCAAAACCCGTTGTCCCCCGTCGTCCCACGGGTACGGGGGAAACGGGTTCGGATACGTCGATTACGGCCAATCCGTCGGGACCGTCGGCCACAAAGGCAAAGTTCCCGTTGACATAAACGCCCCCGGCATTCCCCGGCGTTTTGTAAAACCCGGCCCTTACAGGCGCTGAAGGGTCGGAGATGTCGATGATCTCCAACCCGTCGTTTCCCATGGCCACGTAGGCATGGGTCCCGTCGATGTGGATGTCCCGGGCCTGACCCATGGTTTGATAGGTGCCGGTCCGCTTCGGGCGGGTGGGATAGGTGACATCGACAATGTACAGCCCCCCGGTTTTGGACGTTATGTATGCATAAAAGCCGTGGACATATATCCCGGTGGCAGCACAGGGGATCGGGACGTTACCGATTTCCCGGGGCATCGAGGGGATAGTGATATCGATGATATCGATCCCGCCGTGGTGACCGGGGGCGCAAAAGGCATAATTTCCCCGGATAAACACGGTTTCATAGTCGCCGGTGCCCCATTCCCCGACTTTGGAGACGGTCACTTTCTGGGAAAAAACAAATCCCGCTAAAAGAACGGTGACGGCCAGTGCCAGATAAAGAGAGACTCGTTTCATTTTTAGCTCCTGGTAATATGCTACACCATTTCTCCCGGTTTTGATTAAAACGGATAATAGTTAATCTTTTTTTCATCGCGTATTGAATTAAAGGGATTTCCAGGATGTTAACATTTATAAATATTAACCCCGCGGCCCCGTGGCACGGGGAGCCTACTTGCACGGCCCGGGGGGCTTCCCATGTTCGATGGGTGGAAATAAGGACAAATATGTTCTTTCGTTTTGCCGGGCACCCTTTTTGTGCGATCAAAAATTGGGAATAGAAATAAGAAAATAGTCCGGGACGGCGCGAAACTATCCGATACTATCGTATAATTTCCTTGAATATTATACGATAGTATCGTATAATATTCCCGGAGGTGTCAAATGGTCGATCAGGTTTATATGGAATACAACCCCTGGTGGGAAGGGGAATACGGCACCGAAGATATGATCGAAAGAACGTCCGTGCTGGAAAAAATAGAAAAATGGATGAACGATAAAACCATTATCATCCTGACGGGCCTTCGCAGGGTGGGGAAAACCACTATAATGAAGCTGCTTATCCGCAAATTGATCGAAGGGGGCGTCGATCCCGGGGATGTGCTTTATGTGAGCCTGGACGATTACGCCCTGGGGTCCCGTTCCATCCTGGACGTCGTGAACGACTACCGGGCACTTCAAAAATTGCCCGTGGACCGCAAAATCTACCTTTTCCTGGATGAAGTGGCGTACAAAGACCGCTTCCACCAGCAGCTCAAAAACCTGTACGACCGTCAAAACGTTAAAATCGTGGCCACCTCTTCCAGTAGTTCAGTGTTAAGAGACAAAGGGGCGTTCCTTACCGGCAGGGAAATCGTCATAAAACTATTCCCCCTTGAATTTTCCGAATACCTGGTATTCAGGAATATCGAGATAAAGAAGAGGGACCGCCACCTGGTGGAAAAACATTTCGAGGACTACCTTCAAACCGGGGGGTTACCCGGGTATGTGCTAAACCCGCGGCGGGAATATTTACAAACAGTGATCGACGATATCATCTATAAAGACATTATTGCCTATCACAATATAAGAAACAATGAGGTAGTCAAAGAGTTTTTCCTACTTTTAATGGATAAGGCCGGCAAACAGATGAGTATCAATAAAATGTCCAATATTCTGAAGATTTCGCCCGATACCGCCAAAAGGTACCTCTCGTTATTTGAAGAGACATACCTCGTATATACTGTTTCCCGTCACGGGAATACCAACGAACAGTTGTTGTCTCCCCCGAAGCTGTATGCCTGCGACCTGGGTATACGGCACTTGTTTACGGGCTTTAGAGATAAAGGGAGCATATTTGAGAATTATGTTTTCCTGGTAATCAAGAACAGGGCCC
>Ga0210365_10141620_pt1 | contig 16920 bp, 15 predicted proteins | sample S637metaT_FD_159655 | JGI IMG/M metagenome (GOLD analysis project Ga0210365, IMG submission 159655) | Metatranscriptome of estuarine sediment microbial communities from the Columbia River estuary, Washington, United States - S.637... | ecosystem: Environmental > Aquatic > Marine > Intertidal...
AATCCGTGGTGCCGCAGAAATTCTTCTCTTAATCCCCGGATGTCTGCCAGTTTGCCGATATTTTCCTGATTAATCTCGTGCCAGAGGGCGGCAACTTCACGCTGGACATCCGGCCGCATTTCCCAGTCATCGATGCGAATTCGTCCCTTGGCATCCACTTTGGGAGCATTGCCGCTAAACAGAAAATCATGGTAGAGCCGGTACATTTGCTGGATACAGCCCTCGTGCAGGTTTTTATCTTTCATGATTCGGTAGAGCAGGGCGGTATACAGGGGGACTGCTGGTATGATCGCACTGGCGCGGGTGATCAGTGCTTTGTTGACGCTGATTAGGGCATTGCCGCCAATGTCTATCAGCTTATGGTTGATATGCTCAGCTTTTTGTTCCAGATCCTTCTTGGCGGCACCGATGGTCCCGTCCCGGTACAAAGAACGGGTGTGATCGGAGCCGATGTAGGAAAATGCAATGGTCTTGAATCCGCGCGCAAGAAGATTTTCATTCAGCAGTTTCTCGATCCAGAGCATCCAATCTTCGCCGCCCATCACTTTGACGGTATGGGCGATTTGCTCAGCGGTTGCCGGCTCGGCGGAAACTTCGCTGATGACCCCGGAGAGGAAATCCACCGAACGCGCGGTGAACGGTTTGCCGATGGGTTTGATGACGGAAGAATATATTTCACCGGTGGCCGGATCGATCCGTCTGGGGGCCGCGATACTGTATACCAGAAAATCTATCTTATCCAGCTTGTCTTTGATAATGTCCTGGATTTTGGATTTCGTTTCCTGCGAAAACGCATCGCCATTGACATTCCAGGCAGGCAACCCTGCCTTCTCAGCTTCCTGCCTGAATGCTTCGATGTTATACCACCCGGCCGTACCGGTTCGGTTCGCCTTTCCCGGCTTTTCGAAGCCGATCCCGATGGTGGCGGCATTGGATGCAAAAGCCGATACAATTCTGGCTGCCAGGCCATAGCCGTTGGAAGCACCGATCACCAGAACCTTTTTAGGGCCGTCGATTTTTTCGCGATCCATCACATAGTTAATTTGTGCTCTGACCTGGGCGGCACATCCCAGCGGGTGCGCGTTGATGCAGATATTGCGGCGGATGATGGGCTCAATGATCATCGTTGGTCCTTATATTAGAACCCTTATCGGGTTTCATGTGACAACAGGTTGTCAGAAACTGAAGGTTTCAGGTGTCAGTGTTCAGGTTTTAGCCCTAAAAAATTTCAAATAACAATTCACAAATACCAAACAAGCCGCAATGACCGAAATTCAAAGCGCCAAACAATAGTATTCTTTTTAGGACTGCGAAACGTTCGGCTACCCCTATAAGGATTCATCGCCAAAAACGCACTACAGGCTTTTAAGATGAAATCCACCGTCAACGTTGATCACTTCACCGGTGGAATACGGAAAATAATCCCGGCAGAGCGCCACGACCGCTTTTCCGATATCCTCCGGCAACCCCCAGCGGGCGATAGGTATCAAACCCTGGGAAATCAAACGGTCATATTTGTCTTTGACAACTGCGGTCATATCGGTCTTTGTGATGCCGGGACGTATCTCGAAGACACCGATTCTGTATTCGGCCAGCCGGACGGCAAACAGCGCGGTCATCATTCCCATGGCTGCCTTGGTAACGCAGTATTCTCCTCTTGAAGGCGATGCCGTGAAGGCATTGATCGATGAAATATTGATAATCTTAAATTTCTGCTGCAGCCCAGCCTTCTGCTGTTCGATCATCCAGTTGGCGACATCACGGGTCAGAAAATAGGGCCCTTTCAGGTTGATGCTCAGCAGGCGGTCGAAACTCTCCTCGCTGGCAATTAGAATATCTTCCCGTGGTGACGGCGCCACACCGGCATTATTAACCAGTACATTCAGATTGCCGTATTTCGAGAGGATCTCGGCAATTAGCTTCGCGCGTTCTGCTGTAATCGAAATATCCGCCTGGATGTAATGACAGTCAGCGCCGAACGACTGAACCGCCCGGATCGAATCCTGTGAATTCTCAATCCCTGCTGTTCCGTTAAGCACTATACGAAAACCTTCTTTTGCAAGCTCAACGGCAATTCCCAGCCCGATCCCCCGGCGCGAACCGGTGATCAGAGCCACATCTGCTTCACGATTGTTTTTTTTCGTTTGGTTCGACATATGAAATATATCATCCTCATTTTTTTGGAATTTAAGCATTATTACTTCGACCATAGACGGTGTCAATGTTTTTAAAGCCTGGTCGTGGAAGAATCACCGGGGCCGATGGTGTGCACGCAATGCATCTCTCGTTTATTCATCAGATGCTGAATCCCGCTTTCGGAAAAACGCCACAACCTTCGCCCAGACCCGCCTTTTTCGGTTGACATCCTCTGGCAGGTATACTAAAAAAAATATTTTTATAAAATATAAAATAATAAGAATTAGGAGGAAAACCATGTTAGATCTGAATTACGAAGGATTCCCGTTGGAAAATGTCCCTTACTATGAGACGGGAAAATACTGGGTCTCCCCCATGAATTTTATTCCCGAGGCTATGGATACATCAGATATTCAGGACCAGGTGCTGGTGCACGACGTCTCCCTGCGTGACGGCGAGCAGACCCCGGGAGTAGCGTTCACCACCCGGGATCGCCTTGAACTGGCGCGGGTGCTGAGCGAACTCGGTGTTGACCGCATCGAGTTCGGCATGCCGATTGCGTCCAAAGACAGCTATGAAGCCTTCGAGGAAGTGCTGAAGATGAACTTGCAGGCCGAGATCGTCTCTTTTTGCCGGGCCCATCCGGACGATCTGGATCTGACCATCAAACTGGGCTGCAAAACAGCCATCATCGAACACATCGTGAACCCGTATATGCTCAAGCACGTCTACCATCTCGACCACCAAGCCACGGTGGACCGCTGTGTCGGGGCCCTGAAACTGGCAAGGGAAAACGACATCAAAGCCTCCTTTATGGGCTGGGATGCATCGCGAACGAGCCTGGACTACCTCAAACGCCTCTACACCGACATTCTGGATCAGACCGAAGTGGAATCACTGGTATTTGTGGACACCTTCGGGGTGATGAATCCCTGGTCCCTTCACCACACGATCAAGACCATCCGCAGCTGGTTTCCGGGGTTAAAAGTGGAAATCCACAACCACAACGGCTTCGGTCTGGGCAATGCCAATGTCATGGCGGCCGTGCTGGCCGGTGTCAGCTGCGTTCACGGTGCAATTCTCGGGCTGGGCGAGCGCGACGGCAACATACCCATCGACGAGATCGCCATGATGATGGCGCTGCAGCTTAAAAAACCCACCAACATCGATTTGTCGCAGCTGTATCGTGTCACCAAACTGGCGGAGCAAATTACCCGTTTCAAACCCAGCGGAACCAAACCGGTTACCGGTGATTACTATTTCCAGATGGAAGCCGGCATTTCGATTCACGCCATTGAAATGGCGCGTAAAGCGGGTCTGGGTGACCGGGTCTGGGCGGCGTTTTCACCGGAGATGATCGGGAAGAAAGGATATGAATATCTTCTGGGGAAAGCCAACGGCACCGGTAGCATCAAGATTTTCATGGAGAAACTTGGAATTGATGCCAGCGATGATCAGATGAAGGAAATTCTGCAGATCGTCAAAGACCGGTCCAATCTCGTCAAGGGCAACGTGTCCGAGGTGGAGTTCGAATACCTTGTCCGCAAGTATCTGGAATCCTAATTAAGCGAAAAACGCTTAATCAGGAGTTAATTGTTATCGGTTAATCGTAATTAGAAAATGATTAACGTACAATAAGGTTCGCAGCTGGGAAGCTGGAGTGCCAGAAGTTCAAGAAGTTTTTTAGCCTTCAAGCCTGCCAGCCTTCAAGCCTCAAGCCAAATGAACAAATAACCCCCAGTTGGTTCTAACTCAATTGGGATCAATGTAACCCCTGCCGCAGACTGGAGGGTGTGGATCATGAAATTTTATGACGCCAAGGGCATGATGGCTTTCTGGACGGATATAGACGATGAAAATCTGTTGGAAGTCCAGAAATGGCATAATTGTGAACACATGACCGAGCGGGTCAGCATCCCGGGGTTTATTGTGGGACGCCGCTATCGGGGGGTGGACGATGCGCCGACCTTTTTTATCACCTATGAAACCCGGGACACCGATGTTCTGCAGAGCGACGCCTATCTTCAGGCCCTGAACAATTCAACACCCTGGACCAAACACGCCCTGACCTTTTTCAAAAAAAACATTCGCAATATCTATACCAAGACCTCGGTGGCGGGTGCCGCACCCGCCACCGAGGCCCCGTTTAATTATGTGCTTCGATTCAACATCGATGTCGGTGATCGATCAACAACGCTGAACCGATTGACGTCGGATTACCTGCCGGCGATTGCGGCTTTGCCGGATGTCTTTCGCAGCCGCTTTTACGAGATTGATGAAAAAATTTCCAGCATCATGACCGGTGAACGCGAGATATACGGCGGCGGCCCGGGCCGGCAGAAATATCTGCTGGTGGTCGAGACGGCCTCTCAGTATGCTTCCAGGGCTGATGACTGGCAGCAGCTGAACGCAAATTGCAGTGATCTGCTCAGTCGTTTTCGCGACCGATATGAAGAACACTCATTTTTGGAATTTGTGATGTACGCACCGGAATGAAGTGAAGCAGATTGAGCCCTGGCTCAATCTACATGAGTACCTGAGGAACTAGATGAACCAAGTCTACCCGATGGCAGTGGTAAATAGGCCCGGTAAAGAAGAACTTGAGGATCGGCCCGTACCCAGAGTATCCGCTAACAGGTTCTTATCAAAACCCGGACCGTATCCATCTGCGGCAGCGACCTGCATACCTTTACATGGAGGCCGATTATGACACGTTTTGCAAGGATCGACATATTTCAGTTGACATTCCCGGGACTTCAAACTAATAGTTATTGATAATATTTTATAAAATATAAAAATTTATGCCCGAGGAACAGACCATGCCGACATCCAATTTGAGTCCGGTCCGGATTGCCACCATTTCCGATGCCATTTACGAATCATTGCTGGATTCAATTGTATCCGGTAAAATTCCTCCGGGCATGCCGCTGACGATGCAGGGGTTGGCTGAGCAGTTTGATGTGAGTTTGATGCCGGTCAGAGACGCCTTGAAAAAACTCGAGGCCGTCAATGTGATCGAACGTCGCAAAAATCGGCGAGTGGTGGTAAAACCTCTCTCCATTGATGACTTTGAAGAATTGCTTGAAATTCGAATGCATCTGGAAATCCTGGCGGCCAAAAAGGCGACCCGCAATTGTAGCGATCAACGTCTTCGGGAGCTGCAGCTGATTGCCGCGCAAACTGAAAAAGTCCGCAATATGATCGATTTTGTGGAAAAAAACGCCCTATTTCATCAAACAATCTATCGCGCCGCACAGTCACCGATTTTGCAGGAGATCATCGACGGCCTGTGGTTGCGACTCAGACCATATATGCACATCTACGCGTCCGGTCGAACCGATCACACAACGGCCGATACACTGCATGCCGGCATCCTGGACGGCATGCTCAAGCGAGATCAACAAAAAGTAAGCGATTATCTCAGACGTGATCTGGAACACGGTGCTACTGCGGTCACAGCCGTACTGAAGAAGCGGCCTGAATTCGTCCAGACATAACTAGATCTGCACGGAGCCTTTCACCAACTAAAATTAGTTCGTGATCCCTGAAGGCCGTATGGATCCTTATCACTGCCGTTCACACTCTGGCTGCTGCGGGCCTTTTTCCAGTCTTTTCCCATGGATCTGGAAGAATCCGCCTTTATCGACGGTGCCAATCGTTTCCAGTCCCTCATTTACGTGGTGTTGCCCCCGGCGCTGTCCGGGATTATCGCCACATCGGTGTTCGCTTTTGTGGTTGTCTGGAACGATTACCTATTCGCCCGAGTACTGCTGACTGCTGACCAACCCGAACTTGAAAACCATGCCGATTGGATTGCAGGATATCTATCGTTCGACCATTGTTGACTGGGAGCTGCACATCGATGCACGCTGCACCAATCAGCACAATGAGAGCGTCCTGGTGGGCAAAACGGTCGTAACAATTCTGAAAACCAACTGAAGACACAGTCAAGCGCCCATCCGGAATGGACCGAATGAGCAGGATCGCCAGGTGGATTATGAAGCGGTCGCATGACGAGTTTTCCGGACCCGGTTGGCCGGCACATTTTCGGGATGGGTTTTCACACAAGGAGGTACCGTGGCCCTGGCTGATTTTAAGATTGGCACCAGAGAAAGTTTCGCCAAAACCGTTTCCGAAGCCGACATTTATCTGTTTGCCGGAATTACCGGTGACCATTACGGTGTTCACGTCAACGAGGAGTTTGCCAAAACAACCCTTTTCAAGCACCGTATCGCCCACGGCGCCCTGCTGGTCGGATTTGTTTCGACCGTCATGGCCAAAATGAACGATCACATTCCGCCGCCGGGCGGGGTTTCCGTGCGGTATGAGATTGATTTTACGGCGCCGGTTTTTATCGGAGACACCATTACGACCGAGTTGGAGCTTAGCTATAAAAACATGGAAAAGCGGGATTTGATTTTCAGCGCCACCGGCACGAATCAAAATCGCGTGGTCGTCTTGCGTGGCAAAACGTATATGAAGCTTCTCAAAAGCTAGCAGCTTGTGAAAGGAAAAAATGAAAGCCATCGTCTTGAATTCACCCCATGATTTCAGTTTGCAGGAAATCGATGATCCGGCCGTTTCAGCGGAAGATCTGGAAATCCGGGTCAACATGGTGGGTATATGTGGTAAGGACCTGAGCATGGCCGCGAGCGGTTTGCTGGGAATCACGATTCCCAGACAATGGGGCGGGGTCGGGGCCGATACCCAAGCATATGCACTGGGAACGGAGGAAATGAGCGTCGGCTACGCCGAGACCAATGACGTTCAACGGTTTTTGATCGCCGATCAGGTCTTCAGCGAGGTGAAATGAATTCAGGCCACCATAGACAGGGAAATGATTCAATGCAAACGATCTCTGCCGTCTATATTCCGCCCAATACCCGGTACACCTTATAAAATAGCGGCGACGGGGAGCTGCACATGCTGTTTGTCTACTCCCCGGCCGGGAGGCACGGGTTCCTGACGGTATATGCCAGACTGGCCAATCCGGCGGCCAGAGGAGCCGGAATTAATCTGCGCCTGGATTAGAATCAAGCGCTTTGCCACCGACAATCGACAACCAACGACCACAGCGAAGAGGATATCTTCACAGACATGCGTGACGCCATTATTGTTGAAAAGGAAGCAGGGTTAACGATCATAATATTGAACCGGATCAAGGTGCTCAATGCCTTTGATTGGGACTCACTTAACCAGTTACACGCGGCTGTCGCTGAATTTGAAAAGGACGCATCCCGCAAGGCCATGGTCATTACCGGCGCCGGGGAAAAGGCTTTCTGCGTCGGTGCCGATTTGAAGGACCTCAAGGCCATGAGCCGGGATGAAACCGTTGAATGGTGTTTGCTGGGCAGCAATATCTTCAACGCCATCGCCCGGGTCCCCAAACCGGTTGTCGCCGCTGTCAACGGTTATGCTCTCGGAGGCGGTCTGGAGCTGGCCCTGGCCTGTGATTTCCGGATTGCCTCTGAAAATGCCGTCCTGGGTCTGCCCGAGGTGACCCTGGGCTGGATGCCCGGTTGGGGCGGTGTGAAACGGCTGGTGAATATGATCGGGCCGGCGCAGGCCAAAGAAATGCTGATGTTCGGTTCGCGCATCAAAGCGGACGAGGCGCTGGCGCTGGGTATTCTCAACCGGGTGGTGCCCTTACCGGAGCTGATGGTTGCCGTCCGGGAGTACGCCGGCGCGCTCTGTGAAAAAAACCCGATGTCGCTTGCAGCCATCAAGCTGATGATGCAGGAGATCGGCGGCGCTGTTGACAGCCGGGACAGCCTGCTCGAGGCGATGTCCGTCAGTCTGCTCAGCAAGTCTGACTATGCCTTGGAGAAGATTACGGAATTCGAAAATAAAAGCCGTAGGAAATAGAGTCTCAAAGAAGGGATCCATCGGTTTGATGGACCCATCAGTGACATTCAATATCAAAATCTAGTCCTATGGCCAGGTCAGAGATCAAATTGGTGTTGACGGATTCGAATCGGTATTTAAGAAATAACAAATAAGGCACCTTTTTGTGCTGCCAGGCCGCCGCGCGCCAGATGGTCGTCCAGGGCGGCGGCAAGATTGTCGATTAATTTTAATTCAGGAAAGGAATAATATCAGATGATAGATTTTCTCAAAGATATCAAGATCGTCAGCTTTACCCATTTTTTATTCGGCCCCATGGGCGTTCAGAGCCTTGCAGATCTCGGTGCGGACGTGATCGCCGTCGAGCCGCTCACTGGCAGCTGGCAGCGCAGCTGGGGCGGCGAGGGCAACAAGGCGGTGGACGGGCAAACCGTTTTGTTTTTATGCGTGGATCGGAATAAACGCAGCATCGCCATCGACCTGAAGTCTCCCCGTGGATACGAGATCACGCGCAAAATTCTGGCCACGGCCGATGTTCTGGCCAGCAATTATCGTCCCGGAGTGCTCGACAAACTCGGTTTCGCTTACGAAGAACTGAAGAAGGAAAATCCCGGCCTGATCTACGCCGCCGCGTCGGGCTACGGTCCGGACGGACCCTATGTCAAACGCCCGGGGCAGGACCTGCTGATCCAGGCCATGTCCGGGCTGGCGGCCATCAACGGACCCAAGGGAACCGGACCCAGACCCGTCGGTCTCTCGGCTGTGGATCATCACGGCGCAGCGCTGCTGGCATTAGGCATTGTCACCGCTCTTTTTCGGCGTGAGCGCACCGGCGAAGGATGCCGGGTGGATATCAGTCTGCTGACGGCCGCCCTCGATCTGCAAATGGAACCCCTCGTCAGTTTTCTGAACGGCCGGCGGCCCGAAACCGTGGCTCCCCCGAAATACATCGGCGGCTTTCATTATGAAGCGCCTTATGGGATTTATCCGGCCAAAGACGGACACATCGCCATTTCGCTGACCGGTCTGAAAACCCTGAATGAGGCCCTCGTATCGAAAGATCTGGCCGCCTATGACGATGCGGAAAATTTCACCAAGCGGGAAGAGATAGCGGAATGCATTGCCCGTGTGACAAAGACAAAATCCGTTGCGGAGTGGCAGGAAATTCTCGATAAGCACGGGATCTGGCATCAAGCGGTCAACGATTACGCCGCTGTCGCCGAGGATCCCCAGGTGCGCCACAACAAGTGTTTGGTGACCGTCAAAGGGGCTACCGGCTCCGACATCACGATGGTGAATCATCCCATCCGCTACGATGGGAAGTCACCGGAGGTTCGTCTGCCGCCCCAGCCGGTGGGCGCCCAGACAACCGAAATTCTACGCGGACTGGGCTATTCGGACCGCGAAATCGACCAGTTGAAGCAGGAAAAAGTGGTCGGATGATATGTTAAGCCGCTTTCCCGCGACCGGGTGAGCGATCGAAACTCACCGGACTAACGAAACTGACAGGAACAGCATCTGCGGTTTTCAATGCCATTTCGGCGGCCTGTGACAAAAGGATCCGTGGTTATCATCATGAAAATTCAATTGGATCAGCTTTTCGGATTGGAAGGCCGGGTTGCGGCGGTTACCGGTGGCGGTGGTGAATTGTGCGGTGTCATGGCGCATACCCCCATGGGGCGCTACGGAAAACCCCAAGAATTGTTGGGCACTGTCATCTGGCTTCTCTCCGGGGCATCGCAATTTGTCACCGGCACCGTCGTTCCCATCGACGGCGGGTTTTCTTCCTTCAGTATTTAGTGTCGGTTTTTTGATGAAAGCTGGTGCTTAGACCGGCAGGGCTGCAATCGGAAATCCATCCGAAAAGAGGAGAGTGCCGCATGAGATTGAAAAACAAGGTGGCAATGATTACCGGGTGCCGGGAAGCGGTGAAGGTGATGCTTAACGAATAGGAGGTGGTCAAATGACTAAACTCGGATTTGTCAGCGCCATTCTAGCTGATCTGCCGTTTGAAGAAGTGGTCTCATTTGCTTCCGAAAACAGATTCGCGTGCGTCGAAATGATGTGCTGGCCGGTGGGCAAAGCCGAAAGACGCTATGCCGGCGTCACCCACATCGATGCCAATGATCTCAGTCCCGAGCGGATCAAATCCGTTCAGGATTTACTGACCGAAAAAGGCATCAGCGTATCCGCATTGGGGTATTATCCCAATCCATTGGAAGCCGACCGGGAGCAGGCCGCTTTTTTTGTCGAACACATCAAAAAAGTTATCTCGGCGTCCGCCCGACTGGGCATCGGTGTCATGAACACATTTATCGGACGGAATCCTCAAAAAAATATTGAAGACAATTTCAGCGTATTTAAAGAAACCTGGCCGTCCATCATCAAGCATGCCGAGGACCAGAACGTCAAGGTCGGCATTGAAAACTGTCCGATGTATTTCAGCGGGGACGAATGGCCGGCGGGCAAGAATCTTGCCTACTGCCCGGCCATTTGGCGACGGATGTTTACCGAGATTCCCTCCGACAATTTCGGGCTCAACTACGACCCCTCCCACCTGCTCTGGCAGCACATCGACTACATCAAGCCGTTGTATGAATTCAGAGACAAGCTGTTCCATGTCCACATCAAGGATGCCAAGCTGCACCGGGATCGCCTGGATGAGGTCGGTATTCTGGCGACTCCGTTAGAGTTTCACACGCCGAAGCTGCCGGGATTGGGTGACGTCGACTGGGGCAGTTTTTTTTCGGCCTTGACGGATGTCGGCTACCAGGGTGCGGCCTGCATCGAAGTCGAGGATAGGGCCTACGAAGGATCTCCCGAAATCATAAAGGAATCCTTGATTCAGAGCCGCAATTTTCTACAGCAGTTTATGATAGTCTAAAATGAATTCACCTGCAGCTTGAGTGAAATACCCCCAGTGTTGCGTGAAAAGGGATTTCATGAGAATTATAAATTGACAGAGCCGACTCAAGGTGGTATCTTGGTGGTATGAAAATCAAGACATCTATAACGCTATCAAATGAAGTGCTTAAAGCTATCGATTTGTACGTCGGTGAGTACAGAAGCCGTTCGGAATTCATTGAAACTGCAGCACGAAAATTTATTGCTCAGTTGGCACAAAAAGAGGTTGAGCGGAAGGATCTTGAACTCATAAATAAGCATTCGGATTCTCTCAACGCTGAAGCAGCAGATGTACTCACTTATCAGGTTCCGATTTGAGACGGGGTGAATTGTATAGAGTCAAGCGGTCATCGTCGCGAGATCCGAAAAAATTTCGAGTATTTGTTATTGTCAGCCGCCAGATCCTAATTGATTCCCGATTCTCCACGGTTATTTGTGCTCCCGTTTACACGACCTACAAAGGCCTTTCAACTCAAGTATCAGTCGGAATCGACGAAGGTTTGAAACATGACAGCAGCATCCACTGCGATGAACTCATAAGCCTGCCGAAATATATGTTGACAGATTACGTCGGCAATCTCCCCGATCAAAAGTTATATCTTCTTGAAAGAGCACTAAAAATTGCCTTGCAACTGAACGATGAATAGGGAACCCGAACAAACGCGTTAAGGCTGAACTGAATTCTTATCTCAGCGGTTCTTCTTCCCTGATAATCGCGGCCCCTTTTTCTCCGATCATGATCGAGGGTGCATTGGTGTTGCCACTGATCAGGGTCGGCATAATCGAGGCATCAACCGCCCTCAGCCCCTCGAGGCCGCGAACCCTCAGCTTCGAGCCCACAACTGCCATGTCGTCCGTGCCCATTTTGCAGGTGCCCACCGGGTGATAGTCCACCGAACCGCACCGGCGAGTATACGCCAGAATCTCATCATCGGTTTTTGCGTTCGGTCCCGGAAGGCGTTCGGAATCCAGATAGGGTGCTGACCCCGCCTGGGCCAATATTTCCCGACCCAGCCGCACCCCGGCCACCGACATTTTTTTGTCCTCCTCGACATCGTGGAAATTGGGATCGATCAGCGGGTCTTTGGCCGGATCGGCTGAGGCAAAGCAGCCGCTTTCGGCCACCACTGAGGTGGCCGGGCCGTTTTTGTACAGAAAATACTGGATGCCGTGCTTGATGACGGCCGGGAAGCGGTCCTGGCCGTTGTAGCTAACCGGCTGACGGCAATAGGCGATAATGTAGGAATCCAGGTGATCCTGCATGTTTTTGCCGACCCCGGGAAGATCGTGAACGAGGTCAATGCCCTGGGCTTTTAGTTCATCGGCGGTACCGATGCCGGGCAACATACGAGAATATTTCTTGACTACGAAATAGGTTCGTGCCATTAAAATACATAATGTAAGACAATATGACAAAGTGTAATTTATGGACAGCCATCTGATAATTGACAAAATAAAACACAAGACCCTGGTCGAGCAGGTCATGGACAAGATCCGGAAACTGATTGCTTCCGGTGAATTCAAGGTGCACGACCGGCTACCGACCGAGAACGAACTGGCCGAGATGTTCGGCACCGGGCGCTCGTCGATCCGGGAGGCCATCAAGGTCTTTAATTACCTGGGGGTACTCGAATCCCGGGCGGCCAAGGGGACCTATGTGTGTTCGCGTTCCAATATCTCCACCGAGGCCCTGACCTGGTCGATACTGCTGGGTCAGGACGATTACTACGAATTAATCGACATGCGGGCCGCCATGGAGCTTTGGAGCATGGTCGCATTAGCCGGTAAATACCGCCAAAACCCGGGCGCCATCCAGGGTACGGTTGACATGCTTGAAAACCAGATATCGAAGATGCACAGCGCCATTGAAAAAGGAGACTTTGCTGCACTCGCCCGCGCCGATTACGAGTTTCACTGTGTAGTTATCGACAGCAGCGACAACGAATTGTTTTCATCGATCTATGAGATCCTGCGTTCCTTCATGCGCGAGGAAATAGAGAAATCGCACAAAGATTTCACCGACATCAAGACCATTATCCAGGAGCACCGGCTTTTCATCGACGCAGTCAGATCCGGTGATATCGGCGTCGCCCAGCAGACAGTCCTGGATCATATCGCCAGCATCAAAAGGCGACTTGCCAACGTTCTCACGCACTGAACCAGAGATGTGCGATCCAGTTCCGAAAATTCGCCGAACCTACAGATGGCACCCGCTTGCTTCTGAGGCAAGGAGCAACGGCGGATAAGCACCGCAGATGAAAAATGATTTGGCAATCGATTCTCGAGATATTATCAGACAAACAGAAAATACGATTTTATCAAGATTTTTGTGGATTTTTGCTTGAAATTATACTGCATTAATAGTAATCATTCCTAAATAGTCCCAAAATTTTTGCAATTTATAAAGAATGAGCAGCTCTGCAACGGGTTCCAATTGCATTCCGGATGAAACATATCAATGATTATTCATCAAATTCTTATCAACAGCAGGGAGGTGCCGTTATGACAAAGATGCCGAACATCTCACGACTCCAGAAATTAAAACACAGACTGTTCAAGGAATTCTATGAGAAAAAGGAGTGGTGGGGAGACGACCTGACCATTCTGGACCAGCCGGGTGTTGCCAAAAAACCGCTCATCGTCCGCAAAGCGTTGGCGATCCAGAAAGTGTGCCGCGAAATGCCGCTCGAGTTAAAAGAGGACGAGCTTATCATCGGCATACCGACCATGTCGTCAGTGGGTTTCGGGCATACCTTCCCACAATATGAAACCGACGAGGAGGCGGCCGAAGCAGCCAAGCTCTGCCTCAACCGCAAATCGGTCTGGGGGCATCACCCACCCTATTTCCCCAAGGTTCTGACCCGGGGCGTCAACGACATCATTGCTGAAACCGAGCAGCGGCTAGCCGATACCCCCGAGTCCGAGCGCGAGACACGCGAATTTTACGAGGGGGTCAAGTTCGCCCTGCAGGGGGCCGAGATGTTGTCTCTGCGCTATGCCCAAGCGGCTGAATTGAAGGCCCGCAACACGGAAGATGTCAAACGCAAAGCTGAACTGGAGGAAATCGCCCGCATCTGCCGCAAGGTTCCCATGCAGCCGGCGGCAAGCTTTCACGAGGCGCTGCAAAGCGTGTGGTTTATTCACATCATCCTCCATAGCTGCCTGAACTACACCTCCCTCGGCCGTTCAGACCAATACCTCTGGCCCTATTTCTACAACGACATCGAATCCGGCAAAATTACGCGCCAACATGCCCGTGATTTGATGGGATCCTGGCTCATCAAGTTCAACGAACGGGTCCAGTTCAACCATGAGCACATGGAAGATCATTTTACCTTCGGCGACTGGTCTCAGGGCGGCGACCCGGACGAGCCGACGACGCATCTCGACATGCAGAATGCCAATGAGTACACCTTCGGGCAGTCCGCCAACCACTGGCTGCAGAACATCATCCTCAGCGGTTATGCACCCGACGGCACGGATGCTACCAACGAGCTGAGCCACATGATCATCGAACTGGTTTCCGAACTGGAACTGATAGATCCGCTCCTGACCGTGAGACTGCACAAAAACTCGCCGAATGACATCATCCACACAACCGCCAAGGCCCTGGCCAAGGGCGGCGCCCAACCGGCGGTGTTCAATGATGATGTGATCATTCCCGGCATGGTGAAATACCTGAACATCCCGATCGAAGAAGCCCGGGATTTCAGCAACGACGGCTGCTGGGAGAGCCTGGTTTACGGCCGGACGGAATTCAGCTACGGACACATCGAGCTGCTGCTCAGTCTCGAAAGTGTGCTCAACCGTGGAAAATCTTATAATACCGGCAAGACCATCGGCATGGATCCGGGTGATCCGACCGCCTTCAAAACCTTTGCCGAGTTTTACGCGGCCTTTAAAACCGAGATGCTCAATCGCCTCGACAGCGCCGTCACCAACAAGCTCAAATATTACAACGAGGTCCATAAAATCGCACCGACACCCTTCCTGTCGGCGTTTATCGATGACTGCCTGGAAAATGGCAAAGACCTCACCAACGGCGGCGCCCGCTACCGTTTTTATGCGCCGCTGGTGACGGGTTTGGCCCATACGGTGGATTCTTTGGCTGTCATCAAGAAGCTGGTGTATGAAGAAAAGGCGATTACCATGGAACAGCTGCTCGATGCCCTGCGCAGCAACTGGGGAGGCCATGAACAGCTGCGGCAGATGTGCCTCAACAAGGTGCCCAAATACGGCAACGACGATGACTATGCAGATGACATTGCTTTCGCCGTTCTGGGCGATTTCTGTGATCGGGCCGAAGAATGGGAACAGAAGGAAGACTTTTTCAAATTCCCGGTGGGTATCGGAACCTTTGAAAACTACCCGCGCTTCGGCAACAACGCCGGTCCGTCTCCAGACGGACGTTTCGCCCAAGAAGCGATATCGAGCAATTATTCACCCGCCGTCGGCCGAGACAAAAACGGCCCCACCGCCGTATTGCGGTCCTCCACCAAATTCGATCTGCAGCGGGTGAACGACGGCTGCCCGGTGGACCTGAAGCTCAGTTTCAGCAAATCCGAGGGGGAGGGTGCCCGGATTATCGAGGGTCTGATCAAGTCGTTTGTCAGGCTGAACGGCAATCTCATGACCATCACCAAGGTCAGCACCGAAACGCTGCGCAAGGCCCAGGAAGAACCGGAGAAATACGCCTCCTTGAGAATCCGGCTGGGCGGGCTGACGGCCTACTTCGTCCAATTGGCCAAACCCCAGCAGGACGAATATATTCGCCGGACCCAGCACGGCATTTGATGCATCAAGTTTAGGATGAATGGCGAGACCCGGCATGCCGCACCGTAATATGGTGCTGGGGTCATTTGCCCTTGTCGCCGTGGCTGCCGCAAATGCAGACACGATGACAGCGGGCAGGACCGATGCCGGGTTTTTTACGGCCAAAATACAACGTAATATACGTAAAAGAAAGGCAAAATCAGCATTGAGGTTAACCGAAAAATCAACCGCGGGGTTGATTTTTGACATACAACGGTTCTCGCTGCACGACGGCCCGGGAATTCGCACGCTCGTGTTCATGAAAGGCTGTCCCTTGACCTGTGCCTGGTGCAGTAATCCAGAGTCTCAGCGAACCCGACCCGAGGTGATGTACTATAAAGACAAGTGCATCGAATGCTTCACCTGTATAGCAGCCTGTCCGAACAGTGAGGTCCTCAATCAGAAATGGCCACTGGCGCTGGATGAGTGCGAAGGGTGCGGCAGCTGTGTCACGGCCTGCTATGCCGAAGCGCGGCAACTGGTCGGGCGATGGGTAACGGTTGACGCTGTGCTGGAAACCGTTTTACGCGATGCCATATTTTATGAAGAGTCCGGCGGCGGTGTTACCGTCGGCGGCGGCGAGCCGACATTGCAGGCCGATTTTGTCGCCCGTTTTCTCGAACGCTGCCGGGAACATTCCCTGCACACCGCCATCGAGACCTGCGGCTTTACTTCCTGGGATATATTCAGCCGGGTGCTGCGGCATGTCGATCTCCTGCTGATGGACATCAAGCACATGGATACGGATCGGCATAAGGCCTTGACCGGGGTCGGCAACGAGCAAATCCTTGACAACGCCCGCCTGGCCGCCGCCGGCGGGCAGGATATGATCATCCGTCTGCCGCTGATTCCCGGTTTCAACGACGGGGCCGACCATCTCTCAGAAATCGGGCGGTTTATTCGAAATGAATTGTCTCCCGTGCGGCGTGTCGATATTCTACCCTATCACTCGACCGGTGAGTCCAAGTCGATCCGGCTGGGGAAGATCTTTGGTTTGAGCGGCAAATCGTCCCTATCCGCCGATGAGATTACAGCGGCGCGGGACCTTCTGGAATCCAACGGCCTGACGGTGAAAATCGGCGGTTAGGGGTCCAACGGTTGGGCTGTAGCTGAAACGTTTCGCCTTTTCCGGTACACATTGGATGCAATGCTAATCTTGATTCTTTACTTGACAAGCAGTCAAGTTCTTCGTATGACACCTATTGTCTGATATTCTGATTTTAT
>Ga0210365_10123584_pt1 | contig 16895 bp, 14 predicted proteins | sample S637metaT_FD_159655 | JGI IMG/M metagenome (GOLD analysis project Ga0210365, IMG submission 159655) | Metatranscriptome of estuarine sediment microbial communities from the Columbia River estuary, Washington, United States - S.637... | ecosystem: Environmental > Aquatic > Marine > Intertidal...
ATTCCATCATTCCATGTAGGCGGCACAAAACCAGTGTCGTTAAAAGCTGTATGATTTCAATATATTATAGAAATTCCGAGACGTTGAATTAGGGATTAACGGTTATGACGGATTTCATATTCTTTGGGTTGGCGGCGCCTTGATCTGAGATTTTATCAACTCGGCAAAATCCAGGTTATATGATTTAGTATTCTTGGTTTTGGTAATTTCCCAAACTTTGCGATAAACGGTTCGCCGCTGCGGCCGGGTGGGTTGAAAATCTGCTGAATAATAATAATAAAAGCGCAGCCGGTCTTTGATCGAAATGGCATTGCTAATGGAAGCATTGAGCTGGGCTAGATTGTAGATTTTATTGGTTTCACTCAGGCGGCGAATTCTGATGCCGTCTAGATCAACCATAAAAAAATCTGAATCCCGGCATAAAATATTACTGGATTTAAAATCTCGCTGCCACACATCGGTGTCATGGAATTTTCTCAGCCATACGGCAAGCTTTTTTAGGGCTTGCCGTTTAACTCTTTCGTCGGTTAGTGCCGACAGATAGGCGTTCAGGTGGAACCTGTCGCTCAGCATTTCAGCCAAAAAATAGCTTTGATCCTTGATTTCAAAGTAGCCCAGCGAGACGGGTACGGAAATACCTCTGACCTCAAGGGCTCTGGACATCTTCCAGCTGATCAGACAGCGATTTTGGTGAAAAAATCTTCGGTGATGTTTTTTTAAGCATACTTCCTGATAAAAAATAACATGGGTCCCTTTGAGAGCCTCTCCTTTTTCCTCGGCCTGCTGCAGTTCCGGTGCACCCCAGTTAAAATCCCTCCGCTTATACCCGCGCATATGCCGGTTCTTTATTATTTCGTACTGAGTGCTGTTTTTGCAACAACGCTTTGATCTCGAACGGTAGTGACGATGTTGATGACGCCGAACCGCTTCGATTACCTCAGAAAAGATCACGTTTTTTGAGAGACCCTGGTTGTACCCCTCTAAAAATTTAGCGACCCACGATTCAGGATCATCCAGGGTACAGAGGTTGAAAATTGTCCGGCCGAGGCTGTTTACAATCAGCCGGTGTGGCATCCAGCGCAGAAAGTATACCTCCTGGGCATCCAGCAGGAAAATTTGGCCTTCAGGGTTCAAGATGAAATTTTTCCGATTTAAATCCGCATGATAAATTCCACTGCGATGCAAAAAGGCCGCATATTGGCCTAAGCTTCGAGCATTTGCAAAGGAATTCATGGGTATGTGCGTCCCCGGCACCTGCTCGGTTAACACAAAATAGGATTTGGGACGGATGATGTTTTGTTGTCCTTTTGCAAGTGGCCTCGCTGCCGGTACCTTTGCATGTTTCAAACGGTGGAGGTTGCGCCATTCGGCCCATCGCCGGCGAGGCAGAAGAAAGTGCCTCAATCGATCTTTCGTTCTGACAAGGTAGCTGCGCTTGAGAAAGTAGCCGCCGTCAGTGGTCCGAAGATGACACACCTGCCGCCGACTGTTTTCCTTAACGACTCGGCACTCGTCAACCTCTGACAGCATGTCTTCCAAATGAAATTTTGGATTTAAAGGGCTTGCAGTGATTTGGTAATCGGCAAGTTCTTCGGCCAGGTTGCTTTTTAAACAGGTTTTACCGGATGCCTTATCCATATTTAAGATTTGGAAAAATGCCTAAATTGCCTAAAATGAGCTAAAATGCCTAAAATTACTGACCTTTACCCTTGAAAGGCTATACCAAAATTAACAGAATCTTACAGCACAGGCAAGGATAATTAACCCGGTGCCGATTCAGTACGCATCCCTTGCAAATATTGGATAAAAATGTCATAAAACGCCAGTAAACAGTCAAGGTGCATTTCAATGCGTAATCCAATAGTTTGTCCAATATTTATCGTCGGCGCACCGTGCAGCGGTACCAACATTTTCTACCGAACGATTGCAAAGCATCCCGATTTAGCCTGGATTTCAAATATCACCAAAAAAGTTCCGTCTTCTCTCTGGCTGACCCGCATCATCATGCTGTTTCGAAACGATCATCGCCCGACCGAAGCCAACAACGTCTGGCAGAAATTTGTAGGCAACGATGACGAGTCCCTCGGTCGAAAGGATGTCACCGCCGCCGCTCGCAAATATCTCCATTCGGTTCTGCAGAACAATCTGCGGATTTATAATAAGCCTCGCTTTGTTAACAAGTGTCCCGGAAACTCGGTCCGGATTGAATTTCTGAAAGAGATTTTTCCGGATGCGATGTTCATCCATATACTCAGAGATGGCAGGGCTGCTGCCTATTCCATCATGCGCTCCAGACTGGGGCATTCCGGGGCATATTGGAGTGTCAAACCACCCGGCTGGCAAGGCCTTTTGAAGCTTCCGCTGGTCGATGCATGCGCCCTGCAATGGAAAATGACCGTGGAAACAATATTGCAGTCGGCAAACAAATTGCGGCCTGAGCAGTTCATGGAAATCAGGTACGAGGAGTTTGTCGATCGACCGGCGGAAATGCTTAAGCAGATCGGTGAGCGATGCGATCTGGTCTGGCAGGAGGATTTGCTGCATACGATCACAGGCGGGATGGATAATCGCAACTTCAAATGGCAGAAAAACATGCCGGATGAGGATAAAAATAGGCTTCACTTTCTGCTGGGGGATTTTTTGATGCACTTGGGTTACAAGGTATAATACAGAATACCGAACCCGGAAAAATGAGCGAATCCTCCAAAGTAACGGCGGACAAGAATGAGCTAAAATTTGAAATGCCCAAAATTAATGATACTGAGCCGAACAATAGATTCTTATCATTTTGGGTTCTCTTTGAACCTGACAGACTCTCAACTGCGCAGCCTCACTGGCTTTTTTCATCATCCAGATTCCATCGGGGTTTCGCTATTGGGCGGGAGAACCTCTGTTACCCCGGCAAAGCTGGATGGAATCGGATCAGTCGTCATCAAGCATTACCGTCGGGGTGGACTGATGCGTTATTTTATCAAACACCGATATCTTAAATTTGGAAAAACCCGCGCCCAACGTGAATTTGAACTGCTGGTTATCGTCGGTTCTTTAGGCATAAATGTCCCGCAACCCATCGCTTATGCCCATCGCAGCCGTCTGTTCTACCGGGCCTGGCTGGTCACCCGCGAAATCCATCAGCCGCTGTCCCTGGCCCGCTTGAGCTTGCAGGACGAAAAAAAAACCCGCACAACCATGCAAGCCGTCATTGAACAAATTTCATCGCTGATTCAAAATGACATTTTACATGTTGATTTGCATCCCGGCAATGTCGTAGTTGACGCCGTGGGGAAAGTTTATCTGCTGGATTTCGACAAGGGCAGTGTCTATCATGGGAACAGGCAAAAGTTAAAAAATCGATATCTCACCCGCTGGCAGCGAGCTGTCAGCAAGCACGGATTGCCTGAAATTCTTGCGGAAATGCTGCAAGCTGGGCTAAATTAGGACCCGAATTGATTGTAAACAATCGGATGTTTTCCTTGCGGTCATTTCCGCATTCCACATTCCGATTTCCGAATTCATTCATATGGATGTAACTTGATTTGACAAAAGACCGAACCAATCCAACAAAACTAAATAAATTAGCCTCCCCCTCAATTCTGATCATATTGATGGGATCGTTGGGGGACATTGTCAGAGCGCTTTGTCTGGTCTCGCACATAAAATCACATTTGCCGCAAAGCCGGATCAGCTGGCTGGTGGAAGCGAGATGGGCGAAGCTGATTCGGTTTCATATTCACATCGATAAGCTAATTATCTTTAAACGAGAATGGCGTCTCTCAGCATGGTGGCAACTTTACAAAGAATTGAGCCAGGAGCATTTCGACATTGTGCTTGATCTCCAGCGCATTTTTAAGAGCGGCCTATTCTCATTACTGTCAGGAGCTAAACGGCGAATCGGCCTACACCGCGGCAACACCAAAGAATTGAACTGGTTATTCAACAACGAGTATATTCCTTACTTTAGTGAGGATCTTTCCAAATTGAGTCATTATCTGAAATTCACCGAACAACTGGGTCTGCCCGAACCAGCTGACCTGGATTTCGGATTTGATCCATTCGATGTCAGCAAGATGGCGCCATCTGCGGTCGTTGAAATTCAAGATTTGTTCGTCGCGGTGGTAATGGGCTCATCCTGGGAGACCAAAGATTGGTACTTTGAAGGATATTGCCAAATTGTAGAACACATTTTAGCCGTCCAAAAATTACACGTCGTGCTTTTGGGAGATAGTTCTCAAAAGCCTGCCGCCCAACGTCTGGTAGAAAAAATGAATTCAACGAAAGTTATTGACTTAACCGGTAACTCATTGGTGGAAATGACAGCCGTGTTGAAAGCTGCCGCGGCAGGAGTCGGCCCCGACTCGGGACCGGGGCATCTGGCAGCAGCCGTGGGCACACCCTATGTAACGCTGTTTGGCCCGACGCCTCCCGGCCGGCATGCACCATACGGATGTGAACACCTTGTTGTTCAATCCGAGGAAGACTGCGTTCCCTGCTACAAAAAACGCTGTCCCGACCGCAACCGAGAATGCATGTACCACATTAACTCGGCAACGGTGATGGAAAAGCTTTCCAAGGCGCTGAATCGGATAAAGCGGGAAATGCCTTAAATGCACTAAAAGCAGGTTAACGTATTCAAGTGACATCTGATATTGATCAAATACCGTCTCAAACCATCCTGGTCTCATGCCCCAATTGGGTCGGCGATGTCGTTATGGCGACCCCAACCTTTGAGTGTATCCGTAATAACTATCCGTCAGCCCGGATCATCGGTCTAATCCGGCAATACGCCGGCGATGTCGTCGAGGACGGGCCGTGGTTTAATGACCTGATTAAGGCAAACGACAAAACCATCCGGGGCGTATTGCAAGCGTCTTACCGGATCCGCCGGTTGAATCCCGACATGGCCTTTGTATTGCCGAATTCATTTCGCTCGGCCTTGATAGCGCGACTCGGCGGTGCCAAAAAAATCTACGGTTACCGCCGCAACGGCCGCTCTGTATTGATGAGCGGGGGTCCCCTGCCCCTTCGTGAAAACACGGATTTTATTCCCAGACCAATGGTGGATTATTACCTTGAAATCTGCCGCTGGCTGCATCTCACGACGCCCTTGCAACTCAGACCCCGTCTATTCATGTCCGATGCCGTGCAGGAAAAGGGTCGTCGACTTCTTGAACGCTATTGCATTTGCCCTGATGATACGGTAATCGGCATGAATCCGGGAGCGCAATTCGGCAGTTCCAAGTGTTGGCCGCCGGCGCATTTTGCACGCTTGGCGGAATTGTTATCCCAACATTGGAATTGCAAGATTTTACTGTTTATCGGCCCTGGTGAAAAGGATATCGGAAATAAAATCGTACAGCTCAGTCGCGCAAAAATCATTAACACCGGCCCGGATAAGGTGGATCTGGCACTTTTAAAGCCGTTAATTCAACGATGCCGGCTCTTGGTTACCAATGATACCGGCCCACGCCACTATGCCGTTGCTTTTGATATACCGGTGGTGGTGATCATGGGACCCACGGACCCGCGATATACCCAGGCGAATCTTGAAAAAACCATTGTACTGCGCCGGGAAACGGGGTGTTCCCCTTGTCACCTTAAAGAGTGTACGGAGGATCACAGGTGTATGACAGAGATCTCGCCGGAGGCCGTGCTGCAGGCCGGGAGACAATTGCTGCAGGAACGAACTTAATTCAGATATCGTTGATTGGTTGATTAGTTGATTGGTTAATTGGTCGTAAATATGGATTTATCCCATATTTGCAAAACAATTGGGCACTTTAGGTTATAACAATCATAACATTCTAAAATTATGACAATAATTTACCTAGTCAACCATTCAACCAGTAAACTATTCAACAGGGTCTGTAGATCATGAAATCATCCTTTTACAGAAAAAAATGGTCGACGATAAAAACCCGCATCGTCGATCCGGAAGAAATAAAGAGATTGTCACGGCAGGTCGCCCATTCGTTTATGGATTCGTATCTGAAAGATTGTCACTATGAAGAGGATTATATCGTTCTGCTGTGTGAAATGACCACCATTTCCCAAGACCCCGGACTCAACAGCGTCGCCGCCCGGGCACTGTTCAGCATCATCATCGAAAGCTTATGTGATGAGTTTGAAGAACTTCAGACGGAAACGTACAATCGGGTCATGACCCAGGTCATCACTTTTTGCCGCAAGCTGTCGGCGGGCAGGGAACTGGATCGCTCTTTGAACAATTTTCGGATCTACTCCCCCAGGGATCTGCTTGAACGCATCAAAACAATTCGGATGGAGGCCAGGTCGTTATCTCGACATCGGGATATAAGAAAGATTTTGATTTTATCCCGCGTGACCATCGGCGCCGATGTTGCCGTCACCAGCATCATTATCCAACGCCTTGCTGAGCTGTATCCCAAAGCGGAAATGGTGCTTATCGGCGGTCGCAAACTCGATGAGATATATGGCGGCAACCCGCGAATTCGATTACAGAGGGCTGAGTATGAGAGAAATGGCGGATTGCTTGAACGACTGTCCAATTGGCAGCTGGTGTTAAATATCATTCAGCAGGAACTGGCCTCCTGTCCGCTTGACCATACCATTCTGGTAGATCCGGACTCCCGCCTTTCCCAGCTCGGCGTGCTGCCCGTTATTCCACCGGATCACTACTACTTTTTTGACAGTCGATCGGATGTCTCATTTGCCGGAAACATGTCCATGGCACAACTGACCAATGCATGGTTGGATAAGGCAACGGGGGTGGAAGATTTTCGCTACCCCGCTGTCTGGCTGCTTCCAGGCCCTATGCAAAAGGCGGCCGGATTGTATCACCGGCTGAAAGATAACGGCACCCACAGGGTCATTACAATCAATTTCGGCGTCGGCGGCAATCCGCGCAAGAAGGTGGGTCGGTTTCTGGAACAAGAACTCCTGCTGTCTCTGTTACAGGAACCGAACACCGTGATTGTGCTGGACAAAGGGCTTGGCGAAAAGGAACTTCAATATTCCAATTCCCTGCTGGATGCGGTAAAACAAAAGGGCTATCCCATTGAGGATGCCGTTTTTGACACTGAGTTTGACAGCCATATCAGCAGTGGCGTGATCGGTTTACAGACGCGCATCGGTGAAATTGCGGCCATTATTGCAAAATGTGACGAATATATCGGCTACGACTCCGCCTGTCAGCACATCGCTGCGGCGCTGCAAACCCCCTGTCTGACCATTTTTGCCGGTTCCAACAACATGCGTTTCATTCGACGCTGGAGTGCATTCGGGGCCAACAGCTGCCAGATTGTTCATGTCGACACATTGTCCGACCCGACCGCTGTCGACGCAGAAGACATTATCATTCGAATTATGAACGAAAGAAGGATGCGGAAGGGTTAACCGGGAAGTATCGATTATCGTGTTCAGAGGTTTAGATCTGACTCGTATGAGACTCCGCAGGTCGATGGCTCTATTTTGATCAAATCTGGCGCTTCGGCGGCCAGCGGCGGCGCTAAACCCTGAACCCTTGAACCCTAAACCCATGAACGGTTGAACATGAAAATCCTCTTCCTCTACCCCAACGCCGGCTCCCAGCTGGGATTCAATTACGGCATCGCCCATTTGTCGGCGGTGCTCAAGGAGGCGGGACATGATGTTGCCTTGTGGCAACTGTGTGACGATATAGAGCCGCTGCCTTCCGAAGAACAGTTTATAAGCCGTTTGCGACAGAAATCCGCTGATATCATCGGTTTTTCAGTCGTCACCAACCAGTGGCCCTACGCAAAAAAACTGGCCGCATGGGCACGTAAAGCCACAGACGTACCTCTGGTGTGCGGCGGTATTCATACCATGGCCGCCGCAGAGGAGATTTTGCAGTCTCATGGTTTTGACTTTATCATACGCGGGGAGGCGGAAGAGGCGTTTGCCGAGTTTGTCGATAAGTTGAGCAAAAACCAGGACCCATCGGATGTCAAAAATCTTGGCTTTTTGCAAAACGGCGAATTGCGTCTCAACCCTTTAAGGCCATTGCCGGACCTAAAAAATTTACCGTTTAAAGATTACGACATTTTTGATTTTCAAAAAATTATCGATGCTAAAAACGGCTGGACGGGCTTAATGGCCTCCCGTGGTTGCCCCTTTTCCTGCACCTACTGCTTCAACCACCAGCTGGTATCGAATTATCGCCGGGATCTTGGGTGCAGCTTCAAAGGCCTGAATTACATCCGGCATTTCGAAGTCGGGCAAATGATAAAAGAGATTGAGTATCTGCTGCAAAATTATCGGAATATTTCGATGTTTATTTTAGACGACGACCTTTTTACGTTTTATCGCGAATACGTGCAGCAGTTTTGCGCAGCATATAAAAAAGTCAGTTCCCTGCCCTTTGTGGTCAATGCCCATGTGGGCTATTTCGATGAACCAAGAGCCCGCTATCTGGCGGACGCAAATTGCAGCATTGTAAAATTCGGCGTTGAAAGCGGCAGTGAACGCATACGGCGCCGGATACTGCAGCGCCGTATGAAAAATGAGGACATTATCAGTGCCATTAAAACCGCCCATCAATACGGAATGCACACCTCGATCTTCTTAATGATCGGACTGCCCGATGAAACCCGCGCTGATGTCATGGCGACCATCCGCCTGATGGCCAAGGCTAAACCCGGCCGCTACCGCTGGTCATTTTTTTTTCCGTATCCCGGCACCAAAGCCTACGAACTCAGCCAACAGGGTGGTTATATCGATTTTGCGAAAATGGCTCAGATGGAAAACTTTACCGATGGCTCCTGTCTTAAATTCGGCAAAGAACACAATCTGTTCTTGAAAAAGGTCGGTCGCATCATGCCCTGGTTCGTCAATGCACATTCAAACCTTGCGGTAGCTGATTTTTATCGCAAAAAAGTTGAAGAAATACTGGCACTGGACGAGAGCTCCTGGGAGAAAAGAACGGCAACCATCGAGCAGGAAGACAACGAAATCTCAGACAAGTTTGTCAACCAGGGGTTGAGCCACTATGCCATAAAATACAACCGTTTTATGGGCGTTATATCAGATTATTTCACGGCCGAGAAATAAAGAGAAATAGAGAATCAAGACATTGCTTTTTCGTGGGAACCTGTAAAAAGACTAAACCGGATTAGCGTTGGGGGTCCTTGATTGCAGCTTCCCAAATTCGTTGGTATTCCGGACGAACACTTAGGTCTAGTTCATCCTTTAATTCCAGGGGCAGGTCCAACGCAATAATTAAATCCTTTTTTCATAAAAAAGTCATCGGCTGACATCAGGACATTACGGAAAGATCTATCTCTCCGCTTGGGAAAGGGGCCCGTTTTCGGGTTGGAGGTTGACATACTCAGAACAATAACAGAATCTGGGTTATTCGGTCAAATTTAAAGTGAAATATCCAAATCTCTATGGGATAAATCCATATTTACGACCACTTAACCAATCAACGATATCTGTATTCAGTCTGAAGCCGATTTTTAATAAAAGAGATAAAATCCTGCTCTCTGTCCCCGAAAGAAACCGTCACTCCGACGACGATAAGCGCCATGGGTAAGGGCTTTTTAGCGGCGATGCGAGCATGATCCTTCTCGGTTGTGATTAACCGGTCGGCACCAGTATTCCCGGCACAACCTAAAATGGTTGCCAGATCCTTCTCGGTGTATGGGTGATGATCCGAAAATTCAAGAAATCCGGTGACCTTAAACCCAAGATCTTTGACCGTTTCTCGGAAATCGGCATTGCGGGCGATGCCTGAAAAACAAAAGACCTTGCGGTGTTTAATCTGTTCGCAAGCGTCGGCTGAAAAAACATCCGAGACCGCCTCGAACGATTTGTGCTCCCCCCTGGGGACCGCATACCAGTAGGGAACATGCGATGAGGTAAACACAGGAATGCCCGGCACGAGCACCTGTATCCCGGCTGCAGAAGCCATCGGGGCTTCATCCGCACCGGCCCTGTAACGCGTCAGGATGCAGGCTGCACTCCGGGCAAGAGCGGAAACGGGCTCTCTGAGAACCCCCCTGGGCAGCAGGTGGGAATTTCCGAAGGGACGTCGGTGATCCAGCAGGACGAGATCAAGGTCTCTTTTCAACTTTAAATGCTGGAAGGCATCATCGAGCACGATCACATCGGGCTGAAATTTGCCGATTGCCAGCATACCGGCCGCAAACCGGTTTTCCCCGACAACAACCGGTACACCTTTCAGACGGCAGGCGATCATGTACGGCTCGTCACCGGCCAGTTCGGCATCCATGTGAAGTATCCGGCCGTCGCTGACGACACCCCCGTATTTTTCAGCGCCTCCCTTGTACCCCCTGCTGACAATCACGACCTTAAAACCCGCACGCTTGATCTCCCCGGCCACATGAATGGTCATGGGGGTTTTGCCGGTCCCTCCCACCGTGATATTGCCTACGGATATCACCTTGCACGGCAGTTCGCGGGACGGAAGCAGCTGATGCCGGTAACAGGCAGCTCTCAGCCTCTGGGCAGCGCCGTAAAAGATTGAAATACCATGAAGCAGTGGGGCCAATGACGGAACCGCTGAATTGCCGCTGCTGTACATCACAGATTCGATTTTTTTTTTGACGCGCAACATCCGCATATCGTGTCCGGCAATCATGCTGGAAGATCATAAGGTAGGATAACCCAATTAAAACCATCCAAGTTTTGTCATCACAGCGAGGAGTGTGGCGGATCGTTTTCCAACGACGCCGCCGATAACCGGTATCAGCCCCGGCAGCCATGCACGGCATATCACGTAACATGGTTGTCGGCAAGCTGCATCTGGTAGAGTCTATAGTAATGCCCCTGTCGGGCAAGCAGTTGTTCGTGGATGCCTTCTTCCACGATCCGACCATCGCTGATAACAACGATGCGGTGGGCATAGCCGATGGTGGATAAGCGATGGGCAATAACGAAAGTCGTGCGGCCTTTCATCAGATTTCCCAGCGCTTTCTGGACCAGGGATTCAGATTCGGAATCCAGGGATGACGTCGCTTCGTCGAGGATCAGTATAGGGGCATCCTTTAACAGCGCGCGGGCAATACACAAGCGCTGTTTCTGCCCTCCGGAAAGACGCCCGCCGAGCTCTCCGATCGGGGTATCAAACCCGCTAGGCATACGTTTTATAAAGTCATATGCATAGGCGGCCTCTGCTGCCTCGATGATCTTCTTCTCGGAAGCATCCAGATTGCCGTAAGCGATATTATTGCGCACCGAATCGTTAAATAAGATCGGCTCCTGGGTCACGATGGCGATTTGGCTGCGCAGCGATGCAATCGAGGCATTGCGGATGTCGACATCGTCGATTAAAACCGCTCCCCGGGTGACATCATAAAACCGGGGAATCAGATTTACCAACGATGTTTTGCCACCGCCGCTCATCCCAACCAGTGCTACAATTTCACCGACCTTGACGTTAAGGTTGATGTCTCTGAGTACCCAAACCTTATCATATTTGAAAGACACATTTTCAAAGATTATCCCATGAGGCTTCGGTTGGATAATAACCGGCGAAGGCGCCTCAACGATGTCTGACTTTCGTTCCAGGATATAAAAAATTCGGTCAACCGCGGCCATCCCTCGCTGGATGGCATTATTCAACCTGCTTAATTTCTTGAGCGGCTGATACACCAAGCCGACCGCCGTTAAAAAGGACATAAATGTCCCAAACGAGTATGTACCGGCAATAACGCCATAACCGCCGTACCAGATGACAAATGCGATTCCAAAACCACCTAAAAGCTCTATCATTGGCGAAGACATCGCTCTGACCCGGGCTTCCTTCATTTCCAGCCTAAAAATTTTTCGTGATTTTCCTTCAAAACGTTTTTTTTCGTGATCTTCCATACTGAAGGCTTTCACGATTTTGGTGCCAAAGATGGTTTCGTGTAAAAAGGCGTTCGTATCGGCCATGGCCTCCTGGGCCCCTAATCGCACCCGTCGAATCTTACGCCCGAAATGAAAGATGGGAAAAGCGGCAATCGGCAAGACAACAAACGCGTAAATGGCCAGTTTAGGAATCAGGTAAAAAGTCACGGACAACAACCCGATGATCGTAAAACAATCCCTGATGGATCCGGTAATCGCTGAAGTGAACATGGACGAGATAATTGCGACATCGTTGGTAATACGAGACATAAGATCGCCGGTTGTTTGCTGCTGGAAAAAGGCTAATGTCATATCCTGCATGTGATTGTATAGTCGATTTCTCAATCGCATGATAACGCTCTGACCAACATGGCTTAAGAGATAATATGACCCATAGGCCGCAACACCTTTTGCGAAGAAAACTGCAATTACCATAAGTGGTATCAGCATTAGCATTTGTGCATCTTTTTGTTCAAATATTTTTTCCACCACCGGTTTTACCAGATAGGCTGAAGCGGCGGTCATGGCTGCCACCACTGCGGAACACCCTGCTGCTGCGGCCAGCTTGATCCAACGGTCTTTGATTAACGTCAGCAGTTCTTTTTGCCGACCGGTCAGTTTGGGTAGTTTTGCTATGTTCATTGGTTCCCGGCGTTCATGGAATGTTGGAGTAATGAACTCTTAGATTCGGTAAATCCCAAATATCAAACCTCAAATAACAAATAAATTCCAACGACTCAAATTCAAAAAATCAAACGGCTTTTATGCGTTATTAATTTTGTTTGATGGGTTGTGGTTGGAGACCTAAAATTATGTGACCCCAGTTGAGTCTCCATTAAATTATCGCTCCCTCTCGGAAGGTGAAAACAGGTTTTGGTAATTGGATATTGGGATTTGAGATTTATTTGTAATTTGGTGCCTGTAATTTGTAATTTATTCTATTCATTTTTTGAGCATCTCCAGCGCAAGGTCCGCCACCCGTTCCGATGCCCCGCCGCCGCCCAGAACATTCCGCAGTGCAAATAACTGATGCTTGAGATGATTGAGTCGGCTGGTATCACTCAGCAGATGTTCCAGCGCCGAGGCGATATTTTCGGCACAGGCCTCATGCTGCAACAGTTCCGGTACAATCCGCTCACCGGCTACCAGATTCACCAGCCCGATACTCGGCACCCGGACCAGCGCCCTGCCCAGCCAGAAACTGACCGGAGACACTTTGTAAATGATAACCATTGGCATACCGTGGATCGCGGCCTGGAGCGTCACCGTGCCGGAGGCTGCAACGATCACATCGCAGCGTTCAAAGACCTTTTCCACCCCGTCTGATATCACTTCAATCTCCGCTCGCAGATGATGTCCCTCAATGACGGCCTGAATCCGTTTGCGCTCAACGGAAGCGGCATGAGAGATTATAAACGTCACGCGCTTTAATCTTGCCTTTAAGATGGCGGCGGAATCCAGCATGACCGGAAGATGGCGGATAATTTCGGTATTACGGGATCCCGGTACAAGGCCGATGACCGTCGGGTCATTAGGACCGGCATTCAATCCCGGGTTGACTGCAGGCAGATTCGCGTCCAGTAAGGGGTGGCCCACGAAGGTCACCGGGATATTGCGCTCTTTGTAAAACCGCTGCTCAAAGGGCAGGATGACCGCCATGTGATCAACGAGTTTACCGATCCGTTTGACCCGGCCCTGGCGCCATGCCCATATCTGCGGGCTGATATAGTACAGGACCGGAATGTCTAGTTTCTTGGCAACAGCGGCGATATGAAGGTTGAAATCCGGAAAATCAATGAGGATGAGAAGGTCGGGTCTCAAGTTTTTTAACAATTTTTTAATCTTTGCCATGCCCTTTAAGATGGCGGGAATTTTGGCAAACACTTCTGTGATTCCCACAACCGTCAGCTCGGAGGCTTCCATCACGATGCGCACACCGGCCTGCCTGAGAGCATCTCCGCCCATGCCGCAGAAAAACAGTGCGGGATGTTTGTTTTTCATGGCCGCTACCAGTTTGGCACCGTGCTGATCGCCGGAAGCCTCACCGGCTAAAATTGCCACACAGAATTGATTCGTTGCCGGTTTCATCTGTATTATTCCCGTTGCGGCGGAATAGAATTCCCGAGACGCCCAATGGCGGCATTAATTTGATCCATTATACTCAGGGCGACTTCCAACGCTTTTCGTCCCGCATCGCCTGAAACCACCGGGATTTTGCGGGCGCAAACGGCTTCGATGAAGGATGCCAGTTCATCTTCCAGCGCATCAGTATCGGAAAATGATAGCTGCCGAATATCCATTCCGGGTATCACGTCACCGGCATGATTTTCGTCCCGCCGAATAATGGTGATCTCACGACCGGCAAAATCCACGGATACATAGGTATCTTTCTGGAACAATCTGATTTTTCTTTGATTTTTGATTGATATTCGACTCGCGGTGACGTTGGCCACACAACCGCTTTCAAATTCCAGACGCACATTGGCAATATCGGCATGTTCGCAAATAACCGGAACACCGGCGGCGTGGATGCTCTTGATCTTGGAGTTGACCACGTTCATAATAATATCAATATCATGGATCATAAGATCGAGCACCACACTGACATCGGTGCTGCGGTCTTTAAATATGCTCAACCGATGGGCTTCAATAAACATCGGATTGTGAACAATATCCTTGAGCGCTATCACGGCGGGATTAAACCGCTCCAGGTGTCCAATCTGCAAAATCCGACGCTTTGATTCGGCAATTTTTATCAATTCATCGGCCTGTTCCAGGCTGGTCGTCATGGGTTTTTCAATCAGTACGTCCACATCGTGGTCGAGAAATGCAGCGCCCACGGAAAAATGCGCCTCCGTCGGCACCACGACGCTGACGGCATCAACACTTCCAAACAGATCCCGGTAATCGGTCAAGGCGTGTGTTCCCAATAGGGCGGCGACATTCTCTGCCCGGGACTTATCAATATCAACCACCCCGACCAGCTGTGCGTCTTTCATGCGGGAATATTTCTCAGCATGAAATTTACCAAGATAGCCCACCCCGATTACCCCGACACGGATTTTCTTCATCAGAGGCCAACTCCAGTCTTGATTCTAAAAAAACAAAGGGGAACCATAGCTCCCCCATTATAAGGTTTCAGGTGTCGGGTTTCCCCGCTTTCGCTTCGCTTCAGACGGGATTTCCGCTACGCTTCAACAGGCTGTCAGCCCAACCGACGGCCAACAAAACGGCCAATTTGATCGAAATTGCAACTCAAAAAAAAATATCGAAAGAATGTATCCTGTCCATTTTATAAGAAAGAATGAGCAAGGCCTCCGGCTCGTAGGGGTTGTAGCGCCTGCGCCTCGATGAGCGAAACCACCCTTCGATATTCTGCGGTTCGCTTTTCACTGGTTCTGCGGTTCGCTGCTCGGCCTCGCGGGATCTCATTATTAAAATCGATAGTATTCCACAAATTTTCAATCTTCACTTGAAAATATTCAATCCAAAGATCACCGGGTGATACCCCGTTGGGAGGATTTGATGAAATTAATGAAATTAACCACTTCCGGTAAATGATCCACTTCGGCCTGGGCTCTTTCAATGGCTTCATTGAGCGTGATCCCGATGCGGAAAATTATCCGATAAACTTTTTTTAAAGCGTTTACGGTGGTCTCGGGAAAGCCATGACGCTTGAGCCCCACCCGGTTAAGGCCGTAGAGTTTAGCCCGATCACCGGCCGCAATCACATAGGGAGGGATGTCTTTGGGCACCCCCGATTTTCCACCGATATAGGCGTAATCTCCGATTCTGACGAACTGGTGAATGGCCACCAATCCGCCGACGGTAACATAATCCCCGATGATGATGTGACCGGCCAGGGTCGCATTGTTGGCCAGAATCACTTTGCGACCCGTCCGGCAGTCATGGGCCACATGGCAATAGGCCATGAGCAGATTCTCTTCGCCGATTTCAGTCACCCCGCTGCCAAATTCAGTCCCGCGGTTAATGGTTGCAAACTCACGCACTACCGTGCCACGTCCGATTTTTACGTAGGTCTTTTCACCCTTGAACTTGATGGCCTGGGGCTGTGCCCCCACCGATGCGTACTGAAAAATGTGGCAATCCGGCCCAATGGACACATAAGGATCCACAATAACATGGGGCCCGATGACGGTCCCCGAACCTACCGAAACATTGTTCGCAATAACGGAGTATGGGCCGATATTTACATTTACATCGATTTCTGCTTTGGAATCTACTATCGCTGTCGAATGTATCAATTACGTTCTCCAAATGAAGCCATCAATTCAGCTTCTGCAACCAATTGGTTATCAACAGTGGCAGTTCCGGACATTTTGGCAGCCTTTGATCGGAATTTTATGATTTTGGCTTCGAATATGATCTGATCGCCGGGTACGACCGGTTTGCGAAATCGGACTTTATCCATCCCCATAAAATATATGAGCCGGTTGCGTTGTTCGACAGATCCGGTTAAATAGGCAAGGATTCCGCCGGCCTGGGCCATGGCTTCAATGATGAGGACACCCGGCATGATCGGTCTGCCCGGAAAGTGTCCCTGAAAAAAAGGCTCATTGATGGTCACATTTTTCAACGCTGTCACCTTGTCTCCGGGCACCACCTCGATGACACGATCAATCAGCAAAAATGGATAGCGGTGCGCCAGTAATTCCATAATGCCCTGAATGTCATAGTTCGATTCCATTTTTCAATCCAATTTTTGTTCAAGAATTTTCAAGCGCTTTTCCAATCCCGTTAGTTTCTTGCTGAACTCCGGCAATTTCGGAATAAAACGCTGGACACGAAGCCATAATCTATGGGGCATCTCCGGTATTCCGGAAGATACAATCTGGCCATCCGGCACCGACTTTCCCACGCCGGTCTGGGGACCGACAGTGGCGCCGTCTCCGATGGTCAGGTGCCCGGCGATCCCTGCCTGCCCTGCCAGAATGGCGTTTTTGCCGATAGTGACGCTGCCGGAGACACCGACCTGGGCAACCAAGACGGTGTTCTCGCCGATGATGACGTTGTGCGCGACATGCACC
>Ga0210365_10828827_pt1 | contig 16651 bp, 12 predicted proteins | sample S637metaT_FD_159655 | JGI IMG/M metagenome (GOLD analysis project Ga0210365, IMG submission 159655) | Metatranscriptome of estuarine sediment microbial communities from the Columbia River estuary, Washington, United States - S.637... | ecosystem: Environmental > Aquatic > Marine > Intertidal...
ACCGGGTTCATGGCGACGCCGCGCACCGTCGGCCGCACGCCGCGCCAGCGGGCGCGTCCAGCCTTACCGACAGACTCCAGGGCATGCTCCTCATTTCCCACCTCGCCGATGGTGGCGCGGCATTCGACGAGCACCCTGCGGATCTCGCCGGAGCGCAGCCTGAGTTGCGCATAATGGCCCTCGCGTGCCAGAAACTGGACGGAAGCCCCGGCAGCCCGGGCCATCTGGGCGCCCTTGCCCGGCTGCATCTCGATGCAATGGATCGTGGTTCCCACGGGGATGTCCCGTAACTGAAGCGTATTGCCGGGCTTGATCGGCGCCTCTGCACCACTCAACACCTGGACTCCCGGCGTAAGCCCCTTGGGTGCAATGATGTAGCGCCGCTCGCCGTCCGCATAGCATAGAAGCGCAAGATTGGCGCTACGGTTCGGGTCATATTCGATGCGCTCCACGTGGGCGGGAATTCCGTCCTTGTCGCGGCGGAAATCCACGATACGGTAGTGGCGTTTATGCCCGCCGCCCTTGTGTCGGGTCGTGATGTGGCCGTTGTTGTTGCGGCCCGAGGTGCGCCGCTGGCTTTCCACCAGGGGCGCATAGGGGCTGCCCTTGTGCAAATTGGCGTTGACCACGCGCACCTGGGCACGACGGCCGGGTGATGTGGGCTTGGCTTTTACGAGCGCCATTTATTTGGCCTCCGCTGCGGCGAAATTGATTTCCTGGCCCGGCTTGAGACAAACGTACGCCTTCTTCCAGCTGCGGCGGCGGCCTGTAGTGCGGCCGAAACGCTTGTCCTTGCCTTTGACCCGCGACACCTGCACGCTATCGACCTGCACCTTGAACATGAGTTCGACCGCAGCCTTGATTTCCGGCTTGGTGGCGTCCTGGGCCACACGGAAAATCACCTGCTCGTGCTTGTCCGCGACGAAGGTGCTCTTTTCCGAAACCACCGGCGCAACGATCACCTTCAACAGCCGCTCCTGGGCGAAGTTGGTCGGCATCATCCCAGCATCTCCTCAAACTTGGCCACAGCGCCTCGGGTCATGAGCACATGCGGGTACTGCACCAAGCTCACAGGATCCGCCTGGTGCGGCTCCACAACCAGCACATTGGCGAGGTTGCGAGACGAGAGGAACAGGTTCTGATCCATAACGTCCGTAATAATCATCACCTGCTCCATGCCCAGAGATTTCAGCTTGCTGGCCAGCAACTTGGTCTTTGGAGCGTCGACCGTGATCTTGTCAAGGACGGAGAGCCTGCCCTCTCGGGCAAGTTGGGAAAGGATCGCCGCGATCCCCGCCCGGTACATCTTGCGATTTACCTTGTGGCTGAAATTCTCCTCGGGTAGCGCCGGGAAGATCTTGGCTCCGCCGCGCCACAGCGGGCTGCCGGAGAAACCGGCTCGAGCCCGCCCTGTTCCCTTCTGGCGCCAGGGTTTTCGGTGGCTGTGGCCGACATCGCCTCGCGCCTTCTGCTTGCGCGTGCCTTGTCGGGCATTGGCCAGATAGGCGGTTACAATTTGGTGTACCAGCGCTTCGTTGTACTCGCGTCCGAACAGGGAGTCGGGAGCATCGACGCTGGACCCCGCTTGGCCGTTCTCGTTGAGGACCTTGAGCTCCATCACGCACCTCCCTTGACCGCGGGGCGCACCACCACGTCACTCGCCGGGTGGCCAGGCACCGACCCGCGGATCAGCAGCAACCCCCGCTCCGCGTCAACGCGCACGATCTCGAGGTTCTGGATGGTCCTTTGCACGCTCCCCAGATGGCCAGCCATGCGCTTACCCGGAAACACCCGCGAGGGATCCTGGTTCTGACCGGTGGAGCCGGGGCGGTTGTGGGAGATCGAGTTGCCGTGGGACGCCCGGTTGGAACTGAAATGGTGGCGCTTGATCACTCCGGCGAATCCCTTGCCCAAAGTGACCCCCACCACGTCCACCTTCTGGCCCACCTTGAAAATATCGATGCCGATAACGGCGCCGGGCTTGAGGGCGGCAGCCTCCTCAGCCGTAACACGGAACTCCTTGAGGGCGTGTCCCGCTTCGACGGCGGCCTTGGCAAGATGCCCCGCTGCGGGCTTCGAGACCCGGCCGGGCCGACGCCTGCCGGCCGCAATCTGGACCGCGCAATAGCCGTCGGTCTCAGCCGTCTTAATCTGAGTGACGCGATTATTCGACACGTCCACCACCGTCACCGGGACGGTGCTGCCGTCTTCGGTGAAGATACGGGTCATGCCGATCTTGCGACCGACAAGTCCTAGACTCATGACATCTTCCTTTTATGGGCTTCCCGGAATCCCGGGGCGCCGGCTTCGATTGGCCGACAATCCAAACTTGCTTGCCGTGGCGGATAATCCCGCCGCCGGCTCCATCTTCAATATCTACAGCTTGATCTCCACGTCCACGCCTGCGGGCAGGTCAAGCTTCATCAGCGCATCCACCGTCTTGTCGGTGGGGTCGATGATGTCCATCAGCCGAAGGTGCGTACGGATCTCCATCTGGTCCCGCGAGTGCTTGTCGATATGCGGAGAGCGCAGGAGGTTATAGCGCTCGATCCGCGTCGGAAGCGGCACTGGTCCTTTCACCACTGCGCCGGTGCGCTTGGCCGTTTCGACAATCTCCATCGCCGACTGGTCGATGAGGCGATAGTCGAAAGCCTTGAGGCGGATGCGAATTTTTTGGCTTTGCATGTTTGGTTCCAAGTCGAGAGTCGCGATTCGTGAGTCGGGCGCCAGCCACCAGGGCGGGCGATTCCCGTTACTCCGGTCTCGACCTATTCAATCACTTTGGCGACGACGCCGGCGCCCACCGTGCGCCCGCCTTCGCGAATGGCGAAGCGCAGCCCCTCCTCCATCGCAATCGGGGCGATCAGGCTCACCGTCATCGACACGTTGTCCCCGGGCATCACCATCTCCGTGCCCGCCGGCAGCTCCACCGACCCCGTCACGTCCGTCGTGCGGAAGTAAAATTGCGGCCGGTACCCGTTGAAAAACGGCGTGTGCCGACCCCCCTCCTCCTTCGACAGCACGTACACCTCCGCCGTGAACTTGGTGTGCGGCGTGATCGACCCCGGCTTCGAGATCACCTGCCCGCGCTCCACCTCCTCACGCTTCGTGCCCCGCAGCAGAATCCCCACGTTGTCCCCCGCCTGCCCCTGGTCCAGAAGCTTGCGGAACATCTCCACCCCCGTGCACACCGTCTTCACCGTCGGGCGCAGACCCACAATCTCGATCTCCTCCCCCACCTTGATGATCCCGCGCTCCACACGGCCCGTCACCACCGTGCCACGCCCCGAAATCGAAAACACGTCCTCCACCGGCATCAGGAACGGCCCGTCAATCGCACGCTTCGGCTCCGGAATGTACGCGTCCAGCGCCTCCGCCAGCTTTACAATCGACCCCTCCCCCATCTCGCCTTTGTCCCCCTCCAGCGCCTTCAGCGCCGAACCAATCACGATCGGCGTCTTATCCCCAGGAAAGTCATACTTCGACAACAGCTCGCGAACCTCCATCTCCACCAGCTCCAGCAGCTCCTTATCGTCCACCATGTCCGCCTTGTTCAGGTACACCACGATGTACGGAACTCCCACCTGCCGCGCCAGCAAAATGTGCTCCCGCGTCTGCGGCATCGGTCCGTCCGCCGCCGATACCACCAAAATCGCTCCGTCCATCTGCGCCGCACCCGTGATCATGTTCTTGATGTAGTCCGCATGGCCAGGACAGTCCACGTGCGCATAGTGACGAGCCTTCGTCTCGTACTCCACGTGCGCCGTGTTGATCGTGATCCCTCGCGCCTTCTCCTCCGGCGCCGAATCAATCTGATCGTACGACTTCGCCTCCCCACCAAACTGACGCGACAGCACCGCCGTGATCGCCGCCGTCAGCGTCGTCTTACCATGGTCCACGTGACCAATCGTCCCCACGTTCACGTGCGGCTTCGTACGCTCAAACTTGCCTTTTGCCATGATCAAGTCCTCTAAAAGAACGATTACTTCTTGTTGATGATCGCCTCGGCGACGCTCTTGGGCGCCTCCGCGTAATGCTTGAACTCCATGGTAAAGGTGGCGCGGCCCTGGGTCAGGGAGCGAAGTCCCGTGGAGTACCCGAACATCTCCTTAAGGGGCACCTCGGCCTTCACCACCTTCATCCCAGCAACCAAATCATCCATGCCGAGTATCATCCCCCGGCGGGAATTCAGGTCGCCCACGACGTTACCCATGTACTCCTCGGGGGTCTCGACCTCCACGGCCATGATGGGCTCCAGCAAGGTCGGCGTCGAGCGGCGCAAGCCCTCCTTGAACGCCATGGACCCCGCCATCTTGAACGCGTTCTCGTTGGAATCCACCTCATGGTAAGAGCCGTCGAACAGGGTGACTTTCACGTCCACTACCGGGAAACCGGCGAGCACCCCGTTGGTGAGGGCCTCGGTGACGCCCTTCTGTACCGCCGGAATGTATTCCCGTGGCACCGTACCGCCCTTGATCGCGTCCACGAACTCGAAGCCCGTGCCGGCAACCTTGGGCTCCACCTTGAGCCAGACATGGCCGTACTGGCCGCGGCCGCCGGTCTGCTTGATGAACTTGCCCTCCACGGAATCGCACGGCTTGCGGATGGTCTCGCGGTAGGCCACTTGCGGCGCGCCAACGTTGGCCTCGACGCCAAACTCGCGCTTCATCCGATCCACGATAATTTCCAGGTGCAACTCACCCATGCCCGAGATGATGGTTTGCCCTGACTCCTCGTCGGTGCGCACCCGGAACGAAGGGTCCTCCTGGGCCAGGCGTCCGAGGGCGATGCCCATCTTCTCCTGGTCCGCCTTGGTCTTCGGCTCTACCGCCACATGGATGACCGGCTCGGGAAACTCCATGCGCTCCAGCGTGATCACATGCTGGGGATCGCATAAAGTCTCACCGGTGATCGCCTCCTTGAGGCCCACCACCGCCGCGATGTCGCCGGCGCGGACTTCCTTGATTTCCTCTCGCTGGTTGGCATGCATCTGCAGAATTCGACCGATGCGCTCCTTGCGGCCCTTCACCGGATTGTAAATGGTGTCGCCGGACGCCATGACCCCCGAATAGACGCGGACAAAGGTGAGTTGCCCCACGTAGGGATCGGTCATGATCTTGAACGCCAGGGCCGCGAATTTCCCGTCGTCCTTGGCCTCGCGGAACGCAATTTCTCCGTTCTCAAGAACCCCCTTCACCGGCGGAATGTCGACCGGGGAAGGCATGTAGTCCAGCACAGCGTCCAGCATCGCCTGTACGCCCTTGTTCTTGAATGCCGAGCCGCAGAGCATGGGCACAATCTCGTTGTTGATGGTGCGCAACCGGATGCCCTGCTTGATTTCTGGCTCGCTGAGGTCGCCCTCTTCCAAGTACTTGTGGGTCAGGAAGTCGGACGCTTCGGCAGCCGTCTCCACCAGCTTTTCCCGCCATTTCTGCGCCTCTTCCGCCAGTTCGACGGGGATGTCCCGCAGCTCGAACTTCATCCCCTGGGAGGTCTCGTCCCAGAAAATGGCTTTCATCCGCACCAGGTCGACCACGCCCTGGAAATTCTCCTCGGCGCCGATCGGAAGCTGGATCACCACCGGCTTCGCCTTGAGCCGGGTCTGGATCTGGTCGTACACGCGCAGGAAGTTCGCGCCCTGGCGGTCCATCTTGTTGACGAACGCCAACCGCGGCACATGGTACTTGTTGGCTTGCCGCCAAACCGTCTCGGTCTGGGGCTGAACCCCGCCAACCGCGCAAAACACGGTGCAGGCACCGTCCAGCACCCGCAGCGAGCGCTCGACCTCGATAGTAAAGTCCACGTGACCAGGCGTATCGATGATGTTGATGCGGTGCTCGGTATGGCTCTGGTCCATACCTTTCCAGAAACAGGTGGTGGCCGCGGATGTAATGGTGATGCCGCGCTCTCGCTCCTGCTCCATCCAGTCCATCACGGCAGCGCCATCGTGCACCTCCCCCATCTTGTGGGACACCCCGGTGTAGAACAGGATGCGCTCGGTGGTCGTAGTCTTGCCGGCGTCGATGTGGGCCATGATGCCGATGTTGCGGTAGCGTTCAATGGGAGTCGTGCGCGCCACTATCGAGCCTTCTGCATCAGAACCGGTAATGGGAGAAGGCTTTGTTGGCCTCCGCCATCTTGTGGACTTCCTCGCGCTTCTTCACCGCGCCACCGCGTCCCTCGGAGGCTTCGGACAGCTCGTTGGCGAGCCGGGCCCCCATGGACTTCTCGCCGCGCTTGCGAGCAGCGTCTCGAATCCAGCGCATGGCGAGGGCCATGCGCCGCACCGGCCGAACCTCGACCGGTACCTGATAGTTGGCGCCACCTACGCGCCGGCTCTTGACTTCCACCGCGGGCCGGACATTGGCGATAGCCTGGCTAAAAACCTCGATGGGGTCCTTGCCCGTCTTCTTCTTGATCTGGTCGAGCGCGCCATAAATCGTGCGCTCGGCCACAGATTTCTTCCCCCGTGTCATGAGCACGTTGATGAACTTGGCAACCTCCGGGTTTCCATACTTCGGATCCGGCAGCACTTCGCGCTTCGGAACTTCCCTGCGTCGCGGCATGATTTCCTCGAATAGAGTCGCGGTTACGCGGTCTTCGGTCGCTTGGCGCCGTACTTGGAGCGGGCCTGCTTGCGATCCTTGACACCAGCCGTGTCCAAACTTCCCCGCACCACGTGGTAGCGCACCCCCGGCAGATCCTTTACCCGCCCGCCGCGAATCAGGACCACGGAGTGCTCCTGGAGGTTGTGCCCTTCCCCGCCGATATAGCTGATCACTTCGTAGCCGTTGGTAAGTCGTACCTTGCACACCTTACGCAGTGCCGAATTCGGCTTTTTGGGAGTCGTGGTGTAGACGCGGGTGCACACCCCCCGCTTCTGAGGGCAGCTCTCCATGGCCGGCACCTTGCTCTTGGTGGTGGGCCTCACCCGAGACTTGCGCACAAGCTGGCTGATGGTTGGCATTCAATAATTCCAAAAAACAGGACGGCGGGTTACGCCGTCCATTTGCGTGGATTCGATTTGTCGCGGGACGGCTCGCCGCCGCCCGCTTGCACCCGAAAAAGACTGTGAATTTTAAGGAGATACGCTCAGAGTGTCAAGCGACATGCTCCTGGCCTTCGGCTTCTCCGGCGGCCTCCTCCCCCAATTCACGGCCCTCGCCCAGGTCAACGCCAACCGCTTGTTTTTTGCGGGTATTGTGATAAGCGAGACCAGTTCCGGCCGGAATCAGGCGACCCACGATGACATTCTCCTTGAGACCGCGCAAATCATCCTTCTTGCCCATAATGGCCGCCTCGGTCAGGACACGCGTTGTCTCCTGGAACGAAGCCGCCGAGATGAACGAATCGGTGGACAGGGACGCCTTGGTAATGCCCAGCAGCATGTAATCATAGGTGGCCGGGGTTTTCCCCTCCTGGACCAGGCCTTCGTTGACCCCCAGCACCTCCGAGCGCTCTACTTGCTCGCCGGTGATGAACTCGCTGTCGCCCGGCTCTGCGATCGTTACCCTGCGCAGCATCTGGCGCACGATGACCTCGATATGCTTGTCATTGATCTTCACGCCCTGCAGTCGGTAAACGTCCTGCACCTCGTCGATGATGTAGCGGGCGAGGGACTCGACGCCCAGCAGGCGCAGAATGTCGTGGGGATCTGCCGGGCCGTCGACGATCATCTCGCCTCGGTTAACGACCTGGCCGTCATGGGCCATGACGTGCTTGTCCTTCGGAATCAGATCTTCGTGCGCCACGCCGTCAAGATCGGTGATGACCAGCCGCTGCTTGCCCTTGGTGTCCTTGCCGAACGAAACGGTGCCGGTGATCTCGGCCAGCTTGCCCGCATCCTTGGGCGAACGCGCCTCAAACAGTTCAGCCACCCGCGGCAGCCCGCCCGTGATGTCCTTCGTCTTGGCGGTTTCCTGGGGCATGCGCGCAATGACCTCGCCCACGCCCACCTGCTGCCCATCCTTCACGTTGATTACTGCACCGATTTGGAAGGTGTAATTCACCGGCTGGTCGGCGGAACCCGCAAGTCGCACCTCGCCGCCCTCTGCGTCCAGCAGCTTGACCGCGGGGCGCAGGCCCTTGGCTGAAGACACGCCGCGCCGTTTGGGATCGATCACCACCAGAGTAGACAGCCCCGTGACCTCGTCGATCTGCTTTGCCACGGTGACGCCCTCTTCGACGTTCTCGAATTTCACCGTTCCCGCGTACTCGCTTACGATCGGGCGCGTGTGCGGGTCCCAGCTCGCCAGGATCTGGCCGGCCTTAACCGCTTGACCCTCCCGCACCAGCAACGCGGCGCCGTAAGGAACTTTATGGCGCTCGCGCTCGCGGCCCACCTCGTCGGCGATCACGACCTCGCCGCTGCGCGAGATGGCGACCTGCTCGCCGCGAGCGTTGGTGACATAGCGCATGGAAGCCGAGAAGCGCACGGTGCCGCTCGACTTGCTTTCCACGTGGCTGGCCACGGCGGTCCGCGACGCCGCCCCCCCGATGTGGAAGGTGCGCATGGTGAGCTGTGTGCCGGGCTCCCCAATGGATTGGGCGGCAATCACGCCCACCGCCTCCCCGACGTTCACCAGCTGCCCGCGCGCCAGATCACGGCCGTAGCATTTGCTGCAAAGACCATAGCGCGTCTCGCATGACAGGGGCGTGCGCACCTTGACCTCATCGATTCCAAGCGATTCGATAGCGTCAACCGCCTCCTCGTCCAGCAGCGTGCCCGCCTCGAAGAGCGTTTCCCCGGATTCCGGATTCACCAAGTCCATCGCCGTCACCCGTCCGAGAATACGCTCCCGCAGCGGCTCAATCACCTCGCCGCCCTCGATCAACGCCTTCATGGTGAAACCTTCCCGGGTGCCGCAGTCGTTTTCTGTTACCACCAGATCCTGGGTGACGTCCACCAAACGCCGGGTCAGGTAACCCGAGTTCGCGGTCTTGAGGGCGGTGTCCGCCAGGCCCTTACGGGCGCCGTGCGTCGAAATGAAGTACTGGAGGACGTTCAATCCCTCCCGGAAATTGGTTGTGATCGGCGTCTCGATGATGGACCCGTCCGGTTTGGCCATCAGACCGCGCATACCGGCCAGCTGTCGAATCTGCGCCGCCGAGCCGCGCGCGCCGGAGTCCGCCATCATGTAAATGGAATTAAAGGCCTCCTGAGACAGGGGCCTGCCTTCCTTGTCCTTTAGCGGCACCCAGGCTTCCTTCCGCGGTTCCCATTTTATTACCGGCTCGCTGCCGAGCTGCTCCATCATGGCCTTGGCAACCATGTCCCCGGCGCGGCCCCAGATATCCACCACCTTGTTGTAGCGCTCGCCGTGAGTTACCAGACCCGACGTGTACTGTGTTTCGATTTCCTTAACTTCCTTCTCCGCCGCCCCGATGATGTCGTTTTTCTGGCCAGGCACCAGCATGTCGTTCACGCAAATGGAAATGCCGGCCCGTGTCGCCATGGAAAAACCCGTGTACATCAGCCGGTCGGCGAATACAACGGTATCCTTGAGTCCACAGCGTCGAAAACAGGCGTTGATCAGCCTCGAGATTTCCTTCTTCTTGAGCGGTTTGTCGATGAGCGAGAACGGCAACCCGGCGGGCAGGATTTCCGAAAGCAGGGCCCGGCCCACCGTCGTCTGGTAGCGCGTAACCTTCTCCCGGTGCTCTCCATCGGCCGTCACCTCGATTTCCTTAATGCGCACCGAGACTTTGGCGTGCAGGTCGGCCTGCCGCGTATCATAGGCGCGTTGCGGCTCGGCGACGTTGACAAAGTACATGCCCTCGCCGTTGGCTCCGATGCGTTCGCGAGTCATGTAGTACAAGCCGAGAACGATGTCCTGCGACGGCACGATGATCGGATCACCGTTGGCCGGGGACAGGATGTTATTGGAGGAAAGCATGAGGGTGCGCGCCTCCATTTGCGCCTCCAGCGAAAGCGGCACATGCACCGCCATCTGGTCGCCATCAAAATCAGCGTTGAACGCGGCGCAGACCAGAGGATGCAACTGGATTGCCTTGCCCTCGATCAGCACCGGCTCGAACGCCTGGATCCCGAGGCGGTGCAGAGTAGGCGCCCGATTGAGCATCACCGGGTGCTCCCGGATTACTTCCTCCAGGAAGTCCCAAACCACCGGCTCCTGGCCTTCCACCATGCGCTTCGCAGCCTTGATCGTGGTCGCGAGGCCAGTGACTTCGAGCTTGTGGAAGATGAAAGGCTTGAAAAGCTCCAAGGCCATCAGCTTGGGGAGGCCGCACTGATGGAGCTTCAGTTGTGGGCCGACCACGATCACCGAACGCCCGGAATAATCGACGCGCTTGCCCAGGAGGTTCTGGCGGAAGCGCCCTCCCTTGCCCTTGATCATGTCGGCGAGGGATTTGAGCGGCCGCTTGTTGGCGCCGGTCATGGCCTTTCCGCGACGACCGTTGTCGAGCAGGGAATCGACGGCCTCCTGAAGCATCCGCTTCTCGTTGCGCACGATGATATCAGGCGCTTTCAGCTCCAAAAGCCGCTTGAGGCGGTTGTTGCGATTGATGACGCGCCGATAGAGGTCGTTCAGGTCCGAGGTGGCAAATCGCCCGCCGTCCAGAGGCACCAGGGGCCGCAGTTCCGGCGGTAACACCGGCAGCACCTCCAGGATTATCCAGTCGGGTTTGATCCCTGACTTCTGAAACGCTTCCAGCACCTTCAGGCGCTTGGCAATCTTCTTGATCTTGGTGTCGGAACCCGTGGTTTCCAGGTCGTGGCGCAGCCGGTCTATGTCACCGTTGAGGTCGAGGTTGCGAAGCAGGTCCCGAATACCCTCCGCCCCCATGGCCGCCTGGAACTCGTCGCCAAATTCCTCCACCTTCGCGAGGTAGTCGTCCTCGGTGAGGAGCTGCCCGCGGTTTAGGGGCGTCATCCCGGGATTGGTGACGACGTAGGCCTCGAAGTAAAGGACGCGCTCGATATCCCGCAGCGCCATATCGAGCACCATCCCCATGCGGGATGGCAATGACTTGAGAAACCAGATATGGGCCACCGGGCTCGCCAGTTCGATATGAGCCATCCGCTCACGACGGACCTTGCTAAGGGTGACCTCCACCCCGCATTTCTCGCAGATCACGCCCCGGTGCTTGAGCCTCTTGTACTTGCCGCAAAGGCACTCGTAGTCCTTCACCGGTCCGAAAATCTTTGCGCAGAACAACCCGTCCCGCTCCGGCTTAAAGGTCCGGTAGTTGATGGTCTCGGGCTTCTTGACCTCACCATAGGACCAGGAACGGATTTTCTCCGGGGAGGCAAGACCGATGCGAATCGCGTCAAATTCCTCTTCCTGGGTAACCTGCTTGAACAAGTCCAGCAAAGCTTTCATGTGTGTCTCCTGCTTTCAGGGCCCGGGCTCAATGCCGCTCCAGGTCGATATCAATTGCAAGCGAACGTATTTCCTTCACCAGCACGTTGAAGGATTCCGGCATTCCCGCGTCGATCTTGTGCTCGCCCTTCACGATGTTTTCGTAGACCTTGGTGCGGCCGGTGACGTCATCCGACTTCACGGTCAGCATCTCCTGCAGCGTGTAGGAAGCGCCGTATGCCTCGAGTGCCCATACCTCCATCTCGCCAAAGCGCTGACCACCGAACTGGGCCTTGCCGCCCAGCGGCTGCTGAGTAACGAGGCTGTAGGGGCCGGTCGAGCGAGCATGCATCTTGTCATCCACCAGGTGATGGAGCTTGAGCACATGCATGTATCCTACGGTCACCGTCCGGTCGAACGCTTCGCCGGTTCGGCCGTCGTACAACGCGATCTGACCCGAGCGCGGCAGCCCGGCGAGCTCGAGCATTTCCTTGATCTCGTCCTCGTTCGCGCCGTCAAACACTGGCGTCGCGAACGGGACCCCGTGGCGCAGGTTCCGGGACAGCCGCAATATTTCCTCGTCCGTCAGGTCGTCCAGTTGCTCGTGTCGTCCGCTCGCGTTGTAAATCTGCTTGAGGAGCCGGCGCAAGTCCTGGACCTTGGCGTGGGCGTTCAGCATTTCCCCGATGCGGATTCCGAGTCCCTTGGCGGCCCAGCCCAGGTGCGTCTCCAGGATCTGCCCAACGTTCATGCGCGAAGGAACGCCCAGGGGATTGAGCACTACGTCGACCGGGGTGCCGTCTTCCATGTAGGGAATGTCCTCCACCGGCACGATCTTGGAAATCACCCCCTTGTTGCCGTGGCGGCCCGCCATCTTGTCGCCCGGCTGCAGCCGGCGCTTGACCGCAAGGTAAACCTTGACCATCTTCTGGACGCCCGGCGGCAGCTCATCGCCCTGGGTCAGCTTCTTCTTCTTGGCGTCGAACATGACGTCGAACTCCAGCCGCTTCTGCGCGAGGCTATCCTTGATGTTTTCAAGCTGAGCGGCGGATTCCTCGTTGGCCAGCCTTACGTCGAACCATTGGTGGGCCTCGAGGCTTTCCAGGTACTCCTTGGTGATGCGGCTGCCCTTAACCAGCTTCTTGGGACCGCCGGCCGCGGTCTTGCCCTTCAGCAGGCGCTCCACCCGCTCCAGGGCGTCAGCTTCCACGATCCGCATCTGGTCGGCGAGGTCCTTCTTGTAGCGCTTGAGCTCATCGTCGATGATCTGCTGGGCCCGCTTGTCGCGCTCGATGCCTTCCCGGGTGAATACCTGCACGTCGATCACCGTGCCGGCAATGCCCGACGGCACGCGGAGCGAGGTATCTTTCACGTCCGAAGCCTTTTCGCCAAAGATGGCACGGAGCAGCTTTTCCTCCGGGGTGAGCTGAGTCTCGCCCTTGGGCGTCACCTTCCCCACCAGCACATCGCCCGCCTCGACCTCGGCGCCGATGTAAACGATCCCGGACTCATCGAGGCGGGAGAGCTGTGCCTCCGATAGGTTCGAAATGTCGCGGGTGATCTCCTCGGGACCCAGCTTGGTATCGCGGGCCACCACCGACAACTCCTCGATGTGGATGGAGGTGAAGCGGTCGTCCGCCACGACGCGTTCGGAGATAAGGATCGAGTCTTCGAAGTTGTAGCCGTTCCAAGGCATGAAGGCGACCAGGAGATTCTGCCCCAGCGCAAGTTCCCCCATGTCGGTGGATGCGCCATCGGCAACCACGTCAGCGCGCTCAATGGCGTCTCCGATGTTCACCACCGGCCGCTGATTGATGTTCGTATTCTGGTTGGAGCGCGTGTATTTCACGAGGTTATAGATGTCGACGCCCACCTCGCCGGCCCGGGTCTCCTTGTCGTGAACCCGTACCACGATGCGGGAGGCATCCACGTAATCCACGACCCCGCCTCTCACCGCCTGCACCGCGGTTCCCGAATCGACGGCTACCACGCGCTCGATGCCGGTGCCGACGAGGGGCTTTTCCGGGCGCAGGCACGGCACTGCCTGGCGCTGCATGTTGGAGCCCATCAGGGCCCGGTTGGCGTCGTCATGTTCCAGGAACGGGATCAGCGACGCCGCCACCGACACGATCTGGGCCGGCGCCACGTCCATGTACTCGATTTTGTCCGGGGTCGAAAGCGAGAACTCGTTACGATGCCGGCAGGAGACCAGGTCTTGGGTAAACTTGCCATAGCGGTCGAGCTCGGCATTTGCCTGGGCGATTACATATTGCCCCTCCTCAATCGCGGATAGATATGCGATCTCTCCGGTGACCTTGGCGTTAACCACCTTCCGGTAAGGCGTCTCGATGAAGCCGTACTCGTTGATGCGGGCATAAAGCGCCAGGGAATTGATCAATCCGATGTTGGGACCCTCGGGCGTCTCGATCGGGCACACCCGCCCGTAATGGGTCGGATGCACGTCGCGCACCTCGAACCCGGCGCGCTCGCGGGTGAGGCCGCCCGGGCCCAGCGCAGACACCCGCCGCTTGTGGGTAATCTCCGAGAGCGGGTTGGTCTGGTCCATGAACTGCGAGAGCTGGCTGGAGCCGAAGAACTCGCGGATCGCGGCGGAGACCGGTTTGGCGTTGATGAGGTCATGGGGCATCAGGTTCTCGCTCTCCGCCTGTGAGAGCCGCTCCTTCACCGCCCGCTCCACCCGCGCCAGGCCAGCGCGAAACTGGTTTTCGGCCAGTTCACCCACGGAGCGCACCCGGCGGTTGCCGAGGTGATCGATGTCGTCAATCTCGCCGCGGCCGTTGCGGAGCTCGACCAGAATCTTGATCACGGCCACGATGTCCTCGTTGGACAGCGTACCCTTCCCGCGGAGTTCGCCAGCGCCGACGCGTCGGTTGAACTTCATGCGCCCGACCGGGGAGAGATCGTAACGATCTTCGCTGAAGAACAGCCCCTGGAACAGGGTTCGCACAGCGTCCTCGGTGGGCGGCTCTCCCGGACGCATCATCCGGTAGATCGCCACCTGCGCCTGGTACTGGTCGGGGGTGTCGTCGGAACGCAGGGTCGACGAGATGTAGGAGCCGTGGTCCAGGTCGTTGGTGTAAATGGTCTGGATCAAGGGAACATCCGCGGCGGCGAACTTCTTAAGCAGCTCCTCGGTAATCTCGTCATTCGCCAACGCGACGACTTCACCGGTATCTTGGTTGACAACGTTGGCGGCAAGCACCCGCCCGAGCAGGAATTCTTCGGGCACAAGCAACTTGTCCAGCTTGGCCTGCTGCATGTCGCGGACATGTTTCGCCGTGATGCGCTTGTCCCGGGGGACAATGAGCTTGCCGCTCTTGTCATGGATGTCGAACCGCGCCAATTCCCCCCGCAGCCTCTCTGGCACCACGTCGAACTGGATGCCCTTCTTGCTCAGGTGGAAAGCGTCGAAAGCGAAAAATTCCTTCAGGATCTGCTCCGGGGTGTAACCCAGGGCCTTGAGCAGGATCGTGACCGGCATCTTCCGGCGGCGGTCAACCCGGAAAAAGAGGAAGTCCTTCGGGTCGAATTCGAAGTCGAGCCACGAGCCCCGATAGGGAATCACCCGCGCCGAGAACAGGAGCTTACCGGACGAGTGGGTCTTCCCCCGGTCGTGCTCGAAGAACACCCCCGGGGACCGGTGCAGCTGGCTCACGATCACGCGCTCGGTACCGTTGATGATGAAGGAGCCGGTGGCCGTCATGAGCGGGATTTCGCCCATGTAGACCTCCTGCTCCTTGACCTCCTTGGGTGTCGGCTTCGGCGCCTCCCGGTCCATGATCACGAGGCGCACCCGGGCCCTGAGAGGGGCTGCGTAGGTCAGCCCCCGCTGCTGGCATTCCTTGACGTCAAAGGGTGGCTGCCCGAGGGCGTAGCTTACAAACTCGAGGCGCGCGTTTCCGGAATGGCTCGAGATCGGGAATATCGAGTTGAAAGCCGCCTGGAGACCCTCCAGCTTGCGCTGCTCGGGCAGAACCGCTTCCTGCAGGAACGCGGTAAAGGACTCAAGCTGCGTTGCCAGCAGATAAGGAATCTTGAGGACGCTCTCGCGCTTGGCGAAGCTTTTCCGAATGCGCTTTTTCTCGGTGAATGAGTAGCTCATGTGGTCTCCGCGGCCCTGGGCCGGTAAAGAAGGCAGGAGTCAGGGGGAAAATAGATGCCGCCCCTGGCTTTTGACCTCTTCAGGGAAATCCTGTTCAACAAAGCCAAAAGGCTGGCGGGTCTCCCCGCCAGCCCACGCATGCTCGGCAGAATTACTTGACCTCGACTGCGGCGCCCGCGTCAGCAAGCTTCTTCTGTGCCGCCTCGGCGTCCGCCTTGGACACCGCTTCTTTCACCGGCTTGGGCGCGCCGTCCACCAGGTCCTTGGCCTCCTTGAGGCCGAGACCGGTGAGTTCGCGCACCGCCTTGATGACGTTCACCTTGTTTTCCCCAACGGCCTTGAGGATCACGGTGAACTCGGTCTGCTCCTCCGCGGCCGGGGCGGCACCCCCCGCGGCCGGAGCCGCAGCCACGGCCACCGCGGTGGCGGCAGCGGACACGCCGAATTTCTCTTCCATGTCCTTGATGAGCTGCGAGAGCTCCAGAACGGTCATGTTAGAGATGGCATCGAGAATTTCAGCTTTGGCAATAGCCATGATGGTTACTCCTGGTTCAAATGGTAAATAATCAATGTCGCTTCGGGCGGCCTGGGCGGGCAGGGAACTGCGTCAATGGAGATTCCCCTCAGAACGCGGTCGGCTCATGCCGCCTGCCTCTCCTTCTGATCCCGCAGCGCGGCAAGCGCGCGCACGAAACCGGTTGGCACCTCGTTCATGGTGCGCACCAGTTGCGCCACCGGCGCCTGCATGGTCGCCATCAACGTGGCAATCAGCTCCTCGCGGCTCGGCATGCTGGCCAGACTGGTGACGTCCTTGGAAGACATTACGTAGTTGGCCATGGCGCCGGCCTTGATGACGAACGCCTCGTTCACCCGGGCGAATTCGTTCAGCACTTTGGCGACAGCGACCGGATCGGCGCTGATGCCATAGGCCAGCGGCCCCACCATGTGCTCGGCCAGGCCGGCAAATGGGGTTTCCGCCACCGCGCGACGCGCGAGGGTGTTTTTGAGCACGCGCAGATACACGCCGGACTGGCGCGCCTTCGCGCGCAGATCCGTCATGCCCGCCACGGGGAGGCCGCGATACTCCGCCAGCACTATCGCCTGGGCCCCCGCGAGCTGCGCGGAGATTTCGGCAACCACTGCCTTCTTCTCTTCAATGTTAAGACTCAAGGTCTGACCTCCGTTTCAGAAATAAGGACTTGGG